>JACCDX010190205.1_pt1 | contig 20255 bp, 18 predicted proteins | sample 7449681 | NCBI WGS metagenome assembly JACCDX01 (sample SAMN15323450, study PRJNA562643) | freshwater metagenome | isolation source: river surface water | place: USA:Blue River Watershed | collected 2017-08-18
ATTTTTTTATTTCATGGATTTTGTTTATATTTACATATGAAAAATAACAAGATGACATAATGCGACTAACACTCACAGGGACTAACCTCCCGACAAGGGTTCGAACCTCCCCGGTTCGCAGAGGGTATACTCCGACCTGTTCTTTTTTTTAAAAAGACCTAGATGAGGTGCGTCAATATAAAATTAATCAATTTTCTTGACATGGTAAAATAAAGTTATTAACAAAAAATGTTCATAACTTTGTGAAAATAATGTGAAAAAAGTTTTACCGTTTGGAGAATTATGTTTATATTTACATATAACAAATTAGCAATAACAATGATTAATCTTTCTATCCAGGACAAATTCGACGGTTTAAACAAAATTGGTGACTTACGTAACGCTATCGGTCAAGAGTTCAGTTATAACTTCTCTTCTACTTGCCGTGCTAAACTACTTAGTGTTAGCGAAGATGGTAACCGTTGTACTTTTCAAGAAGTTGAAGCATATGGTCGTAAACCTAAGCCCGGTGTTGGTACCGCAGCTAGTTGGTTGATCTGGAACTCTATGTTCTTCTAATTGAAACCTTTTCTAAATCTCATATATAATAATAGTAATTTTTAACAAAATAAACCAAACAAACATGGCAACAATTACAACCCTTTCAAACCAACTAGTTGAGCAACGTAAACAGGAAACTCTTAATGCTCAATCAATCCGTAAAACAGTCCCTTTCCGCGACATTAACCTTATCGATGACAAAACTATCGAATATAAAGGTACACGTATCGGTATTACTAATGGATGTTTTAAGTCTCTATTGAAACTTATCGGTATGTCAAACCAGTTCGCTAAGAACTTCGAGTCATTATTTAACTCTGAAGCTAAAGCAACTTTTATTAACCGTATCAAAGATGCTATGGCATCTAACACCGGTCGTCTTAATGAAGTTACATTGGTTCTTTCACCGTTCAATAAAACTATCATTGGTATCACCCGTAAAGCAACTGATCTTATTTCTAATGAGCAGTTCTTGGGAGTAGCTGAACGTATTATTGATCGTCAAGGTTTCGATGTTACTAACTGGTCAGTAGACCCTACAAGCGGTATCGTCCAAATCAATGCATTTAACCCTAAAGCTACTTTCGAAGTTAACGGACTTAGCGATGAGGTTTTCACTGGAGGTATTACTTTCCGTAACTCACCTCTTCAAGGCTTCCAAGTTCTTCCATATGTAAACCGTATGTGGTGTACTAATGGTTTAACCACTTCACTTGCTGAAGAAGCTTACACTCTTAACTCTCTAGATTCAGTAACTATGGAGAAGTTCTTCGAACAACTTAACGAACTTCGTAAGAACAATTTTGCTCCAGTAAGTTTTGCTGATCGTGTTCGTAAAGCATCTAACACTCCTGCTTCACTTAATGAGATGCGCCAAGCATATAACCTCATCAACAAACACGTAGAGGACCAAGCAGATCGTTGGATCCCACTTAATGAGAACCTTTCTGCTTACAAACGCAATGGTTTTGAAAATATGACTGTTGACCAAATGAAGAATGCTAAATCTAATCAGTCTCTATGGTCAGTAGTAAATGGTCTTACTCACTTTGCAACTCATGCTCCTGAATTGATCACTTCTAACGTACAAGGTTACGATCAAACTCAGATGATGGTTCAAGCTGGTAACATCTTTGGTAAGAATCGTTTCGATCACGAAAACGATATGCCAAATCCGTTCGGTAATGACGCTTTGAACAACACGCTTCAAATCGGTTCACTACTTAACTAAGTTTTGTTTTAATTGTTATGAAAGGGTCCGCAAGGACCCTTTTTTTATGAAAAAAAATCAAAAAAAGTGAAAAAAAGTGAAAAAAAGTTTTACCGTTTGAGAAATTTTGTTTATATTTACATATCATTAATCGTTAAAGCAATATTTATGAACAAATTAACTAAATTTTCGCCGATCTACAACACAGCCTTTTGTGTATTCTTCATTTGGGTAGCCTATAGTACCGCTGCTGGAACTATCCAACAATACATTAAATTCGCCGGAATCGATAACGAGATCGCTTTCTGTTGTGTTGCTATGATGTTGGGAGCTATGTATTTCTACTTATCTGTATCTGACATTTTCGACGTAATCAAACGTTACCTTCAGAACAAGTAAAAATGTTAATAACTTTTTGCAAAAAAGTTTTACCGTTTGAGAAATTATAGTTATATTTACATATCATTTAAAACATCCACATAATGACAAGAGAACAATTCACAATTTCCGAAACCGCAACAGGTTACATGTTAACAGAAGTTAGCAATCACAGGCAAGAATTTATCGAGCCTAGCCACCCTAAATTTGAATGGGTTTCTAAGAACCTAGGCCGTATCGTAAATATTACCGAAGCCGGTCGTTGGAATAGCCAAAAAGATTACGAAAACCTATATGGCAACCAACCTAAATCACGTGGTAACCAAGAGGTAGCCACAGTTAAACCAAAGGTGGAGGTTAAATTAACCAAATTGGACGATCTAGATATTAACCCAGACTTGTTCGTACCACTTCCTACCAATACTATCTTTGACAAATTTGTCTCAGCTGAAGGTGGTTTCCTTCCCGGTTCAAATATCATGGCAGCAGGAGCTCCAGGTATTGGTAAGACAACTGTTCTCTTAGACCTCATCTCTAAACTAGATCAGGCCGGTAAGAAATGTCTCTTTATCTCTGCCGAGATGAACCGAATCGACATGGCCCGTTATCTTAAGCGTTTCCCTCACTGGGGCCAGTTACCTATCCTATTCTTATCCGACTACGAAGAGTGTCCGAAAGAGGCAATCGAAAAAATCCTAGATGAAGGTTGGGATATAGTCCTGACCGACTCTTATACCGAAGTAAACGACACGGTAAAAGAAGAGTGTAACCTTTCTCGTGGTAAGGTGGAGAAGTGGTTCCTAAACCTAATGTCCAGTAACAACGACGGTCATAATGCGGCCCGTAAGCATACAACCTTTATTACGATCCTACAGCTATCTAAAGGCGGTAACTTCGTCGGGTCGAATAAACTAAAACACATGACTACCGCGATGATGAACCTGGCTTGGGACGGTTCAGAAAACTCCGGTCAGCGTTATATGGAGTTTACTAAGAACCGCGTCGGCCAAGTAAATAAGAAACTCTATTTCGGTCTCCAAAACGGAGTTAGCTTCGACGAGGCCAGATACCTACGAGACCTGTATAACGACGAGATAGTCGAAGCAGAACGCGCACAGTTAGGTAAAGAAGCCGATGCCTTCGACAGGCTATTCGGTATCGGGGTAGAGGAGATAGAAGAATCCGTAGAAGAGAGCATAGAAGCCTAACCGACCGGTTAGAGCCTCCAGGTAATTTGGGCCCAGAGTGGATGCTGGGCCCTTACCTGTGTCTGGCGGCTGGTAGCCTGATGAGTCTCCGGGGTGATGGTCTGGGATGGTGTGCCGGCCGCCACTGCGTGAATAATAGTCCCGGAAGGTGCAAACGCCGTGGTGGGGACCTCCGGCACTCACCGGGTAGTGGCAGGTTTCCGGAGTGTGATTGCGCACCCTTTGGTTTAAGGGAACCTAGAGGACTACCTTGCGGGCTTGAACACTATATATCATGTTCTTCTACGTACGCGCGCGTGTAGGGATGGTAGGATCTTAAGACCAGTAGGAGTCGGTTATGGCCTGGAGGCTTGGAGGGTAGGGACGGGACTTGCAGGGCCTAGAACGGGACGGGTCTTATATCTATATGCTGTTCTTCTATATCTGGATGGGTTGGGTCTTTACTTATATCCTTATTGTGCTTGTAGTACTTATCTAGGTTTCTTTTATTCTTATTTAGAATTTTATTTATTATATTGGGTATTGGGGGCACGGGTGGTTCTGGCTCTCCGGTGCCTAGTGATAGAAAAAGGGAGCCGGTTAGGACTCCCTCTTGGTTGTTGGGTTATCTGGGTTTTAGGCTTGCGCCTTAGGTACTAGGATTGCCGGGACTGGATCAACCGGAGTCCAAGTGCTTGGACGGGTTCTGGTTGGTGGTTCAATCTCGCCAGTCTCTTCGTTATTCACTGGTAGACCTACTATCTCTGGTTGATAAACATATACATCATGATTTGGATGCGCTGCGACTAGTCTCTCTACACTTCCTGGATAATGCTGTATCTGGTAAGTTATACCATTAATTTCTTCTTGTTGATTATAGATTATTGTATATGACATTGTAATTCTTATTTAGATTTAACCTTTAATTTCTACTAGTTTTAAACGGATTTCTTTTGGTAGTTCCGACCATGGAAGTTTAGTTAGTTCTTCGGTCTGGAAATCTTGGCCAAAACATCTCCATAACATTTGCTTACGTTCATCTAGGCCTCCGCGGTTCCAAAGCTCATTACCCCATCTTTTTAGCTCGGCTTCATAGATTTCGTTTTCAGGTACTCCAGCCTTGATTAGTTGACGGGTAAAATCTTCTTTAGCATCCTTTGATTTAAACTTATATGCGTCAGTTGAGGTTTGTTTACCGTCCCTAGAGAACTGGTCGCGGAAGATTTCACCAGCCATTAGGGCATATCTTAATGAAATGGTTACTTCATTCTTGGCCTCGCTGACAAACTGTTCGTATAGTTTTACGTGTTTCATATTACATTGACCTTTTTATTACTTCAAAAGTTATGTTTAATTCGTCTAGGAATGCTCTGGTATCTACATAGATTTGACCAACTCTGTCCTTCTCACCAGGATTATCACCATTCGTAATATCATAGATGGTTAAGAGTGTAGCATTTACTGGCTCTCTACCTTGTAAATTAGCATCATTTAACCATTCTTGGCTTTGGTGTAATCTAAAGGTTGGACGATCAGGTTTATTACCATTTGGCTTTACAACATGATATTGAACGTGCGTAAACATTGTTCCACCTTCAAAGCTTTCAATTCTCTTAGTTGCCTCTTCAGTGGTTTTTGAAGTTCTAAGCATGTATTTTTTTAGCCATTTCTCTGCAGTCTTTAAAGATTTTGAATCAGGACTAGCAGGTTTAAAGTTTCTACTAGTATATTCATTTAGCTGATCAGCTTGATTTGAAAATTCTTCAAATAATTTTACGTATTTCATGATTATGTGATTTTTTAGTCTTCTCTGTTATCTCTGTACCAGTATGCCCAATCTATAACCTCTTCAATAAACTCATCTAAGCTCATTGCAACTTGGTCGCCAGCTGGGACTAGTCCATCTTCAAAGCTTGCGATCCATTTCTCTGCATCTTCGTCCCATTCGAAACCAATATAGTGGTCATCTACTTTGTGAACGACTATGATTGAATTTTTTGATGCAGTTACTTTTAGCTCTCTAAAGAAGGGTTTTATCTCAGATGCTGCATTTTTAAAATCTTTATCTGAGTATGCGTTCTGATCTTCTACTGAAGTTTTATCTTCTGTGAAATAACCCTCATTTACTTCAGACTTCTTAATAAAACTTTCAAATAATTTTACGTGTTTCATTGTTGATTAATTTTATTTTCTTTATTTATCACAATAAAAAAGGGTCCTTGTGAGACCCTTTCTATTTCGGAAACTTTGTCTATTATCCTAAGTACATTTCTTCAAAGTGAAGAATGTCTAGGCGCTTATCGACATCAATTAATTGTAATGCATTTAATAAGTCAGAGTATTCTGCAACTGATGCAGTTTGACCTTGTCTAAACTCTTGTAAGAAATCAAACGTTGCAATATCAATCGAGAATAACATTTGAGAATCTTTATTATACTTGGTAAAAAGATCGTACTCTAATTTGTATGCTCCTTCAATAACTTCAGGTAGGTTAGCAAAATCAAAGGTTGTAGTAACCTTTGGAATTGTTGGAAGAGCGTTCCAATCTACAATATATTTTTGAATTTTCTGAGCATGCTCTAATTCATTCATTGATTCTTTTGCAAAGAACGCTGCTGCTTTTTCGTATCCTACGCCTTTACACCAATTAGATGCTGCATTGTAGTAATAATGCGCAGTATATTCATCACCAATTCTATCGTTTAAAACTTTAACAACAGCATCAGCAAGAACTACAGGTTGAACCATTTTTGAATTTGCAGCTGGTACCACTGCTCCATTAGTTGCTTGTTTCATTGTATTTTACTATTTGATTTAATTATTTATCTCTTTTAATGTGGATGCTTAACAAGATTAGCCTTAATCTTAACAGAATCTCCTAACTCTTTGGCTAATTCTTTAATTAAATTGATATTATTAACATCATCATCAAAAAACGTAATATCAACATATCCTTGTTCGATGAACCATCTCATTGCCTCTTTTTTCTTTTCAGCAATAGTCCCATTTAATCTCATCTTTGGGTCATTAATTGCCCAAATGAATTCTCTTTTAACATGGAAGCCAACATGTTCTTTTAACCATGTGTAAACCATATCTTGGTCATCTCGTGCTGTAATAACTCCAATGGCATTTCCTCTTTTGTAGTTTTTTTCAAGAATGTCTAATTGAGTTTGAATCATTCGTCCCGCCTTCATAATTTCTAGGCTTTTAAAATCATCAAAATTTAAGATATGATTCTTATTTTTTTGATAACCATTGAATTCTTCTGGAGTCAATTCATGACATTCTCCAGTTCGAGCATCACAAACTCGAATCTTGGCGTCAGTAATTACTAACGTATCATCTAAGTCGAAAATGAGAATTTTACTCTTTGAAAATGCTTCGTTCATCGTAAATTATACACATTTTTGCTAATTTGTTTATATATTCATTAAAAATAGTGTAAAAATAAAAAAAGGTGGTCACAGAGAACCACCAGGCTAGAATATCTTTGAGTGAAATGATATATCAATCACATGAATTTTGTGTTTAACCTATCACACTTTACGATAACTCACTATCTAATTGTTTATCAATTGTTTTGATTTTTTGGTTGTCTTGTCTTGCCATTTTTTGCAAAGTTCTTTTAATATCGTCATCTGCAAATTTAAGTAAAACTTCAGTAGATTTAAATCTTGCTTCTAATTTTAGTTTAGAAACATATTTAGCAAGAGTTTCATTCTCTTCTCCAATTGAGTCCATCATTGTAATAATATCCTCTTCTTGAGCTTCTAAAAGATCAATTTGAGCATCATGTGTTGAATCACTTTTATGAGATTTTGGAGCAGTGCCTCTAGTATTATAATCATAAGCATCATACTTAGATTCAAGTTCATCTTCAAATTGTTCAACTTGGTCTCCTTCGATTTTAAGTTTGCCAACCTTTACGCGAACTTCAACTAATTTTTCAGCTAATTTTCTTAGTTCTCTTTTCTTAAATGGATTTAGGACTAGTCCTTTAACAAAATCAAAGAATCCTTCACCGATTAAAGAATCTAATTCTTCCGGCGTATACTTTTCGCTAACATGTTGATGAAGATTGTTTACAAACTCCTTTCTTTCAAAATGTTCTTCAAATGTTTTAATTTTTTTCATTAGAATTCAGGTATACCACCAATTTTTTTAGCTCTGTTTCTCCAAAGATTTAAAACCGTTTCTTTATCTTTTTGATCTAGTTCTTGCGTATTTAAATATCTATCTACTGTATTTATCATTTTCTCTCTGCGCTTTCTACTCTCAAATCTAAGACATTGTATATTTGCATCAACCTCTTTTGGAAGCATTAGATATTCCGTTTTTCCCATTAATCCACTCTCAATCATGATTCTCAATATATCATCATTTTCAAAGGGTTTTCCATTTTTATAATTAGGACCATCTTGTGTTATATGTTCAATCTCATGTCGAATAACGCTACATAGATAATAATAGATTTCTTCCCAATATTCTGGCAACCAAGAAGGATCTACCATAAAATAGATTTGAATAAAAGGCGTTGTAGGATCTCCATCATCATCCTCATCTCTTCCATCTGCTCCAGTCTGATCAAGTATTTCAAATTTATCACCCTTAAAGTAAATATCGCAATAAATATCAAATTCTAAATCTTCTTCGATTTGGTCAAAATAAGAAGATTCTAACTTTCCATCTTTAAAGTCTTTTAACCAAAAAGAAAACGCCGAAGCTGCTATTCTCGATGAAAGTCGATCATAGTAACTCCGGCGTCTAGATTTATTCTTATTGATATTATTTACATAGTCCATCAATAATTATATTAGCAATCTAACTTTAGTTTCTCAATTTCTTGATAAAGTTCTTTAATTGCTTGAATTAAAATAGGAATTAATCCATCATAAATCACAGCTTTATATTCACTATTTGGTATATTTTTAACTAGATCAGGTACAATCTGTTCAAGCTCTTGTGCAATTACACCATAACTTAATTGTCCTGATTTATCTGGTGCCTTTCTAAGCATTTCTTCGCTCCAGTTATATGTAACACCATCAATACGCATAATTAAATCTAACGCATTCTTAATAACCTCTATATTTGTCTTTAATCTAGCATCTGAAGAAATAGTTACATCAGAAAATGTTGGTGATGAATTAGTATTTACATATTGGTTCATTGCCGACGCATAAACGTTTGAAGTTCCTGTTGGGCCTGTAGGACCTGTAGGACCTGTAGGACCTGTTGGACCAGGACCTCCATTAGAACCCGCAGGGCCGGTTGCACCTTGAGGACCAGTTGGGCCTGTAGGACCTGTAGGACCAGGACCTCCAGCTGAACCATCTCTACCAGTTGCACCTTGAGGACCAGTTGGGCCTGTTGCTCCGGTTCCACCAGTTCCACCAGTAGGACCAGTTGCGCCTTGAGGACCAGTTGGGCCTGTAGGACCAGTTGCTCCTTGTGCTCCAGTCGAACCATTAGTACCATTAGTACCGGCAGGTCCAGTAGGACCAGTAGGACCTTGTCTACCTTGAGGACCTAGTGGGCCAGTTCCACCAGTCGCACCAGTTGCTCCTTGAGCTCCAGTTCCTCCAGTTCCACCAGTCGGACCAGTTGCTCCTTGGGGACCGGTTGCTCCAGTTCCACCAGTTGAACCGGTAAAACCTTGAGGACCAATCGGGCCAGTAGGACCTGTTGGACCGGGACCTCCGGCTGAACCATCTCTACCAGTTGCACCTTGAAGACCAGTAGGACCTGTAGGACCAGTTGCTCCAGTTCCACCGGTTGGGCCTGTTGCGCCTTGAGGACCAATCGGGCCAGTAGGACCAGTTGCACCCTGTATACCAGTTGCACCAGTTCCACCAGTAGGACCTGTAAAACCTTGAGGACCAGTTGCTCCAGTTCCACCAGTCGAACCAGTTGCTCCTTGAGGTCCGGTTGAACCAGTATCTCCTTTAATACCAGTAGGACCTTGATTACCTTGAGGACCAGTTGCTCCTGTATTTCCAGTAATACCAGTAGGACCTTGATTACCTTGAGGACCAGTTGCTCCTGTATTTCCAGTAATACCAGTAGGACCTTGATTACCTTGAGGACCTGTATTTCCTTGTAATCCAGTAGGACCTTGATTACCTTGAGGACCGGTTGGACCTTGACGACCTTGTGAACCAATTGGTCCAGTTGGTCCAGTTGGTCCAACTAAATTAATTGAAAGAAACCAAAGTTCTCCATCCCATTGATATAATCTTCCTGTATTTAAATCAATATAAGTTTGTCCAGCAAATTCTCCAAAACCAGATGGATCTCCATATCCTGATGTTGATCCATTAAATCCATTTGGTCCTGTTGCTCCAGTCCCACCATCGTTACCAGTTGGACCAGTTGGACCTTGTCTACCTTGTGCTCCAATAACTCCTTGCGGACCGGTAGGTCCTTGGTTACCTTGTGCTCCAGTAGTTCCTTGAAGACCAGTTGGACCTTGATTACCTTGTGCTCCAGTAGTTCCTTGTAATCCAGTAGGGCCTTGATTTCCTTGTGCTCCAGTAGTTCCTTGTAATCCAGTTGGGCCTTGGTTACCTTGAGCTCCAGTATTTCCTTGAGGTCCAATAGATCCTTGAATACCTTGAGATCCAATAGATCCTTGAATACCTTGAAGACCTTGAAGACCGGTAGATCCTTGAATACCTTGAAGACCAGTAGATCCTTGAATACCTTGAAGACCAGTAGATCCTTGAATACCTTGAGCACCGGTATCACCCTTATCGCCAGTTGTTGTAAATGTTACAATTATATTTTCATTATCATTCCACGGGCCAGTTAAAGGTCCATCTACATAAGAAACTGGAATATCAAAATGATTTCCATGATGAATATGTGATGCTGTAATAGCGTAAATTATATATGATGAGTTATTGCTCTCTTGTGTTAATTTAATATAACCTTTAACAGCACTTGTTGAATCATCAATTGTTTGTAAAAAACTGCTAATATCTGTTGCAAGTCTATCGACACCTGAAATACCTAACAAAGTAGCAGCTCGAACATCATCACTAGTTATTAATATGTAACCGTCTGTTATATTTTCAATAAAAGTTTCGGTATCAAATCTATAATAAAAAGAAGCTCCACCAAAACTACCATCACGACCCTGATTACCTTGAGCTCCTACAGTTCCTTGTAAACCAGTCGGCCCTTGGTTACCTTGAGCTCCTACAGTTCCTTGTAAACCAGTCGGCCCTTGGTTACCTTGTGCTCCAGTAGTTCCTTGTAAACCGGTTGGACCTTGATTTCCTTGTAAACCAGTCGGTCCTTGATTACCCTGTGCTCCAGTAATTCCTTGTAAACCAGTCGGTCCTTGATTTCCTTGTGCTCCAGTAGTTCCTTGTAAACCAGTAATACCAGTCGGACCTTGATTACCTTGTGCTCCAGTAGTTCCTTGTAAACCAGTTGGACCTTGATTACCTTGTGCTCCAGTAGTTCCTTGTAATCCAGTTGGGCCTTGGTTACCTTGTGGACCAGTAATTCCTTGTAATCCAGTCGGTCCTTGGTTACCTTGTGGACCAGTAGGACCTTGACGGCCTTGAGAACCTGTAGCGCCTTGAGAGCCAGTAGCTCCAACCATATCAAATGAATAAACCCAAGTTTCTCCATCCCAAAAATATGCTCTACCAGTATTAATATCAATGTATGTCTGTCCATAAAAGTCTCCTTGTATTGAAGGAAGACCTTGAAAAGATAAAGTACCATTATATCCATTATTTCCTATCGGACCCTGCACGCCCTGTGCTCCTGTATTTCCTTGATAACCAATAATACCTTGAAGACCCTGTGTTCCAACGGCACCTTGCGCTCCTGTTGCTCCTTGATTTCCTTCAAGACCAGTAGGACCTTGACGACCTTGAGAACCCTGTACACCATCTATACCATCTCGACCCATGTCACCTTGAGGACCGGTAAATCCTTGGTCTCCTTGCCATCCCATCGAACCCATATCACCTTGAGGACCTGTCATACCCATGTCACCTTGAGGACCGGTAAATCCTTGGTCTCCTTGCCATCCCATCGGACCTATATCACCTTGAGGACCTGTCATACCCATATCACCTTGAGGACCTGATGGACCTTGAATACCTGCAGCTCCTTGAACAGACATATCAGTAATATATGTCCATGAACCATTCCATAAATAGAGTGCTCCATAATCTGGATCTGTTTGGTCTAGCGCTCCTGCAACTAATCCAAATTGACCAATTGGGGTTTCAGTATATGATAATAAATTGTCTAATGTATTAAATATTTGATGAATAATAAAACCTTGTCCACTAGCACCCTGAGAACCATCAGTACCACGATCACCTTGAGAACCTGCAGCACCTTGAGCACCGGTTGCTCCTTGAGCACCTGTTGCTCCTTGTGGACCTGTTGCTCCTTGAGCACCGTCATTTCCACCTTCACCCTGAATAGAAGGACCAGTAGGACCTTGAGGACCCCTAATATTTCCTTCTTGAAGCCAGTTATCTCCATCCCATTCATATAAATCGCCAGTATCAATGTCTATATACTGATCATTTCTAATAGGATTTGGGATAAGAACTGGTGTTTGAGGTATACCGCTTCCTGAATACCATTTAGAACCATCTTCTCCCGCAGCGCCTTGTACTCCCGCAGCGCCTTGTGTTCCTATAGAACCCTGTGCTCCTATTTCACCCTGTGCTCCTGTTGCTCCTTGTGCTCCATCTAATCCAGATCCACCTTCAAGAATTGTCCAAATACCGTTTCCTCCATATACTAAATTATATGCAGTGTATGGAACATCCATTGAAGAATATCCAATTGAATTGATATTAACACCATTTATAATTATATTAGCTGTTTCATCAGGATGCCTGATGATTTTAGGACCTCCATTGCTAATGACTCCATTAGGATCGCTAATAGAGAATGTCATTCCTGGTAAGAGTTTAATTCTACCAGATTGAACAGTTCTAGGAAGTCTAATATAAAAATCAGGACCGCCTGTTCCAGGCCCTAATATAAATTCTGAACTTGTTAATGGAAGGACATAATATGGTTGTCCACCTGTTGAAGTAATGGTACTAACATTAGTAAATGCTGACATTTAAAGTGACGTATTTTTGGTATCTTTACTATGTATCTATCCCTAAAAATAAGTTAAAAATTTAGAATTATCCTAAATTCTAAATTGAGAATGCCTAAGACTAGTCTTAGGCATTCTCTTTATACTAATTTTGTATTATTAGTATGGACTTATAGTCGGCATATTAAATACAATAATATTAGGAACTTGTGAATTTGGGGGTAATTGAATCCAACCGCCTTGAGGATCAATACCACCAGAAATACAATTTGAACCAACATAATAGTTATCAACTGCATTTACATCATTCCATAATGATAAGTGTAATCCAGTTGGTGAGTGCATATAAACAGAATCTAATAAAATGCTTCTATCTTGAGTACCTACTTGCGGTGCAGTTAAGATAAATCCACCACCTGAAACAATATCCATTGATGTTTGATGCAATATAATTCTATGTTTTATTGAACCGTTTTGAGTTTCTCTAATAATCCATGAATTTAATGCTGCATAACCCGTACCTACGTCTGGTGTTGATTCTATATCATAGCCTTGATGATTAAGTTTTAGTGTTGATGATTTAGAACTAATAGTTCCACTAATCAATCTAATAACTGAAGACCAACCTTGTGCTGTTGAAAATAATTCTAAATGACAATTATCAACGAATAAATCGGCATTTACAACTTCAACAACAACGCCATCCATAAATCCAGAATCGCTGCAATCAACTTTAACATAAATATCATTTAATGATATTATCATTTCCGATCCATCGTTACCTTGAATTAATCCTCTACCATTAACATATATTTTGCTTTGACTTCTTCCGCCTCCCTTTATTTTAAATTCAGCACCGTTGTTTATTTCGAATATACATGAAAGTTGACCACCTACTGCATTAATTCTTACATTTGGTGAAAGATTTAAAGCAACAGTACCGATAATATCGATTGGATTTGTAGCTGACATGCCGTAAATACCAGGATTTACGTAAACTTCATATCTTGTAATACTATTTGTTATACAATATCCCATTGCTCCTTCAATAGTTGCCCATGGATTTGTAGGATCTCCTAATACAGCAGTACCATCGTTACCATTTGGATCAACATATAATATTTGATCGTATAATACTGAGAATCCAACTCCATTAGAACCTTGTGCTCCAGTTGGACCTTGGTTACCTTGTGCACCACTAGTTCCATTAATACCTTGGAAACCTAAAGGACCTTGATTTCCTTGAGGACCCGCAATACCCTGAGCTCCGGTTGGACCTTGACGACCTTGAGAACCTTGAGCTCCCGTAGAACCTTGTGCGCCAATTGTATTAAATGAGAAATCCCAATTTCCACCATTCCAAGTATAAAAATCACCAGTTAATACATCAATATATGTTTGACCTACAAATGATCCTATTACATTATTACTATTAGGATCTCCATTTCCAGAAAGTGTGCCACTAGCACCATTATCACCCTGTGATCCAGTGTTTCCTTGAGGACCAGTTGGACCTTGTACACCTTGTAAACCTTGAGGACCGGTTGGACCTTGTCTACCCTGTGCTCCCGTCGAACCAGTATCTCCTTGAGCTCCAGTCGGACCTTGACGACCTTGAGAACCTTGAGCTCCTGCAGAACCTTGAGCTCCAGTAGAACCTTGAGCTCCAGAACTACCAACAGAACCTTTAATATTTCCTTGAGGAATCCAGTTTGCTCCGTCCCATTCATAAACATCGCCATTGTCTAAATCTAACCAATGTTCTCCAATAATGAATATTCCTGGATTGTATGCTCCTGGAGGTACTCCATTTTCAGAATACCACTTAATAACTTCACCAGTCGAACCTTGTGCTCCTGCAGAACCTTGTGCTCCAGTTGGACCTTGAATTCCTTGAATACCAGTTGAACCTTGCGGGCCATGATCTCCCTGGAATCCTTTTTCTCCTTGTGGACCCGTTAAACCCTGAGGACCTGTTGAACCTTGAATACCAGTAGGTCCTTGATTTCCTTGAGGACCTGAAATACCTTGATTTCCTTGAGGACCTAAAGGACCTTGATTTCCTTGAGGACCTGCAACACCTTGAGAACCAGTTGGACCTTGAACTCCAGCTGCACCAACAACCGACATATCAGTAATATAAGTCCATTGCGCACCATCCCAAAGATATAATTTACCATAATCTGGATCGCTTGGATCTAAACTTCCTGCAACTAAACCAAATTCTCCGGCCGGAGTTGAGGTATCTGATAATAAACTATTCAAATCATTATAGATTTGATTAATATGGAATCCTTGACCAACATCACCTTGGAATCCTTGAGCTCCAATTGAACCTTGCGCTCCAGTTGGACCTTGGTTACCTTGGTTACCTTGAGCTCCAGTTGGACCTTGGTTACCTTGAGCTCCAGTTGCTCCTTGAAGACCGGTTGGACCTTGGTTACCTTGAGCTCCAGTTGCTCCTTGAAGACCGGTTGGACCTTGGTTACCTTGTTGACCGGTTGGACCTTGGTTACCTTGAGCTCCAGTTGCTCCTTGAAGACCGGTTGGACCTTGGTTACCTTGAGAACCCTGTTGACCAGTTGGACCTTGGTTACCTTGAGCTCCAGTTGCTCCTTGAAGACCGGTTGGACCTTGGTTACCTTGAGAACCCTGTTGTCCAGTCGGACCTTGATTTCCTTGAGCTCCAGTCGGACCTTGATTTCCTTGAGCTCCAGTCGGACCTTGATTTCCTTGAGAACCCTGAGGACCAGTAGGACCTTCAGTAGCACCTAACGTTGTAACAATATGTGAATAATCAGCAACACCCTCAGTATAAAACTTAATAGTTCTATTAGCATTATCATCATTTGTTGCAAATATTTCAACTAATACTTTATCAGTTGGGTCAACATATTTAGTTGTTATAAATAGATCTTGGTAAACATCAACAATTGTGGTTGCATTTGTGTCCCATCCAATTAAATGTGCATTCGTTGTTCCCCAAACTTGTAAAACATTACCATTTGGATCAGTTCTTGATACTTTTACGTATACTTGAATATTATCATTTACCGATGCTTTTGTAAAGTGCATTTTAAATTGCTGAATTCCCGCCGGAACAAGCGCAACGCCTAATCCAACGGGTGTTAAGAATTTAGTTACTAATGCATCTGATTGTAGAGCAGTAAGATTCGTTGTAACAGTTTGTTGAGCTCCAGAAACTGGAATCGGAGATATTTCATTAATATCATTTGCTCCTCCTCCATTATTAACAAGAACAACCGACTCATTCATATAGAATGTTTGTCCGCTTGACGAACCTCTATCACCTTGGAATCCTTGAGGACCTTGATTTCCTTGAGGACCAGTAACTCCCTGCAATCCTGTTGAACCTTGTAAACCAGTTGGACCTTGATTTCCTTGTGCTCCAGTTGCTCCCTGTGCTCCAGTATCTCCTTGTGCTCCAGTATCTCCTTGAGGACCAGTTGGACCTTGATCACCTTGAGGTCCTGGAGTACCGGTTACAAACGATATGCTCCAAATATTATTTGAAAATACATCATAATATCCAGATCCTCCTGAAATAAACGTTAAAGCATAAAAAGCATATGTACCGTAAAAGCTAGAAGTTGTTATTTCGTAAGTTGCATAGCTATTAGCGTCTACAGTATTTGTTAGAATAACCTTAGTTCCGGCGGTAATTGAAGATAGAAAAGAAGTCTGATCACCGATTGGATTACCATTCACATCAATAGCCTCATTACTTACCAATAATTGAGCAAATCCAGCTAATGTATTACTAGGACCACCATTAAAACGGTAATGTGTATTTGATGGATTTCCTCCTATGTAATAATGTAATGTTGTTGATGGAGAATCAATACCTGTATCTCCTTGAGGACCGGTTTCTCCTTGAGGACCAGTAGGTCCTTGATTTCCTTGATTTCCTTGTGCTCCAGTTGCTCCTTGAGATCCAATAGAACCTTGAGGACCTGTAGGACCTTGTACACCATCAGCACCTTGAACCGACATATCAGTAATATATTGCCATTGGGCACCATCCCATAAATAGAGTGCTCCATAATTTGGATCATTTTGCGGTAAATTACCAGCAACTAAACCAAATTTACCAGGTTGTACATTCTGGCTTGGATTATCAGCTAATAGCAATTGTAGGTCATCATAGATAAAATCAATTTCAAAACCATATCCAGTATCACCTTGACTACCTTGTGCTCCAACATTTCCTTGTGCTCCAACATTTCCTTGAGCTCCAGTCGAACCTTGAGGACCTGTTAGACCTTGAAGACCAGTTGGACCTTGGTTTCCTTGAAACCCAGTTGGACCTTGGTTTCCTTGTGCTCCTAATCCACCTTGAGCACCTACAGAACCTTGAACTCCAGTTGCTCCCTGCGCTCCAGTATCTCCTTGAGGACCCATTATTGAACCTTGAAGAATCCAGTTTCCATTCTGGAAAATATAAACATTTCCGCTATTAATTTCTAAATAGTGATCGTTTTCTTCATATGGCTGACCTGTATATACATTAATAGGCTGAGGTTGTATAATATCACTATACCATTTGCTTCCATCAGCACCGCCAACACCTTGAGAACCTACAGCTCCTTGATTACCTATAGAACCTTGAGCTCCTGTATTACCTTGAGCTCCTGTTGCACCAGTTGAACCTTGAGCTCCTGTATTACCTTGAGCTCCTGCGGAACCTTGTGGTCCAGTTGGACCTTGTCTACCTTGATAGCCTTGAGTTCCTAAAGGTCCAGTTGCTCCTTGAGCACCAGTATTTCCTTGAGGACCAGTAGGACCGCCAGATGAAACTGATTCAACATTCCAAAAGTAATTACCGTTAATATCTTGTCTAAATACTAGTGTTTTACCAATATCTGAATTAGACATTTCATATTGATCTTCGCCGGTTGCATTACCTCTAATGGCATAATTTTTAATCATTTCTCCAGCAAGAGCAAGATTATAGTCCATTTCTTCGTGTGTCAATGGACGATCAAAATCCGATGGAATTAATGGAATATAAAAACCATTAACGTCACGATGTTTACCGTGATCGAAACTGTATTCTGTGATTTTCTTTAATGTAGACATTAAACTGATTAGTATGTTTTGTATGTATTATATAATTGAAGTATTTCTTCGATTGATGAATTAAACATCTGATGAATATATCCGCAGTCAATATATTCGCTTTGAGCTTTAATATATTCATCAAGATATAATTCATCATAAATTTTACGAACTTTATTAAGTGTTCTAGTGTATTCAGATAATTGTGAAAATTGCATTGCATTAATCTTATCCACATCTTTGGAAATCCAACCAGTGCCTTCTCTATATTCGATAAAACGATTAGCTCTATCAACACTAAAATTAAAACTTCTTAATGAATATAAACATTGATCGATACAATTTCTTTCAACTGCTGTTCTAGTGGTAATTGGAGCTGTATTTTGTATATAGTCTCCAAGTTCATCCATATTCATTTTCACAAGAGTTTTGGTTGAGTTTCTAAACTTGTTTTCTTTCAAAATCATGATTTCATTAACTTCTCCGCCAAATGCTCTAAAATTATCTAGGTAAATGTACGCTAGAACTAATGTGATTCTATCAACTATCATATTATTTCACTCCCATATATTTAGTAAAGTAATAAATGATAATAGTACCTATTCCAGAAAGAAGACCCCATAAAATTTTTGTCGCAGTTGACTTAAATTTCATAAGTTCTTCATGTTCTCTTACCATTTTTTCATAATTATCCTCATCTTTTTCTTTTTCAATTCGAAAAGATGTGTTTTTATTCACAGCAACAACAATTCCATCATTTGGATTAAGTAGTTGTTTTTTAAGCTCGCGAATTTCATTTTTCATTTCATTTTGATTTTCCATTAGGAGTCGAATTGCTGACTCTAATTGAATATACGATGGATCTTCCATCTTACGACGAAATGATTCAAAAGCCTTATATAAGCTCTCGATTAACTCTTTTGGTGACTGATTGTCTGGATTTTCTGGAAACACGATAAGTCCTATTCTTTTTTTATCAGTTTATATATTCTTGACAAAAAAGAATAGGACCAGTTAAATGATATATACTTGGCTTAATTGTTAGAATCTGAACCGTCTAAATTGGCTCCTACAGCATAGTGTGCCATATATTCTTCACGGCTCATAGCATGTTGAGATGCTAAATGTGCAATTTGATCGCGATCAAAATTAGGATCTGGAGTTGGAACTTGAACATTTGAAGTTCCAATGTTTTTAACAGACCAAAGTCCATAAGTTAAAACTTGTGGATTTCCAGCATTAGGATTAGTTACAATAACATCATCTTCAATGCCTTCTTGTAATTTATGAAAATTTTGGCTTGCTTGTGTAATATAGTTTTCAGCTTTTGCAATATGGTCTTGAATCCAACCTGGAATATCAAATTCCATAGTACCAATTTTACCTTGCAACTCGGTGGCCGCATCAATAATAGCCTTTAAACTATTATGTGCCATTGAAACTTCATGGTCTCCAGCTTCTTTAATAAGTTTTTTACTCATCGGAATTGTATAATTTTTCTATTCTATATATCTTTATTGGAAAAGTTCCTTCAGATCATAGTCATCGATGGTCTTTTTAAGAGCTTGAATATAATGAGGTGCTTCAGCATAGCTAGCAGAAAGATATTGATAATATGCTTCTTCAGAATTTATACTACCTAAATAACGAGCTTGGTAAAATGCATAATCATAAACTGATTCTCTCCAAGTATTATAATATGCATGGTTATTTTGAGTACCAGATGATGTTGTAACTCTAGCTCGAGCCTCTTTCATGCCAAATAGATTATTGTTCTCACGAAAGATGTGGCTTTTCCAGTGACCAGTTTCAACCATCGATTGAGCTAATGGAATCCATGGATATTTGATATTTAAATCTTTCATCATCATGACGAGTTTATCCTTGGTAAAAACATCATGTTGTTTGATTTCTATCACTCTCTCCATATCAGACATTCCCTCTAAAGCCTTCATTTTACCACGTTGATAGGAAATGTACATTGTTAAACAATATGCTGTCGTGATGATTGTAAATACACGTAAATAAGCCTTGAAACTTATTTTTTCGTGGATAATCTTTGATTTATTGTAACGATATAACATAATCTTATTTTTGTTTACAATGTAAATATAAACAAAATTTTTCAAACGGTAAAACTTTTTTTGAAAAAAAGTGAAAAAAAGTGAAAAAAGTTTAGAGAGCAAAGTCAAGTGCTGACCCGGCGTACCTTCATTTGCTCTCTACTTGTTCGTCTTTACGACGCAAATAAAAGTATAAGCCAAAAAATGATGCTGATCCTAGGTAAAATATTCCAGACGTCATCCAATAAGAATTTGTCCATTGCATTACAGTATAAAAAGCTGCGTCGAAACCCAGGGGGTTCAGAAAGGTCGCTATCACCAAGGCAGCAGTTGCTCGATTCTTTTTGATTATTTTTCTCACGTTGTATACTGTCTCCGTCCATATTATTAGGTTGTGATTTGTTGACCATAGTCGACAATCTATATATCTTTTAAAAGAAAAAAGCACCTTGTTTCCAAAGTGCTTTAATTTTTTCATGCTGGACCTCCAACTCCGAAATAGACCCACCAATCTGACTCATCGTTTTCATCGATGTGAAAATACGAAAGATAGTCAATATTCTCATGGAGACTATTTTCTAAACTTTCTAATTTCTCGCACACAGACTTTACCGGGTTTGTCTTACTGGGATCATTTTCAGAAGGACGTAACAGCTCTTCTGATAAATGTTCCATAGTGCTGAAAAATGATGTTTTTGGTGTGAAG
>JACCDX010071672.1_pt1 | contig 20253 bp, 43 predicted proteins | sample 7449681 | NCBI WGS metagenome assembly JACCDX01 (sample SAMN15323450, study PRJNA562643) | freshwater metagenome | isolation source: river surface water | place: USA:Blue River Watershed | collected 2017-08-18
CACACTCGTACAAGACTTTGCTTATGGCAAAAGTAATTGCAGAAAGAGCAGTAAAGATCGCGTCGGTTCTTGACATCAATACGTGTCCTCCGATACAAATAGTTACTCAACAGAGAGGGTAGAAATGTTAGGCTTTTTATTCGGTTTGCTAATTGGCTTTGTCGGGGCGTATGCTTTTGACTATTGGTTAACAAAGAGGGATAACAGATGAAGTACGAAGAACTACTAGCAGATATAGCAAGTAAGAATTACCGAGAGAGTAGAACACTAGAGACTCCATATGCTGCATTGCGTGCAGTGCTAGATATGCACAAGCCAATCAAGGTAGGAGCCGATAAGGAGCTTTGCTCTCGATGTGTGGATGTAAACAAAGCAAGTGAACTTCTATACGAAATGTCGCCCTATCCTTGCGAAACTATCAAAGCCATTGAACAGGAACTTGCGTGATTACAGATCCGAAGGAATTACTACTGCACGTACTGCACTCTAAAGATGCAGGTCGTGATCGTAGCAAGCAGACACAGGTTGGCCCATCAGAGATCGGTGGCTGCCGTCGTAAGGTTTGGTACCGGTTAAACGCACAGCCAGAGACTAACGATAACCAGTCAAAGCTGGCAGCAATTATGGGTACTGCTATCCACGCTGCTATTGAAGATGCAATCACCACACTAGATCCAGAAGGTAAGGATTACCTAGTCGAGACTGAAGTTGCATACGGTGATATGAAAGCACACGTTGACTTATTCGTACCAGGTATTGGTGCGGTCATTGACTGGAAGACAAGCAAGGTAAAGAACCTCAGTTACTTCCCGTCAGCGCAACAGCGCTGGCAGGTACAGGTCTATGGCTACTTGCTATCTAAGAACGGTTATGAAGTTAAGACTGTGAACCTAGTAGCGATTGCACGTGATGGTGATGAGAAGGATATTAAAGTCCACTCTGAACCATACGATGAGGCTTCAGCGCTAGAGGCGCTGCAGTGGTTGGCTAACGTAAAGGCTTTGCCAGAGGCACCAGCACCTGAGAAGGATGCTAGTTTCTGCAAGAACTACTGCCAGTACTACGACGCATCCGGTGAGATGGGTTGCGTAGGTCTAATAAAAGAACGTATCGTCCTTAGTGAAGTCGTGATTGAGGACGCGCAAGTTGATACTCACGCACTGAAGTATTTACAGTTAGATGAAAAGATCAAAGAGTTAGAGAAGGAAAAGGATTCCTTGAAGGCTTCCTTCGAGGGAACTACTGGCACTACTGCTAGTGGTATTCAGATCAGTTGGACAGCGGTTAAAGGCCGTGAGACAGTTGACTCTGAACAAGTAGAAAAACTATTGGGCTTCGTACCGAAGGTTGTTGGTAAAGAGTCCATTAGATTAAACATCAAACCAAGTGGAGGAAAGTAATATGGCTGCACCAGAATCAACAAAGTTCCAGATCAACTACAAGTTAGCTGACGGAACCCTAGTAAATCTTTACGCATCAAGCGTTACAGAACTTGAAAGCGGACTAGCAGATCTTGCTATGAACGCACTGAACATTCGCTCAACCGGTATGGAACTATCAGGTGGATTAGCACCAGCGCCAGCACCAACAGTTGCAGCAGTAGCTGCAGCATTTAACGCAACACCAGTTGCCGCTGCTCCTACAGGTGGAGATCAGATGTGTCGTCACGGAGCAATGGCTCTACGTACTGGTACATCAGCAAAGGGTCCTTGGAAGGGTTATATGTGCGCTGCACCTAAGGGTGCAACAGATAAGTGCGAGACTATCTGGATCCGATAACCTGTGCGCGAGCCAAGGTTCTATGAGAACCCTGCTTGCGCTCAAGTAGGTGGCGACTTCTGGTTCCCTGAGAAATCAGATGGCTCCAGTAATTCTGTAGAAATGCTAATGGCTAAGTCTATTTGCAGAAGTTGCCCACACCAAAGCGAATGTGCAGAGTGGGGAATACAGAAAGAACGCTTCGGTATTTGGGGCGGTCTATCGGAGAATGAGCGACGCAATATGCGTCGTGCAAACAACATAATATTGAAGGAGGAAGACGTTGCTTGACCTATCACGTGCTTGGGGCGGTGTGCTTACTAAAGCAACTCCGCTGCCGGACGTGTGGTTAGCGCTATCTGCAAAGCAGATCAAGTTCCGGCGAGGACAAGTCTGTATGGTAGCGGCTGCGCCTAATGCTGGTAAGAGTATGTTTGCTCTTATCTATGCAATGAAGGCAAAGGTTCCAACGCTTTTCTTCTCGGCAGATACAGACACCACAACTGTAATGATGCGAGCCGCAGCGCAAGCATCGGGTCATTCACAGGTATCAGTAGAATTGAATCTATCTAACGATAGCCATTACTACGATAAACACTTTGGCAAACTCAGCCATATCAAATGGGTCTTCGATTCATCACCATCACTAGATGATATTGAGTTAGAGATCAGGGCATATGTGGAGCTTTACGGCGAGGCTCCGGAGTTAATTGTCATTGACAACTTAATGAACGTGGCAGCAGAAACAGATAACGAGTGGGCTGGTCTTCGTGCGATAATGATGGAACTCCACGATATGGCACGTAAGACTGAAGCCTGCGTACTGGTACTGCACCACGTATCTGAGCAAAGCGAGTATGGTTCACCATCAAAACCACCTGCTCGCCGCGCTATACACGGCAAGGTAAGTCAGTTGCCGGCGTTAATCCTAACGCTTGGCTACGACCCGAACCAAGCAACGCTATGCGTAGCAGCAGTTAAGAACCGCTTTGGGCCACACACTGCTGATGCTTCAGACTTCGCAACACTCTTTGTTAACTACGCTGCTTGTCAAATATCGGATAAGGATGCGTGGGGTGTTATGATTAAGAACGACGCTATGAATAACTACCAAGGGAACTACATAGTAAATGGCTAATACAGAGTTGCAGTATGTGAAGAATGAGATCAAACAACTACGCAATGATATGCGTAATCTGATACTGGTACTTATCGAATTAGGTATCTTGAAGGTAACAGTAGATGAGAACGGCAATGCAGTCTATGACACGGGTAAAGATGGCAAACCCTAACGGGCGCAAAGGCGCCCAGTTTGAGACTGATGTAATGAAGTTTCTCCGTTCGGCAGGAGCGTTAGCTGAAAGACTCACCAAGGCTGGTGCAAATGACGAGGGAGATCTGGTATGTATCGTAAGTGGGAAGACATACATACTAGAACTCAAGAACCGAAAGGCGTTAAACCTTCCGGAGTTCTGGAGTGAAGCACAGGTTGAGGCGCTTAACTATGCAAAGGCACGGGGGCTTGGGGAAGTACCTTTGTCATACGTCATAGTTAAGCGTCGCAACGCTGGAATAGATAAGGCTTGGGTAATCCAAGATCTAACACAATGGTTAAAGGAGAAAGAATAATGCCAGTACCAGGCGGAGAAATTACAAGCACTGAAACTTGGAGCGAGACTCCAGTAGAAGAAGTAGTCGAAGCAGTAGAAGAAGTTTTGCCAGATGAGGAAGAAGATCCATCGTGATCTGCGTATATTGTACTAAGGCCGGAGAAGAGAACTCGGTCAATCACTTTAAGCGAGCAGCACACTGGCACGACAAGTGTGATATTAAGGGGTGTGTATGCCAGCACAAGACTGGAGCAGGACTCGTAAAGCGGGCAAATTCAAAGGTTCCGTTGATGCAAACTCAATCCCCATAGGAGCGATAGTCTCGCACTACGGAGGGGAAGTTAGAGAAGGCAAGGCAGTCTCAGTACGGTGCTGCCTGCATAGTGACAGTCGTAGGTCGGCTGTTATGAACACGTACGATAATTTATATTTCTGCCACACCTGCGGTAAAGGCGGCAACGCTGCCAACCTAGTGTGCATACTAGAGAATATGGAGTTTAACGATGGCCTCAAACGCGCAATCGAAATTGCTGCTGGAAGCGGCGCAGCGATACGCACAGGAAATAACTCCAGAGGCTCTCGTCGCGCTAGCAGAACGTGGGATATCTGAACAGGTAGCTGCACGCTTTCAGTTAGGTAGCATCGTTGATCCTATTAACGGACACGAGATGTACGAAGGTTGGATCTCGATCCCTTATATCACCGCCGGTAATACCTGCGTTGGCTTTAAGTTCCGTAGATTAGATGACGGCAAGCCTAAGTATGGATCACCTACTGGGCAGAAGGCACACCTGTACAACGTTGCAGATGTGCTACCACTATCGCCTTACATAGTTGTATGCGAAGGCGAGTTAGATACAGTCATTACCAGCGGGATGCTAGGTATTCCAGCAGTCGGAGTACCTGGTGTTCAGGCTTGGAAGCCACACTTTGCTAAGTTATTTATGGGCTACGAAACTATTTACGTAGTCGGTGATAACGATATAAAAGAAGATGGTTCCAACCCCGGTGCTGAGTTCTCCAAGCGTGTCGCAAATGAGATATTAAACTCACAAATTGTTACACTACCACCTGGTATGGATATAAATGACTACTACTTAGCACACGGGGCAGACGCTACCAGAGCTTTGTTGGTCGGTGAGAAGGGTGAGTAGAGACGAATGGATACAGGTACTACAGACTATTCAGCATATGGGCTTTCAGGTCCTGAGCCAAGACCAGACAAGCGAACAGATAGTCATACGCCCGATACCAACCCGCTAGTAGATCACCCTGCGGTGATCGGCTACCGCAGTGAAGGTGTATCAACTGGCGATCTAGTATCTTTCATAGAGTCCTTTGCCTCCCTTCGGGCTAACCGAGTAAAGGGTGTAGGCCACGACCAATACTCACACGCTAAGGGTCAGAAGTTTGAGCAGTTTAGCGCAAGTGATACTGTCCGGGAACTGATCGAAGAGTTAGCAGATGCTAGTAATTACATTGACTTCCTTGCTATTAAGTTATTAAACCTTGCAGCAACTATGGAAAGCAGCGAACTAAACTGTGAGTGAACTACACCCAGTCGTATACGAACTAGCACCATCGGTTGCCTACACAATTCATCGGCGCTACCGCGCTTGGGTTGAACGAGATGATGTACACCAAGAGTGTATGGCGTGGGCGCTAACGCGTAATGATTACATAACAGAACAGATGAGCGTTGAAGATGTTAACCAACGCAAGCATAACGAGCAGCGTATTGCTTGGCAAATGCGGCGAGTAGCAGAACGCTATGCTCGTAAAGAGAAGGCTAGCAAGGCTGGCTACCAGATTACTGACGAAGCCTATTACGAAACGATAATGCTTGGTCAGCTACTGCCCTTTGTTATTGCCTCCGTCATAGATGGAACAGTGCTAGAGCAAGCACAAGAGATGATTAGAGATGGACAACCACGCGGCTCATCATCACCAGCAGAAGGTGGCAACCTACTGGCTAGCCTAATGGATATTAAACGTGCCTTCCTTAAACTAGATATCGAAGATCAAACACTATTGCGTATGCGCCATCACGAGATGGCTACGCTTCAGCAGGTAGCGCAGTACTTAGAGTGTGCTACATCTACTGCTGATCGCAGGTGCCACACGGCGCTTCGCAGACTGCAAGATGAACTCGGTGGGGAGACACCATTCCGATGAAAGAAGCAGAGTTATTTGAATACTTGCAGGCTAATCTGTATCCCGATCTAGTAAAGAGTCCGGGGATCTACGACTCCTTTGACTGTATCAGTGAACTTGCTGGTCACTACATTGAACTTAAATGCAGACAGACTCACTACCCTACGCTACTGATCGAAGAGATGAAGTATCGTAAGTTAATAACGCAGTCAGCTGAGCGAGATCTAATCCCGTTCTACATCAACTCGACCCCGCAAGGGGTCTATTCTTTTGACTTGATGGATCTACCAGAACCAGAGTGGGTCAATGGTTGGATGCCGGCGACGACTGAGTTCTCACGCAACCAGAAGATTACTAAGTTAGTTGGTTACTTGGACATCGAAGAGGCGGTAAAGTTATGACCTATGACTACGAGTGCGTTGCGTGTAACAACAAGTACACAGTTGAAAGATCTATACACGAAGACGCGGTGGCCCCGGTCTGTGTTACTTGCCACCAGTCTATGACTCGCGTATGGGCGGTAGGTGGTATCAGTTTCAAGGGAGATGGGTTCTACGTCAATGGCGGTTGAGTATCCTAATTGGTTTAGCAAGACTGCTGAGCCTAACTTCAAGCAGTTCCTTACACCGTTAGCTGGTAAAGATAACCTTAACTTCTTACAACTCGGTGCCTTCACCGGCGACGCTAGCGTATGGCTAGCGCAGAATATCCTTACTGGATCTGACTGTCTGCTTACCGATATAGATACTTGGGAAGGTAGCGACGAAGAAGCACACAGCAAGATGAACTTCGCTCACGTCTATCAAACTTACTTAGATAAGATCAAACCGTATCCTGTTATCAGACATTATGAGATGACTACTGATGATTACTTTAGATCCTTCTTTGCAGGACAGTGCGACTTCGTCTATGTAGACGCAGACCATACAACTGTTGGTGTATTACTAGACGCTGAACATAGCTGGTATTACTTAAAGTCCGGTGGCATTATGGCCTTCGATGATTACACTTGGGGCGATCATTACCCTATGCACCAGCGCCCTAAGCCCGGCATTGACCTCTTCCTCTTGCGCCATAGCGGAGAGTACGAAGTGCTTGCTGTGAACCTACAATCCTGGATTAAAAAGAAGTAGCCCTACCCGGAGAGTGTGACGGGTAAGGCTACTTAGGTGCGGTTAGGTAGAAGGCGATCCTATCCGCAAGACTTGAAGCATATCATACTATCCCCATTGTTCAGCCATAGCTTTAGCAATACCAGGGAAAGTCTTTGATCTTGCCTTAGATCTTTCAGCAGGTGGCAACTTCCAAGCGTCTGCATACCAAGTAGGCATTGTTCTCCCACTAGCATATTCAGATCTAGGTTCTGGCTTTACTTCATTGGTTGCAACCAAAGGTTCTACTCCCTTTAACCACAAGCAAGTACGCTTTTCAAATGGATCACCAAACCACCAAGGTTGTATGATCTGATCTGGTTTACGATATACCCTACTCATAATACCTACCGGATTTTCTATTACTACTTTAGGTGCAGATAGGTTAGTAAATAACATAAAGAAATCTATACCTTCTTGCTGTCTACCATCTCTACGCTTTTCTGCAAACCAAGCAGCGCCAGAACTAGCCAAGTGGGTGCAAGGTGGGAACGCAATAATTAGATCCCAGTCCTGCTTCAGTAAAGGTACTACATCTTGCTGTAAGTGGTACTCAGGTAAAGTTCCAGATGAAGGCAGTATGTCGCAAGAGTAGGCTTCGTGTCCTCTATCTCTGAACTCTTTGGTAACCGCTTGGCTCTCTTCACACGCTATCAACACTCTCACTCGGTATCTCCCTTGATAAACAATACCCAGTGCGTACCCATACGTTTACCAGAAGGGTGTCCAAGCACTGGTTTGTAGGGCGTAAGGGTAAGGATATCCTTTAATGGAATAGACACTTCGTTCCATTTAAAGATCAAGGTGCCTTCATCTTTTAATACTCTAAAGCACTCAGCAAATCCTTTAGTTAAATCATCTCGCCAAGTCTCTTTATCCAACACTCCATACTTCTTCCGCATCCACGACTTCTCGGATAGATTAAGCATATGCGGTGGATCAAAGACTACTACCTTAAAGGTTTCATCAGGATAAGGTATAGCACGGAAGTCCATAACTTCATCAGGTTCTATATGAATAGTCTGCCCGTTGGTTAATAGGTGAGTTTCTTTTACTCGTATATCACCAAAGAGAACTCGCTTATCCTTCTTATCAAAGTAAAAGGATCTCATAGATGACGCCGGATCTAGTATAAGTTTCACTCAGTACCAGCCTCGTCTGTCGCTGTGGCGGAGAGCGCGACACGCGCTCCCTGAATAGCGATGGCTAATGTATCTAAGGCCGTGTAAGACTTGGAGTTCAGGTCTGCTACTACGTTCTCTAAGGAGTTGAGCAATTCCGTAAGCGCTTGATCCCTGCTGGTTCTTTGCGAGGTGGTCAAACCTTGACTCACGGGTCCATAAGGCGATAAGACAACGCGTCTCTCTTCTCGTATAACCGAGAGCCTTACTATATTCCCTTGCGATTTGTTTGTTGTTTCGCTTCTCACTTGCTGTCGCCCTCTCCCTCTGTGATATTTGCGGGATCTCCCGCTGGTTCTTGCTCTCGCTCTCCGGTATTAAGACCCACAGTAAAGCTGCTACTACCGTCAATATCAACCCATTTAGCGCCGTTCGCTTCATCAGTTACCTTCTCCAATTCTAACAATTCCTTGTATGTTTCGGGGTAGGCTTGTGATAAGCGTACCAATGCGCGATCTCTCGCTCTTCTGTAGTTGCGATAGTGGATAGCTTGCTTGCCACTCACTCTCTTACTTCTGATCGTCATTAAGTTTATCCTCTACTACTATTAGCGCGTATAAGACTCCCAATACTACCAGTATCCCTATGAATAGGTTCATTAGTTCACCCCCTTCAGCAGTTGATACATCTCGGTTATATCTAGCGGTTGTCCTACCGGTTGAGCGTCTATATCGTCGCTCTCCCACCCCGACACCAGCAACCTAGACCCCTTCGGGGCAAGGTGTAGCCAAGATAAGGCGTCAAAGGCTCGCTCTCCTCCCCACCTAGTCTCGCCGTCTGGCTCTACCACTTCATAGAATAGTTTTAGCCCTGACTTGGCAGGGTGAAAGGCTATTACTTTGCCTAATTTATCCATTACTCTCCCTCATAACTATCGTCGCACGCCTTGCAAGACTTAGTGTTATCTAAGCACCAAGTACAGATTAGTTCCTCGCTCATTTACTCTCTCCCTCACAGTCTCTATAGTTTATAGTTCCACACTTGTCGCAATAGGTGGCAAAGCAACCTTCGCTATGCCCCTCCTTGTCGCAGTCTGCCCATAGATCATAATCATTACAGCACTTATTGGGTGCTTGTAACTCTCCCGATAGTTCTCCCACTCTCACTTGTTCTCTCCCTCTCCCGCTAGTAGCAGTCCATTGGTAATAAGGCTAGCCCACATATCTTCTGCCGGCTTATCTTCTTCTAGTGCTTTTAATAGGTTCAGCTCTTCCAGCGCCCGCACCATACGCTTTAAGTTGCGGGTTGCGTTAGGGATATCTCCCTCTATCAACTGCTCAATGCCTACCTTCCGGCATAGGTCTGCCTTCTTCTCCCAGTATTCTTTATTCATTACCTTCTCCTTCGCACTCGCATACATAATCGTCTGCCTGAATAGGCACACGGCAAAATGGGTGATATTTACTCATTACCTTCTCCCTCTCTAGTCGTTATGGCAAGACTCGCATATTGCGATCTCGCCTTGTAGCGTAATTACTCCGGTATAAATTGCCGGTTTCTCTTGGCATATATCGCAAGTTATCGGGCAACCCTCAGAGATATGCCCTTGCCCTCCCTCACATATGCACCAACCAAAGTTCTCTAACTGCTCAGCGTGAGATAACTTTACTCGTTGGTAATACTCTTTAGTTACTGTATCCATTAACTTCTCCCTCCCTCTTGGCAGAAATAGCAAGTATCTTCGTTATTTTCTGGTTCGTCATACATACGAAAGCATTGGATACACTCTCTAATCTCCATACTTCTCCTCCAGCGTATCGTAGGTTTCATCTTCGCCCTCTTCTTCATCTAGCCCTAAGGCTATGTCGTCTTCTTCGCGTGGCTCTGGCATTACGCTACCTCTCTTCTATTAGTCATAGTGCCGGCGTTGCACCCGCACTCTTTCGCATTACCTTCACACTCAGGGCAGATCTCGCAGAAGCAAGTATCCCCGCAACCGTGCTTATACTTATACTCGCAACCGCATACTTCGCATAGGTTAATCATTACTCTCTCCCTTATGTTCGCAACAATTACCGCAGTTACCGCAGTTACCGCACCGGTTATCTTGGCTACCGGTATCGTAACCCTCACCGCAGTTATCGCACTCGCCCTCTTGCTCGCACTCACCGCAAGAGCAAGAGATAATCTCAACGCCACCTAGCACTTCACCAGCGCCAAGAGCTAGCCACTCTTGCTCATCACACCAGTAAAAGATCTCATCATCTTGCGGGTGCTGGTCTAACTTATCTGCCCACTCTGCCGGTATCAGGGCGAAAGTACGCACTTGCTCACTCTCACCCTCTGCCACTGTAATAAACTCTGCGATTTGCAATTCACTCATTACTCGCCCTCGCTCTCTTTCTTTAATTTATCGCGGTAATCCCGCAATTCATCTGCCTTATCCCACTCTTGATCGTAGTCAAAGTTGCTAATTGCAATTTGCAAAGCCTCAATAAGTAATTCCTTATTCATCACTCTCTCCCTTGATAACCGTTATCCTGCACACACTTAGCGCAGTAGTTAAAGCGTTGCCCGTCTACTAGGTAGCCGGTGGTTTCTTTCATAGTGTTATCGCAAGTGTCGCAATAGCTACTCATTACTCTCCCCCTCTTTATCGCCATAGTTATCGCCTACAACTTCATATTGTGAACTTATGGCAATTTCTACGCCCACTTCATTAGATATGGTCTGCATAGCCTCTTTAATAGCTAGCTCGCTATCCTCTTGCGTGGTAGTAATATAGATCTCGCCTAGCGATACTTTAATCTCTACGCTCATCACTCTCTCCCTCTCTCTTTTAATAGGTAATCCCACGCTAGTTCGCGCTCATATAGGTAATCATCTAACTCTATAAGTTGCTTATTAGTCATTACTCTCCCTCACTCTCTATACCGTACATACTTAGGATATGGGTAGGGCAATAGTAATTACCGCCCTCTATCTCTATAAACTTAGCCGGATTAGCGCACACCGTACACAATTCCATTACTCACTCTCCTCGCACTCGCATAGATGTCCGCAGGTATAGCAGATATATGCACCGGACATATGAGCGCGGTATCCATAAGTAGGGATACCACTATCACCGTTAGGGAATAAACGGTAGTAGCGCCCATTACTATCTTGCAAGGTAGCGCCGGCTAGTTCTCTAGTCTGCTCTAGTGTGTAGCTCATTACTTACCCTCGCCCTCTATCTCGTAAGTAGCGTCATTAGCAACACTTTCGCCGTATTGCTCAGCAATAATTAGCAACGCCTTATCCTTAGCCTCTTGCTCACTATCCGCACCTAGTGAAATAACCTCACTAGATAACTCAACTACTACTACATAATCTTTCATCACTCTCTCACTCTCACTCACTATCAGGGCGATCTGCCCTCTACCTCTCACCGGCTACCGATTAACCGGTGAAAGATAGATAGCGTACCGCTATGCCTTACTATACCGTATTAGATCACTCTCATAGGCATAAGTAAAGCACGCCACTCTACTTTATCGCCGATTAACTTAATATGGATAGGCATACCCGCACCTCTAAACTCTAACTTAACGGGGTTCACCCCTGAACCTTTCGGTTTAGCGTTGATCTTGGCATAATCCGCCATAAACGCCGGATTAAACGCGATCTCACCCATAGGGGTAGGCTCACCTTTAGCGAATAGATCATTAAATGACGGTGGATAGTTAGCGTTTACTAGGGTAAAGGTTACGCTATCGCCCGCTGAACTTACGGTGATCGCGTCACCTACGCGGTGGATATTTACTAGGTGCAACTTATGCGCTTTAACTAGGGTAATAGTGCGCTTGATATCCTCTAACGCGATAAGGCTAACGTCTAAGCCACCGTCTAGGTAGCGCGTAGCGCCCTCTATTAGACGGTATCTATCGGTGGCACGTGCGATTAGATCACCGCCCGCCCCCTCTAATTGCACTGCGTTTAAGGCTAATAGCCCCTTATCCTTACTAGCGTGGGTAATTGCCCCCTCTAGTATCTCTAGCAGACTATCGCCCGCTATCTCTACGTAATTTAAGCTAGTCTTAGCCTCTTGGATAGTATCCATATTCTTCACTCTCTCTCACTCTCTCGCCCTCGCCCGCGTTTACGGGTTAGGTGTCTGCTAATTGCAGACTACCCCGCACCGCCTAAGCGGTGCGAGATAGTACACCCCTAGTAGTCGCGCCCTCTAATCTTGCAGTAGATCCAATATACGCCCTCTACCACTAGCCAAGATCCGACACCGATAGCGCCTAGCGCTATCAGTGAGCCTAATACGCTTAATAGGTAGAGAATATCATCGCTCATTAAAGCCACCGTTGCGAGAGTACATATCCCGCCCGATCTTGCCCCGCGAATAGCACGCTAGAGAGTTCATATACAAGGTGGAAGCCCATATCCATACCGCACCCGTTAACGCGAATAGTGCGGTGACCGTTGCGCTCTTGCAACTTTTCGCCTAGCACCTTAGATGCGTGATAGGTAATATCGTAAACGGCGGGCTTGCCGTCATTACCTACGCCCGCCACTACTAGGGAGATGTGTCGGGTCATACCGCTAGCGCTAACTGATCGCAATACGGTATAGACGGTTCGGGTATCGGTTAGATATTCCTCTAGTAAACGCTCTTTAGATAGGGCTTGATCCTCTTTAATAGTTGCGGTGCTCATCTCTTTATTCTCCTTTATTTTCTAGGCGTTGCTTCAGGGTGAAATTATGGATCTCTTGCCAAGACTTTAAGTTATTTTCGGCGATTACTTGCTTATTATTTTCTACTATCTCTTGCGCAGTAAGTGGCTTATTCTGCTTTACCAATTCCGGATAGTACTTAGCAACTTGCAACCAAAAGTCGGAAGCGATCTCTACGTAATCAGTTAGATCTTCCATAGATCCACCGCACCCGTCAGAAAATGCGTCATTAAAAGAAAAGTAACCGTTTATATCTCCGAAAGAGATAAATTGGTCGTCAGTTAGTTCAGGGTGACTAACGCCTATTTGATCAGGATATTCGGCGGTAACTATCCAACCTTTCGGTGCTAGTTGTTGCGTTGCGTTTAGTACATTTTCTACGCTTGGATATTGTTTAGCCATTTATTTACTCTCCTTACTTTCGGTTAATCGGTTTAGGATAGGTGAACTCTTCACTGCTATTGGTTGCGCTGATCTTTTCTAGGTTAAAGTCTTGATTAGTGCACTCAAAGTCAGCGCTTACTAATTCATCACCGTCAGCGATACTAATCGCCTCTTCTAAACTATCGGCTTCTATCTCTAATTCTAACTCGGTTAATACGGTTGCATATATTGTGAACTTAGCCATTACTGCCTACTCTCTTTAATCGGTATAGGGCGCTTGGTTGCACCGTTAGGGTTAAGTATAGGCACGCTCTACGGTATAGCGCAACTCCATTTTGCAACCATTTTCGGAGTGTCTTGCCTATCGTCTAGCTTGTGGATAACTTGTGGATAGTTGGCAACGCACTCGGGCGTGTCGTCCGGTTACTACTGCACCGCGATCTAGTAGCAACGGTGCGCGGTTGCTATCGGTGACGGGTGCGCGGGGTTAGGCGGTTGTTAAATTGCGGGCTACTTAATTGCGGGGTGTGCCGAGGCGGTAGATCGCCCCGCGAACTTATCTACACCGCACAACATCTCGCCATAACACCGCGCAGGGCAGGGCAGGGCGCGCCGAAAGCCGACCCCCTGTTGTTAATATCCGTGACTATGTTAGTTATGTACCCCAGAAAAAAATATTTGCTAAAGTTAAACCGTGTGAGATCCGGTACTGTAACCCCGTCTGAGCAGGACTTATATACTGTGTGACTAACGTCACGTTTTAAAAACGGGAAACGGTCTAAATTTCCTGCCTTATATATAGTAGGGGAGCAAAGCGGGGTGTGATGAGCTTTGCGACCCGTTGCTTCGGCCTTACGGCCTACGCGATGCCCCCTAAGGGCGAGCGAGCATTTACCCCTCACTTCGCTGTGGCTCGTTCGGGCGCTAAGCCCGACGCTAGCGGCGCTTTTTAATGGGGTGGGTTCTATTAAAACGCTAACGCCCAGTAATTGAAATTCCCCAACCTAGTATAAGAAGATATTTCGCGCCATTCGCGGCGCTCTAGTAAGGGGTATTACGTGGCAGAGAATTCAGCAGACATCGCCAAGAGAATTATCCTTGGCGCTGTAGCAGAAGGTATGACCATCGAGGCCGCCTGTTCCGGCGCCGGTAAGTCTATGAAGACTTATGAGTACTACCGCAGATCCGATAAGCAATTCGCGGACAAGATTGACCGTACTAGGCTCGGACTCAAGAACAAGCAGTTTATAGACGGCGATGTCCACGATATGGACTTCGCCCAATTCCGGCAGAAGTTCCTACACTCTCGGACCTTTCCGCACCAGCAGAACCTAGTAGATGTTATTGAAGGCCGTGAACCTTCTTGGCTACATCCTAGTATGAAGTTTGAACCCGGTCTAGCCTCAAACCGTGTGCTTATCAATATCCCACCAAACCACGCCAAGTCAATTACGATTACGGTTGACTATGTGACGTGGCAGGTTTGCCGCAACCCGAACTTCCGAGTTTTGATTGTATCCCAGACACAGCAATTAGCTGCTGACTTTCTCTACGCCATCAAGCAAAGACTGACACATCCAATGTACGCAGACTTGCAAAGTGCTTATGCTGCTGGCGTAGGGTTTAACTCTAAGTCTGCCTCTTGGCAGGCAACCCGCGTTACCTTTGGTGATGAACTCCGTGAGTCATCTGAAAAGGATCCGAATATCGAAGCCGTCGGTATCGGCGGTCAGATCTACGGTAAGCGTGCAGATATGATTATTGTAGATGACGCGGTCACCTTAAAGAACGCCAATGAGTTTGAAAAGCAGATCCGCTGGTTAACCCAAGACGTACGATCTCGTTTGAACCCTACTGGTAAATTGATTATTATTGGAACCCGTGTAGCCTCGGTTGATCTATACCGCGAGCTACGCTCTGAAGACCGCTATCCCGGTGGACAGGTTCCTTGGAAGTATTTGGCAATGCCGGCACTTCTTGAAGCAGATGAAGACCCTGACAAGTGGGTTACCTTATGGCCTGCCTCCGATGCTCCATTTGATGGACAAGGCGAGTCTGATAAGAACGAAAACGGCCTATATCCACGCTGGTCTGGTCGTAACTTATATAACGAACGCCAAGCAATGGATGCTTCTACCTGGGCTTTGGTATATCAGCAGCAAGATGTCTCTGAAAACGCTGCCTTTGATCCTGTATGTGTTAAGGGATCTATTGACGGTATGCGCAAATCTGGTCGTCTAGAGCCGGGCTACCCTGGACATCCAAAAGATCTAAGTGGCTTTTCTATTATCTGCGGTATGGACCCGGCTATTGTCGGAGATACCGCAGCGATCTGTTACGCGGTAGATCGCAATACCAATAAGCGCTACATCGTAGATGCTATGAAGATTACTAAACCTAGCCCGCAGCAGATCCGCGACATTATCCTTAACTGGACTTCGCTCTACTCACCTAGTGAGTGGATCATTGAGAAGAACGCTTTCCAGGCTTTCTTAACTCAGGATGAAGGCATCCGTCAATTCTTGCAATCACGCGGCGTTCTATTAAAGGAACACCATACTGGTAGCAACAAGTGGGATTCAGGCTTCGGTGTGGCATCTATGGCTACCTTGTTTGGTACTAAGCAGGTAGATGGCAAGCATCATCGAGATAACTTAATACATTTACCTAGTGACCAGACTGAAAACGTCAAGGCTCTTATCGAGCAGTTGATTACGTGGACACCTACCACTAAGGGTAAGACAGATATGGTTATGGCTCTTTGGTTCTGTGAGATCCGAGCACGCGAAATGCTCAACTTCGGTCAGTACGCCAGCCACCATATGAAGAATCCATTCCTATCCCGTCGTGAGATAGGTAAGCGAGTAGTCATCAATATAGATGAGATGCTAGCTGAACAGAATAAGACATTCATCTAAGGAGACAGTTATGGCTACACCATCAAAAAGACCAACGCCCAAAGCGACTATTAAAGCAACACCTAAGCCTACGATAAAGCCAAAGGCTACTCCTAAAGCAACACCTTCTAAAACAAAGTTTGATGCTATGGACGCTTTAATTAAAGCAGGAGTAAACAAACTTTCTCCTAGCCAAAAAGCGCAAATTGCAAAAATGCTAGGAATTAAATACGATCCTAAAATTACTAACCCTGACTACAAGGGTAACCCTAAAGACATCAATCCGAATTGGAAACCTTAAATGGCAAATCAAAAGAAATCGCAACAGGCTAAAAAGGTTGAAGATATGGGTGCAAAGTCAGGATCTACTAAGGCTCAGGTTGCACAAGGCCTAGCCCGTGCTGGTGGCAAGAGCAGTTACAACGTAACAAACAAAGATGTCAAACGCGCAGGTAAAGCTGCAAAAATTATTGCTGGCGCAGCAGTTACTGCTGTAGGTCCAGGTAAAGTTGTGAAAGGCGTTCAAGCAGCAACTAAAGTTGCTAAAGCTGCTAAAGCAACAGGCAAACTAACAAAAGATGAAAAGTTTGCAGCTAAGTTTGTAAAAGATATTGCTAAAAAAGGTAAGCCTGGTGATGTTAGATTAACTCTAGATTCTATGCCTTTAAATGCAAAAAGAGATTTTAGTGAAGCATTAACAAAAGCCGCTGGAAACAGAAGTGCTGTATACAAACAAACTCCTAGAGCCTCAGCTAAGTCTATGGTAGTTAAAAGCAAGTCTACTGGCAAAACTAAAAGAATCAATTTAAATTAAGGAACCCCATTGTTAACAGTTAAAGAGATTGACGCGAAGCTAGCGCGTTTGCGTACCAAGTACGCTCCACGCGATCAGCGTATGCGCGACGTTCTCTCTGTACGTCAGGGAGACTTATCTAAAGTATTCCCTTCGATGTTCTCCGAGGATTACCCAAAGCCGCTAGTCGCTAACTTCATTGACGTCGCAGCACGCGACTTGGCTGAAGCCGGCGCACCAATGCCATCCTTTAACTGCTCAGCAACTAATATGGTTTCCGATGCTCAGCGCAAAGCTGCTGATACTAGAACTCGTATCGCTAACTATTACGTTTCATTCTCAGACCTAGCGCTGCAGAACTACAACAACGCTGACTGGTATAACACCTACGGTATGTCTATCGGTATGGTGGAGATGGATTACGAAGGAAACAATCCTCGTATCCGTATGGTTGATCCTACTGGGGCTTACCCAGAGATTGACCGCTTTGGTCGCACCATCTCACTTACCCAACTCATTATGTCTGATGCTGACACACTAGCAGCGCAGTTCCCAGAGTTTGCAGATCAAATCTTAAAGAAGAACAACTTCCAACCTGGTTCTCCTTATATGACAATGATCCGCTACCACGATGCAGAGCAGGATCTAATCTATCTTCCTGATCGTAATAACTTGGTTCTATCTCGTGTACCAAACCCAATAGGCAAGTGCCTAGCCCGTGTTCGTATTCGTCCATCTTTGGACAACCAAGCACGCGGTCAGTTTGATGATGTCTTGGCTGTACAACTCGCTCGTGCTCGTTTTGCTATCTTGCAGATCCAAGCCGCTGAGAAGTCAATCCAAGCACCTATTGCTATTCCACAAGATGTACAAGAACTAGCCCTTGGCCCTGATGCGATTATGCGTTCTGCTAATCCACAAGGTATCCGTCGTGTAGGTCTTGAACTTCCTGCTGGTGTCTTTACTGAATCAGGTGTACTAGAGCGCGAACTACGTCTCGGTGCTCGTTATCCTGAATCACGCTCTGGTCAGATTGATGCATCTGTTGTTACTGGTCGTGGTGTACAAGCACTACAGGCTGGATTTGATACACAGATCAAAGCAGCACAAGCACAGTTTGCTCGACTCTTTGAAGAACTACTTGCACTCTGCTTTGAAGTAGATGAGAAGATCTTCGGATCAATCCAGAAGACGATCAAGGGAACAGACGATGGAACCCCATATACACTTAAGTACATTCCATCCCGCGACATCAAAGGCGAGTACGGGGTGGATGTTCGCTATGGCATTATGTCTGGTATGGATCCTAATCGTGCTGTCATCGCTTTACTTCAGATGCGTTCGGATAAGCTTGTTTCCAGGGATTACGTACGTCGAGAGTTACCGGTAGAGATCAATGTTACGCAAGAAGAACAGCGCGTGGATATTGAAGAGATGCGCGACTCCCTCCGCGTCGCAGTTGCGCAGTACGCGCAAGCGATCCCGCAAATGGCGGCACAAGGTCAAGATCCGACACAAGTTGTTACTCGCATTGCTGAAGTTATTTCAGGCCGTCAAAAAGGACTTTCACTAGAGTCCATTGTAGAAAAAGTATTCGCTCCAGAACCAGAACCAGCGCAACCTGAGATGCAAGCACCAGGTATGCCTCCTATGTCTCCAGCAGCAGGTGCGGCCCCCGCCCCTGCCTCGCAGCAACCTCCACAAGAACAAGGTGGTACGGCCCCTGCTGCTGGTCAAAAACCTGATATAGCCACACTACTAGCTGGAATCACCGGCGCAGCGTAACCGAAGGAGGTGCAAATATGAACAAAGGATCACACGCTCCAGCCCCAGTACAGCCAGTTAAGGTTGACACTAAGGCAGGATCAGTAAAAGGCGGTAAAGTTGAATTCGGTTATGCCGGACCAGCTCGCAAAGGCAAGAAGGCTTAATTACTACTGAAAGGTGTACAGGGCGATGAATGATAATAAAATACGTCGTCCTGTACGCTGGACAGATTTTTTAGTTATACTTACAGAAACACTTTTTAATATATCGCAAGTAATAGAAACATTCTTTGAGTCGCTGTACGAATTAAGTATTTACCACTCAAATAGAACTACCGAAACCCACAAAGCGTGGGAACAGATGGCACAAGATTTAGAAACCATACAGGAGGAAACAGATGGCTAGAGGTCCACTCGCCGGTGCTTCAGGTCCTGGCAAATTTTCAGCACGCACAGATTCAGGCGTTGGAACACCAGAGATGAAACTCGGTTCAATCGCCTACGGTGAAGGCAAAGAAACACAGGCTATTAAGTCTGGCGCTCCACTTGCCTCAACTCCAGATGTTCGACCAACACCAGTAACTGCTGCTACGCCAGCAACCCCAGTAACTCCTTTGTTTGCTGAGTCACAACGACCAGATGAACCAATTACTGCAGGTATTGATGTTGGAATGGGTCCAGGAGCCAATGCACTTATGCTTGGTAAGACTACAGAAAAACTTTCAGATACTTTGGCAAAACTTCTTCCCTTCGACACAACAGGTGAAATAACAATCCTTTATCAGCAAGCCGCATCCAGAGGACTTTAATGCCTAGCACAAACTTAAAACTTGCTGGCACTCAATCTCAGTTAAATCCTAATGAGAAGAAGCAAGTTGACGCGCTTTCAAATTTACTTGATACACACAAGTCTTTATTAGACCTGCCTCCTACTCAAGCAAAGCAAAAGTACAGCCAGCTTCCTGCAGATCAGCAGTCAGCACTTGTTGCCTTTAACGGTGAAGAGGCTGGAAAGAAGCGTGGCTTCTGGGGTAGCGCTTGGCACTACACAGGTGGAACAGCACTTGCTGGCTTGCAAGAAGCGTCAGACTTTATGACGCGTCTTTATCGTTTCAGTAAAGTAGGTACTCAACTTGAAGCAGCACAACCTGGTAATCAGTTAAAGGGTTTATCTGGACTTAAAACTGCTTGGGATGCCGCTGGCGACAAAGGTGATCTAGTCTATGATCCAACCCGCATTGAAAAGGCTAAGGTTAAGTACACACCAGATCGCGTAAGCGTTGCTATCAAAGCAGCATCTGGAATTCCTTTAGACGAGATTATCGCTACTGGTACCGAAGCAGAAAAGCAAATTGCTTCTAAGGCAAGCCAAAAGCAGGATCCATTATTTCAAGATACCTACGATGCAGTAGTTGCTGCTAAGTACTCACCGGGTCGAGAGGTTGCTAACGCAATCCTTCCTGAGTCTTTAGAAGGAACTGGCTTCCTATACAAAGGTATCTCTGGCGTTGGTGATGCAGCGTTTCGCTGGTATACCGATCCTTTACTTGTTCTTGGTAAAGCAAAGCAGGCATACGATGCCGCTAACTACGCCCTGCTTAAAATCGTAGGAGATCCTAAGAAGTTAGATCAAGCATTTACTAATCCAAAGGTAGTCGGCTTCTTTGACCAATACGGTAAAGAACTTGATAATCTAAAGTCTGCTCGTTCGTCTAAGAATATCGTTGCAGCAACAGAGGCATCTACTCGACTAAAGCGTATCGCTCCTGAGTTCGGCCCTGCAGCAATAGATGAGTTTATTAAAGCAGGCGTTAAGGATGCACCTACAGCTAAGAACTATCTTGCAAACATCATAGATGTTAAGACTATTCTTACCGGACAACCTGCACGCAAG
>JACCDX011150353.1_pt1 | contig 20248 bp, 15 predicted proteins | sample 7449681 | NCBI WGS metagenome assembly JACCDX01 (sample SAMN15323450, study PRJNA562643) | freshwater metagenome | isolation source: river surface water | place: USA:Blue River Watershed | collected 2017-08-18
ATTTCCTGTACCTCCTGGTATTGTTGCTATTATTCCATCTATTCCAATTATATCTCCTCCATCATATCCAATTGTTCCTCCAGCATTTGTTCCTCCCCCACCAGTTGCCGAATAAAAAAACCCTGTAGATGCCGATACTTCAAAATTAACCCCATCACTAGTTGAGCCTCCGTTTGTTCCGTTTTGATACACTACATTAACTTGTGTTATTCCCAAATATCCAACTCTTTGGAAACTAATATTCGCAGTATTCACTGTTCCTCCGGCACCTCCACTAATTCCCCTCACACCTCCATCTCCTGCGAATGCGAAAAGTATATATGACTCAGCACTATTAACTTTTGGGGAAACTGAAATTCCGCTATTTCCTCCTGTACTACCATTCACATTTGATGCTCCTCCTAAACCACCTTTACCAATAATTATATTTAATTGATTTGGTAAAAAAATTGCTGGCACAATAATCCTCGCGAAACCACCTGAGGCGCCTCCTCCACCTCCAACATTACTTGCAAGAGACGCTGAACCACCACCTCCTCCGCCTCCACCCGCAGCAAGTTGCATCATTACCATAACACAACCTTCAGGTTTTGTCCAAGAACCGTTCTCAGTAAAAATCTGAGTTTTATATTTTGTATCCGCTAAATTATACATATTTAATAACAAACTATTATTACCATTCCATTTCCACCATTTCCACCAGTACCACCTACTCCTGTAGATGTACCAGTTCCTCCACCTCCACCACCTGAACCAATATTTCCATTTCCACCTTTTCCTCCATTTCCTGAATTTGCAGCAGTACTTCCATTTCCTCCACCCCCACTTCCTCCCATTGATGCAAGAGTTCCAACTGTAATTCTTTGCATTCCGACATTCCCTTCGTTTCCTCCTATAGCTCCTCCAGCTATTGTGGGTATAAAAGCAGCCACTCCTGTTATTGCCCCTCCGGCTCCAGCGACATTGGAGGAATTACTTCCCCCTCCTCCCGCTCCTCCACATAATGGCATACCAGGTGAAGCACCATATGTTAAAGTAGTTCCAGCAGCGGTTGTTCCTCCTCCTCCCCCTGATTGGCCCACATTATTTGACGTATTACCGAGAAATCCCAATTTATTATTAGCCTGAGTTGAGACTATATTAATTCCAACCGCTCCACCAACACCGGCACTTGCTGAACCTCCACCACCACCACCTCCAGTCGCTCTTGCAATTACAAAGTTAGGACCACCATCTTTATAAGCCTCAACATAAGTTGTTTCTCCTGAAGTTCCCGCAGTCTGGGCCGAACCTCCTTGTCCTCCCTCACCAACAGTAATGAATAATTCATCAGGAATTAAAGATGCCGGTATAACGGTATTAAAAATTGCCCCACTTGCTCCTCCTCCACCACCACCACCATTTTGACCTGAAGTTCTTGTAAAACCTCCACCTCCGCCTCCTCCGGCGCCTATACATCCAATATAGACCATACATATCCCTGGTGGCTTTCGCCAAACACCCGAAGTATAAAAAATTTGGGTCCTATAATCAGTATTTGCTAAATCATATAAAAAATCCATAGTTAAGGAGTACCCCAAGATGGAAATGGGGGATTTGTGTCCGTTATAAAGTATCCGTAGTTATCTACAAGTTCCAAAGTATTACCGTCCAAATCAGTTAATCTTTGAACATAACCTTCATATATTTCTTGGTAACCTTCTAATACAGGTGAACCATAATCAAATTCTATTTTATAGTAAATCATTAGTAGTCACCCCCTATAACTGTTGCTCTGAATCCAGCTGCAACACCTGTTCCTAATGTAACATAAATTACATATCCAGCAGGTAATGCAAAACCAAATGGTAATTCATAGTTTATTGCCGCCGCAGTTTGTGAAAGAGTGTTCGCAGCCAAAGTGATTTCGTCCCAAAGAGTGTTGTTTGCAGCGGTTCCTGTTGTTGAACCATTATTAATCCAGACACGCCCTACCGTTGCAACATTCGTTCCCAAATGTCTAAATCTTATTCTTTGTATATAACTTCCATTTGCACCCGCAGTAAAAATAGAATATATTGTTCCTGAGGTTAAATCAGTTGTAGTATTAGCAGCAGTTATTGCCCCACTGACCCATTGAATGTCTCCCGCTATCGAAAAAATTGGTGATGTATTTGCTGGCATGATATTATTTTTTTATAAAAAGTTAAAATTATTTGCTGTGGTGTAAACAGTTCCGAGAGATGCTCCTCCACCTCCTCCTGTTGAACTTATTGTTACATTTCCTGTTGATTGGTTTATTGATATATTTGACCCTGCGGTAATTCCTGTTACACCTGTATTTAAAAGTGTAACAACATTATTACTTGTTGATGCAGATATTCCTGAACTTGCAGTTATTCCCGTAATTCCTTGTACTTGAGTATTAATTAATGTAATTGCTCCAGTTGTTGAATTACCTGATAATCCTGAGCCGGCAGTTACTGAACTAACCGCTCCTCCCCCTCCACCTGTCCCCGCACTGAACACTAATGTGTTTGTTGCAGCGGATGTAATGGTAATATTAATACCACTGAAGTTTAAATTATCGGTTAATGATGTTGATGAAAATTGTGTAACACCATCAACTTGGATATTTTTAAAGCTTGATAAATTTGAATATTCTGTAGATGTTAAGTGATAATATTCTCCCGCTTGTCCTCCTTGAATTGATGTTAAATCATTGTGAGCCTGCACTGTTGAGGGTTGGAATACTTGAACAAACGCACTTTCAACTGTTCCTGTTGTTGCCGATACTTGGACTATAATTCTTCCCGTTAAAAATGCGTGAGATGTTATGAGTTCAGGTAAATTTGGTTCAGTTGATAATTGAGCTTCAGATACATTATCATATTCATCAGTTCCCCAAACCTCATATAAATGGTCATTTATTTCTTGTCCTCTGAAATACCAATTAACAAGATATTTTCCAGCAGTTGCAAGAACCGGATTTGTTCCATCATCATAGTATAAGTTATTAAGAGTATTGGCACTTGTCGTATAAGTCCAAGTTCCTCCTGTATGATAAACTTGGAAGAATATATCATCTTGACTATTAACCGCAACAAGTGATTGTCTATTTGTTCCATTCCATGCAATACCACTTGTTAATGTTACAACTCCTGTTGACGCACTAAGACCTAAAGAAAATCCACTTTCTCTCCCAAATCTATCTATTGCAATAACCCTATCATTTAATTTGTTTGATAAAGCAAAACCTTCATCTCCAAAATCTAATACGTGTAAGAAATTATTTGCCCTATAAATTATGTGAGTTAGAACAATTGTTGTTCCATTAATTGTTGAGTTGTCTGTTAATATATTCCAAGAAGGAGTCCCTCCACTATAATCTACAACTACATAGTTTGTATCATTATTTGAAAGTGCTGGGAATTGTGTTCCTGATGTCCCACTTGTAATTAGGTAAACTTCAACAGTAGATGGATAACCTGTTTGTGAATATAACGCGACATAAGCTGAAGGCAATGTTACAGTTCCGTCATTATTGTTAATCCACTGTTCTGAATTTGTAAGTAGTCCTGCATCATAAAGTGGTAAATTATCATAAGTCGCAGCTGAGAATGTTGATGCCGATAAACCTCCTGTAAAATTAACCTGGCTTGTAAATGTAGAATTTCCTGTGACACTTATCCCATCTTTAACATTAAGTGGTGAAAGTATATTAACTGGTGAACATCCTGTAATATTTGTTACGTAAAAAGTTGTGAAGCAGTTTGCAGATGAACTACCAGGTAAATTGTCATATGTTGTGGCACTTAATGTTCCATTAATTTTAACTAATTGATTATCAAATTCTCCATAGATTAATGGAATACCCCCACTATTTGCAATATATAATCTATTATCTTCAGTTGTTACTTCATCTCCAGCACCATAACCTATAAAAACATTGTAACTACCTGAAGTAACTCCGCCACCGGCATCTTTACCTATTGCAACATTTCTTTGTCCCGCTTGGTTAGTATATAAAGACCTAGCCCCTATCGCAACATTGTCATTCCCTGTTGTATTATCTGTTAATGAACGATACCCTATACCAATATTACCACCACCTGTATCGTTTTTATTTAAACTACCATTTCCAATTGCAATGTTTTCACTACCTTGACTTAAATACAATGGGCTTCCACCCCCTATAGCGATTTCATTTCCACTTGTTGTCCAAGCGGATAAGTCGGTATCAGTAATACCAATACTTCCTGACACATGCGCAATTTGGAAACCATTAGCTAATGATATTGGTCCATTTACTCCCAAAACTGAGTTTGCAATAGCCGGTAACGTTTGCCCAATTCCAACAAAAGTCCCATCATCATATATTTGACTATCAGTTAAATAACCAAAACTATTATACCATTTTGTTATGTAATTCATAACATTGGGCGCACTTCTATCAACAGGGACATTTTGATATGTTGTTGCGGATATTGTATTTGCGGTTAAACCACCAGTAAAGTTTGTTCCACCAGTTACAGTACCACCAGTAAATGAAGGTAGATTCAAATAAGTTCCACCTGATACGGTATTAATCAAAAATGTTCCACCACTTGTAAGTGTTGCCCAAGTTATACCACTTGTTGTAAAACTTAAACTATGTCCCGAACTATAATATATTCCGTTATTTGCCATTTCTTAAATTATTTGAACCCATCCACTTGTTTTATAAATATACAAACCTTCATTATCATCAGTTACAAAAAGCATAAGTCCAATAGGTGGACTTGATATTGCGTCTCTTTGTACCTTTGTCATTCTTGGAAATAAAACACCTTGGGTTGTTGATGCTATTTCTATAATTGCTGCATCATTTGGATTTGATGTTCCAATTGCAACTTGACCTGATGAATAGAAAGTATTGGCCGTTAATCCACTCTGAAATACAGTTCCACCCGTTACAGTACCACCACTTAATGGTAAATAAACTCCTACAAAATTTTGTTGCGGATAACCACTAAAAGTAAGTTTATTACCACTATCTAAAATTGTTATGTTAACACCACTAAAACTTTTTAATGCGATGTTTCCTCCTGTTACTCCTGATATATCTGAAACTCCGTCACCAACGGTATAAGCACTTGTTATATAACTTGTAAGTGCAGAATATACCCCCCAATATATACCATTCCATTCCCACGTTTTATTGTCGTAAGTATATAACTGACTTGGTGACGGACTATTTGGAAAATTAATTGGCATAATCGTTTATTTATAAATAATATAATATTTCAGCGGTCCCTAAAAAGGTCGCATTAGCCCCTAAAGGAGTTATACAAACCCACATTTCATCTAAAGTTCCATTAATATTCGAACCGACTCTTATTTGGTTATCATCTACTTTTATTGTCGTTAATGCTGATGCACCTGCTTCTCCAATTAATGAAGACATAATATGACCTGGTGATGTTACTGTAGTTGCACCGGTTCCAAGTGAATATTGAAATGGCGAGTTAGGAATATCAGTCCAAGTTGGAGTTGCGGACAAAGTTGGATTGTACTCAATAGTCATTAAATAATTATCATTTGACGTATTTAGAATACTTAAACTACTATATTGTGATGTAACTGACTTATATGATTGTTTTAATCTATATCCTATATATGGGTATTTTGTTCCTGAGGTTGATAAAGTGGTGGTTGACGAGTGAATAACCCCAACTGTACTGTATAATCCATTTAACGCACCTTCAGTTGATACCTGACTACATATCATATCAAAACTACCAGAACCCGCTCCAACTTGACGTATTTCATATCTTATAGGTTGGTTTGGTGATGACATATAAACCAAACTTTCATTATTAGAACAATTATGTTCAGTGAAATAAATTGTTTGCCCTGATAAGGCAATTCCAAATCTCATTCTTCCAACCCCTAACCATTGATAATCAACAGTAATTAATTGAGTGTTTGACCATACAAGATTTGCCGGGTCAAACTCATTTGTAACCCAAGATGTGGTTGCCGCTGTAAATATTGTTGTACCTGACCTCCATATTTGAAAACTTATTGTATTTGATACTCCGTTACTTTCCAAAAAGAATCCATCAAAAACTGAGTTATAGGTTGACACACTTGTACTAGTAAAACACCCAACTCTTTTTATTACATTTGTCTCTAATTGAAAATTTGAAAAGCTTCCCTCAAATAACTGACTCTTACCAGGTTGGTATATTGGGTGTGTTTTTGATTGTCTAATTACTAAATCATTATTTGCTGAAGTTGACATTCTAACTCTGGCATATTCCTGACTAAAAATAGATGTTGCGGTTCCCGCTGTTACTTCATTAACTTGTAGTGGATTTTTATCATAAACGTGTTTGATATCCACTAAGTTTGTTACTGCGGCAGTTCTTAATCTACCGAAGGCATCTAAGTTTGGACTATCAGAATATTTTACCGCATTGTTATATATAAAACTCATATTAAATACCAATTTCCGCCCCTAACCATTAATGTTAAAGACATATAGTTTATGTTCATATCAATGTAATTATTTCCATCAATTAAACCAGAAGCCGGAGTTATTCTTATTCTATAAGTACCGCAAATTCCGGCTTCGTCTTTTACAATTAAATAATATCCATCTTTACTTGTTGTGGTAGGTAAAGTCAAATTAACATTTGATGACCCACTAATACCCCAATATGTTTTATCCCAAGTTAATGTTTGTCCTGTTGTTATACCTGTTATTGCATAATAACCAACATCAGGTGAGAGTGGGCCTGGCACTGAAAATGGCTGAACCCACTGATTTGAATCTCCATCCTCAATCCAAACAAGTTCAACACCTGTATCGGTATTAAACCATCTATCTCCACTTTGTGTTGCCGTTGGAGTTGCTCCCGTTACAAAATATTCTAAACCTCCACTTGTGGTGCCTGTAAAATTAATTCCAAAGTCTGGATAACTACCAGTAATCTCAATATTTGTTCCCCCTGTTATTGTTACTGTTTGGTCAGGTGCCGTATTAACTATTGTAACCGCGCCTGTTGTTACATCACCTGATAGACCATTTGTTGCTGTTATACTTGTAACACCTGAAGAAGGAGTTGCCGCAGATACAGGCCCCCAATACGCATAACCTGTTCCGTCAGTTAAAAGAGCGTATCCAACACCTTCAGTTCCGTTTGAATATGTAAACCCACTATTAACCGTAAGTCCTGATTGGAAAATAGGGTTAACCGGAATTGAGCCTCCAATTCTATAAACTACACCAGTTGATAGGTCAGACTGTAAAACATAATTGTAACTATCCTTTATTAACTGGTTTGAAATATCTGACATTATAAAATTTTAATAAAATTATCTTACATATAAATAGTAAGAAGTATCATATCATCTGAACCCAACCTGAAGCTTTATATACATAAACTCCGTCACTTCCGTCAGTTTGATAAACCATATATCCAATAGTCGGAGTTAATCCTGTTCTTGTTGCTTCAGTCACATTTAATAAATCACCTTTTGGATTTCCACTAAAAGTTAAAGTATTTGATGTCGATGAAATGTCGATATTAACCCCACTAAAACTTTTTAAGAATATTGTACTTGCACTTACTTCAGAAATAGAAGATGAACCTGCTCCAACTGTGGATGCTGATATTATATAATTAACATTATAAGAATAGAATCTCCAAAAATCTCCGCTCCATTGCCAAGTCTTACCACTGTATGTATATAAGTCACCAATTGTCGAACCTGTTGGGAAATTAATTGCCATTATCCTATTTTATTTTTTAATTCTTTTATTTCTTGTTTAAGGGCCTCAATTTCCTCTAATAAATATTTGATGACAACTCCGTGATAAGGTGTTACTTGGTCGTAATTCATTGAGAACTGAGTATCTTTTGGACTAACAAATCCGTCCTCATCTATTGTTTCTTCAAGTCCTTCTTTTGGTATTAAACTTATAAGGTGGTCAAATCCAGCCTTTGATACCTGTTGGGCCGAGTAACCAACTTTTAATCCCTTATCATTATTTTCTTTCCAAGTATATTTAATTGGTTTTAAATCATTTACCAACTTGAGAGCCTCGTCTAATTCAATTTCCCCTTCAATATCTTTCATTCTCTCATCGGAGAATGCATCAATTTCTTGAGCCCAAACACGAGCGGTGGCATATAATGATATATCAACTGTTTGTGCCCCACCAGGATATGTTCCTGCACCTCCTGTTGTCAAATATCCATAAGCCGCGGACGTTGAATATGTTTTACCTGTATTAATTGTTACATATCCGACTAATGTGGTTGTTGCAATGGCAATTCCCGAACCTATTGCTCCACCATTAACGGTTGATTGTGTTAATAAATTAAGCTGCCCTCCATTAGTATTAATCCACATAGATTGGCCAGACCCCCTACTATGAATATGCGTGTTACCATCATCATAGATTTGTGAATTATTACTATTTAAATATAAATAATTTGATGTTGCATCATTATTAGATACAGTTGCTACTCCACCGCCACCAAGAAATAAAATACCATTATCACCAATAGTTAATGTCACCGCAGTATATGCACTATTAAGGAATTCCATACCACCCGTATTGTTAACACGAACAGTTTTAGTCCCGTTGGTAGTACCGACAGAATTATTAGTTACTCTTAAAAAGTCAACATAATTTGCTCCACCCAAAGTATTACTACCCGTTACGTCGATAAATGCCGTTATAGAACTACCACTTGTAGTAACAGTTCCTTTTGTACCTGAAATAGTATCACTATTACCACTAAATGATATGGATGATGTAATTCCAGTTACAGTCAATCCCGAAAGCATATTAACCTCAGTTAACATATTAACAGGTGAACATCCGCTTATGTTTGTCACATAAAAAGTTGTCTGACAATTTGATGCCGAACTACCAGGTAAGTTTTGATATGTGGTCGCAGATATTGTTGTTGCAGTTAACCCACTAAAGAAAGGAGTATTTGTTTTATTCCAACTATTTCCACTCCACTGTAAAATATCATAATTATTTTCAGTACCGGCAGAATAATTTACTTGTTGCACATCATAAAGATATGGATATCTATTTGGTCTAACAAATATAGACCCGTTCGCATCTGCCTTTATAACAATCGCCATCTCAATCTTAAGATTTGGTGATTGCGGTTCCACACTTGTTAAACCTCCCGGTATTGTTGGGGATACCCATAATATTGTTCCACCAGTCCAAGTTTCACCATATAATGAACCAGTTGTGTTAATACCCCTAACTAAACCAAACTCTGTAACATACCCATCATCTCCATTAATAATATCCTCGGTTGCAATTCCCAAAGCATATTTCGCAGGGATTGTTCCATTTGCAATCATATATTCACCAAGAATTCTTCCTGATGACCCAAGTGTTCCCGCAGCTCTTACAACTCTTCCATTACTAATTGTCGCACCACTTTGGTTTTTAATGTAATAATATTGTTCAAGACCTACTTGTTGGACCACTTGTCCTCCATGCATTCCAAGAGAAATAGTTCCATTATCTTCGTCCCAATACATTCTACCTTCAATGTCTGTAGGTAGTGGTGTAAGAGTATTATTAAAATCAATATAATCAGTATAAAAAGATGTCCCACTTGTATTTTCAAGAGTAGTATTACCTGTGACAGTTAATGTATTTGCGGTTACATCACCGGCTATAATTGTTGGGACATATAAAGTTCCCGTCATTGTATCACCTGTTATGTGAACAAACTCTTCCGATACTCCGTATGATATTGAAACGGGTTGAACCCATTGTGAACTATTTTGGTCTGTTATCCATACAAACTCTTCACCTGATTCCGTATAGAACCACCTATCCCCATCATTGATTGTTCCTGTTGGACTTGAGCCACTTATAAAGTATTGGAAATTACTTGTTCCTCCGCTTCCACCTGAACCAGCGGTTATCCCTGTAATTGATATTGTTCCTCCTGTTGAGTTAAATAAATCAAGTGTAGATGTTCCCGAGGTGTAAGTTCCAGCAGATATATAACGACCTGTAACATTTCCAATAGATATTGTACTACCCGTAGATTCTAAATCTAATGTTAATGTATTTGGGTAATATGTTCCTCCTGTAATTCCTGAACCTCCACCTCCTCCACCTGTTGTTAGTTTTTTCCAAACTGCAGTTGAGCTTGTTGCCCCACTTATTCCTTCAACTGTATTTCCAGTCCAACCTGATATAAATGCAATACCTTCAGGAGTACTACCTCTAACTGTTGTTCCAAAATCTGTAATAACTATAGTTCCAGTTGACGCTGTTGCCGCTGACCATAGACTATCATAATTGTTTATATGAAACTGATAGATTTCATCGGTTTCATATACATAAACAAGCATACCAAGCTTCTTTCTACCCGATGAAAGATTATCTGAATTTAAAGTTAAAGTATCATAAGAAAAACTGGTTCCACTTCCTTTATAAAAATTTATAGGAATAGTATTACCACTATATTGTATTGTCCCATAAGTTGATGGTGGTACTGTATAATAAAGGTCTGAAACATTATAGACCTCCATGTAACCACCAACTCCTTCAGTACTGAAGTGAGTACCTATGAATTGTTCAGGACTTACACTTTGAGTTCCAAAAACTCTGAGCGGTGATAATGGATTTTTATAGTTAAGACTTGACATATTATATAATTATGTACCAATAGTACTTCCACTAAAAATTAAATTAGTACTATTACTTAATAAAAACTCAGGGGATGGGAATGTAGTATAAACTCTATATGCGGTCCTATAATATGAGTAACCTGTGTATTCAAAATAATTAGAATAAATTGTCGGATTAGTTAAGACTGTTGTTTGTGAAATTCCTCCATCGTAACTTAAATAAATAGATTTTTGATATTGTCCATTTGTAAATCCAGTTGGAATTATGAATGTATACCATGCGTCTCCACTAATAGTGTTTGCACTTAAATTGATTGGTGAAAAATTGTAGTTTGTAACAGTTGCGGCAAAGATGTCCACAAAATTTGTGTTTATTACCGCAGGAAATTCTCCACTTGTCCATCCTGAAAAATCCATATATAAATTCATTTCATAATCAAAATCTATTTGATTATTACTTGGAGCCGTGGCATTAGAAAATCCAAAAAATAAAGCAGATTTTGAACTCATATAACCACCCACTATAGAGGAACCTGTAATTGGTTCAATAAATAATAACGCCTTAGGTAAGGGTTGGGGGGTTGTTGATGGAGTAGGTGTAAAAGATGGGGTAACTGACGGAGTTAAAGTAGGTGAAGGAGTTGGGGTTGCCGTTGCCGGTGTTTGTGTATTACTTGGTGTTATTTGAGGTGTTGGAGTTATTGATGATGTAATTGTTGGTGTAGGAGTTAGGGACTTGGTAGGAGTTGGGGTCAAACAATCATAGTATTGTATGTACTCGCAGTTTTGGGAATCTGTCAGTTTTACCGCAACTGATGGACTATAAGTAAATGCTGATGGCGTATTAAATGTAAAAGGTAACGAAGTTAAACCTGATGTAACAAAAGTACAATTAAGTAAAAAGTTACTACAAACATATATTGTATATGGAGGTGTACCATTTATTGTATTTATTGTTATTTGACTCATTTATCACGTACAAACAATATCATTAACTGATAAACATTTTATTACAAAATATATTCTTATTGTAAATGTAATTGTTTCACCTTTATAGTATTCAGTCGAAGAATCCGCCTTTGCCAGTATATTAATAGTATTTTTTTCAGCATCTACAGAACAACTCTGTATATTTGGGATTGTTAGTATTGATGACTCGATTATTGGAGCAAAATAATTAAGGTCAGGAATGTTATCGAAACTCTCAGTATAATAGAATGGGAACTCATATTCGGTGCCGCCTATATCTACCCTTAAATTAAATGTTGCACTACTCAGAGTACAATTTGTAGTATTCCCTACCAAAGACGTATACCCTGAATACATCATGTTTCGTAAAGTAAGTTTGGTTGTTGGGATAGTTTCTTTAACCCCTGTACTGTATTTGAAACTATAACTAGTGGTTTGTTTTGGGTTACAAGTAATATCAACACTTCTACTTGTCAAACAATTACTTTCCCCGCTTACCGTTAATGTATATGTCCCTGCGGTCAAACCAGTAATATATATACCCGTTTGACCATTTACATTGTCCCCCCAAATTAAATTGTATGGTCCGAAATCTTCTTGTATAAGTGCCGAAATTGTTCCCCCATTACCATTTAAACATTCAGTTGGATATAAAAAAACTTTATATGGTTCAGTATAGTCAACTACTGTAAATCCGCTCATTGTACAGGTCGTGTTGTCCTTTACAGTAATCAAATAATCACTAGTAGGTAAATTAGTAAAGGTATAAGTTGTAGAAGTTGTTGGAACCGAAAAAAGTCCATTGGATAAAAAGTACTGATAGGTTAATCCTGTAATATAGGGAATGACCTCCACTACTACGGTTCCGTTTCCACTCCTACAACTATCGACTGTAGATACTACCGTAATATCAAAATGTTTTTCATTATTAATTGTAAATTCTTCGTTATATGCACAAACATTTGACCTATCATTTATTGTTATGTTGTAGGTGTTAGGTATTAGTCCAGAAAAAGTTGTAGTATTTATATTAGAATTTTGTGTAGTTATTTGAGTAGATGATGACAACACTAAACTATATGGAGGGGTACCCCCAGCTAAATTACATGTAAATGTACCAAGAGTATTACAAGAGGCATTAGTTTTTGAAGTTGTAATGACACTAAAAAGAGCGGGTGTTCTTAATGATGCGGGGACAACTATATCACATAACCCTGAGTCAGTAACCCTTAAAGAGTAATCACCAGCACTCAATCCTGTAAAAGTCACTTGATTACTTATTAATGTTTGAGAAACCCCATTACTTAAAAGATAATTAAAAGGAGCACTACCTCCTGAGGTAATGAAAGTTATTTCACCATTATTTTGAAAACACGTTGGCGGTGTTGGTGTATAAGTTACAAGTCCTAATGGTTGTGAATTACCAACAGTTGTAATTTTGGTTGTCGAACATCCTCTAGAATCTGTTAGTGTGAGCTCATAACCTGCCGAGGTTAATCCAGTAACTGTGGAGCCTGTTTGACTACTAGGTATACTCCCTCCCCACTTAAAGGTATAAGGTGCAACTCCTGTTATTCCGGTTACAAATATCTGCCCACTTTGTACCGTACAAGCCGCATTATTAGTAACAAAGAATCCAAAATCTAAACTTGACGATTCTCCAACAATACAAGAATTACTGGTTCCCATACATCCACCGTAATCTTCAACTATCGCATAATATAATCCTGATTCTAAATTTTTAAAATAATATTCCGTAACAAGTGTACTAGCCGTTTGTATTAGAACATTGTCCTTATATAACCTAATTGTGTTTCCATAGTAATTTACAGGGATTTTAGCAATTAAGATGCCATTATTTAATCCACATTCAGTATTATTAAATGATTCTAGTGTTATTGTAACTGATGATGTAATATATACGTCAACCCCCGCTCTATTTGGTGTCGATGGGTCTGAGTCTACAAGAGTAAAGTTGTATGTACCGGCTGAAAGATTTGTTACTGAATAAGGATTAGAAGTAATTAATTCGTTAATATATGTCCCACCACTAGGATTACCCCAAACTATACTTAAAGGAGGTGTTGATGCGGTAAAAGAAAGTGAAAATCCACCAGAAGATGTATTATTACAATCACCTATTATACTATATGAATAATTAATTAATCCCATTTATTAACAACCAAATTGAACGTTTATAAATTCTAAATCAAAATCTGCAAGAGTAATCTCTTCACAATCTTCTGACTGTAATGTTATTGTATTATTAGCGTAAGTTGCCGAGACACCTATCGCCGTTAAATCACCAAGTATACTTCCAAGTCCTTGATTTATGAATATAATCCATTGAGGTTCAGTCATAACCAAATTGGGCGAGTTAAAGACTTCAGGATTATCAAAACTAAAGACTTCATCAACTCCATTCTTGGTCAATGTAAGTATAAATCTATATTCTAATGATGATATAGACGGAGTTCCAAACTCACAAACTATTTCAAGTGGAATAGAATTTATTGCCTGTTGTAAAACATTTGAATTATATAAAACACTTAAAAGGAAGTCTACGGTGTTACAATTATTCGGTTGAACTCCTCCCCCTACTTGAGCTCCTGCAACTTCTAAGTTCTCTAAAAGACATCCTCTTTGGGGTCTATATATAAATTTCTGTCTGTGGAAAATAGAATTTTCGAACCTTGTTCCTGTATTCCAAAGAGTAGTGGCGGGTATAAATTGTTCAACCAATCTTACCCAAAAATCTCCAATTCCATTAATATAACTTAACATATTAATGTAGTTAAAATTATTTGTTTCGATTCCTACATCTTGTAGTGATGTTAGATATCTCCAAAAAATAGATTGTAGTGTTGGGTATCCTGATGTTTTACCGTCTGTTGCAACTTGTCTGTTTCTAACATTTATTAAATTTGTCCAAAAAGTTTGAGCGAATTCAAAAAAGTCTTTTAGTTGTGGTTTTGGGTCAATTACGGTCCAGTCGGTATTACCTGTTGTTGGGTACGGATTAGCAAGTCCTGAAAAAGGTATCGGATAATTTTCTTGGTTTGAAAGAGCCCAAACATCGTATGCAAGTGCTTGTCCTGGATTTAAAAACAAGTCAACGTTTTTAACATTCATTACAAGTCTATCATCACTTACTTCATAATAAGCGTCAAAATTACCATCGGCATTTTTTCTTAAATCAGATGTGTTTTGAGTCCAAGATTTTTTGTTATCGATTGTTTTTTCAAGTTCAAAACCAATTCCCAAATAAGGAAAGTTTCTAAACCTCTCCAAGTATTTTTCGCCATATGTGAATGGTTCTAATTGGGTTTGAATACTAACTGAGTCACCAGTGAATGTACTTAACTCCTCGTTTATTTCTTCAGGACTTCTATGTTGTGGTGTCGATTCGAACCATCCCGCACCTTTTTGAAAATAAAAAGAATCGTTATCTGATGGGGCCTTAGGGTAACCATCATTATCTATTGGATAATCATCCCTTAATAAATCAACTTCGACCACTTCGTTTGACGGGGTATAAGCCGTATAAGGAGCACCAAAAAATCTATAAATGTTGTTTGGGTCGTATACTGGAACTAATGGTGTATAAGTACCCCCTGTTACAGTAAAATATAACTCCTCAAATCTATCTGGTCTTATTCTATCATCTGCAAGGTATATGTGTTCGTTAAATTCCAAAAGAGCCTCGGGAGCTCCGATAAAATTCATCAAAAATTCTATTGCCCTTCTTGTACCTTTTGATTTGAACAGATATGCCGAATTAAGAATTAAGTTTCTAAAATACTGATACTCTAACTCATCAAGTGATGGTGAGTTCGACATACCAGGAAAATTACTCGATACTTGTCCATAAAGTGTACTCAAAAAAGAATCACTTTGAATTGGTGATATGTTTGTTTGCCATCCAAGTGTTTGTGCAAAATTTGTAAGTAATTTAGACGGAACATCATCTCCCACATTATAATTTACCGAAACCATATGTGAAATGGAGTCAATGTACTTTTTGGATTCGTCAAAACTCCTACCATAGATTTTTAGAGTTTTAGCCACCTTCATATCGTCGGTATCAAATTCTTTAAAAGAATCTGTAGTATAGAATCTAGTTAAAAGGTCCGTTTGATTCTCGTCAAAAGATTCGGAAATTTTACTGAGTTTTGTTACGTATGATGTAAATGATGGAGTAGAAATATCTATGTTCCACTGACCGTTTAGTGGCCATGTTGCGGTTTGTGTAGTGTAAAATATATTGCCATCGTCACCATCAGTTAAGACCCTAAACTGTGAAGTGTAGAGAGGCATCGAATATCTATTCAATAAAAACTCATCTACCTCATCAAGTTCCAAATTAAAAATTTCACTTACCGTAATATCATCGGGTCTTATGATATAATCAGTAATCATTGGTACAGTTCCAGGAAATGGTTCTCCATCCACTGCTATATATAAAGTTCCTGCCGATGTGGTTGTGGTTGCAGTAACATCAATAATATTATATGTCCCACCTGTTATTTCTAAAACATAATTTCTGAAATATGTAGTAAAATCACGGTATTTGGAAACCTCGTATGGTAAATTTTTAATATTAATAACTGCCGATGTTGTGAAATCAATGCCTAAAGGGTTAGAAATAATACTAACGTCTATTCCAAAATAGGTAATATTTTCAACCGAATCATATGTTAGAAAATTAATTGTTGCACCCGTTGTATAATTTGGTCTAAAAAATGAAACTTCTAAAGCGGCTGGAAAGTAATTTATACTATTTGTAATTGACGCAAGAAGTCTCTTACCCATTGGCCCATAAGCAACATAGTTAGTTACTTTTGAAGGGTCAAAGTTTGGGTATACTCTAAAATTTACATCATTAATCTGTTGAGCCTTAACCGTTGTTGATATGTTAAGATTACTTAAATTTAAAGGCCCCGAGTATTTTCCAGTATCAAAATTTCTATCAACTTTTTCATTAACAGAAGTTCTAAATTCAAAATTTCCAAGCGTAAGTCCCCCTCCTCGGGTAAGTTGTAACCCAACCAAATTATCCGAAAAAGTACCTTGACCACTTCCGGTTTGTGGGGGATATGTAAACTTACTCATGTTGAAATTATGTTTGCAAAGTTTTTACTGAAGTCTATGTTATCCCCTCTATCTTGTCTAACTTCATAGAGTAATTCGTTATACTGGTCTCGGATTTCATACAAGTTATACTGTCTATAAATGTTATTACCTGAGTCATAAATAGTATAAATTCCATCCTCAAGTGATTTAGTCTGATTACCATAAAGAGCAATTGCAAGAGTAGACGCATCGTGTTCAACAATTTCTACTTCAATAACTGCTGGATTAAAAAATGTATTTGTTATTATAATATTTTGAGCAGGCGCCCCAATAAATGGAGTTGCGTTTGGTCTTGTAGTTGGCGATGATGAAGGTGTAAGAGTACAGAACATTAAGTTAGTTGAGCCCTCAGAGTATCTATATCTAACAGACTTCTGTGAAGTGTTAACTAAGTTTTGAGTAACAGGTTCACAATAAAAGTTTGAGGTAATTATTCTAAAGAAATTTGGTATTTTAGTACCATTATCATTTAAGTACTCCACCCTAAAACCAACGAGTCCTTGATTTGTAAATTTGTTCCTAAATTCAGATGGGACATCTTGGATGTTAATTATAATACCTTTTGTATTTGGTGAAGAGGAAAGAACACCACAGTCATTTATTAAAGTTCGTATCTGAGCTGGTCTGAAATAAAGTGTATATATTCCAAGGGCATTAAACTGGTCTGCGGGAAGTGTTAAATTATATAACCCTCCGAGTAGCTCAGTTTCAGTACCACCTATACTTGCGTTACTATAATACGGTCTTAGATACTGTATAGAATCTAATTGTGTAAGAGTAAAATCTGTAGTTAAATCTCTAGACGGAGTATAGTGTAAAATTATTTCTACATCTTCGGGACTAACGTCTGAGGGTCTAACAATTCCGTAATTACCTGTTGCCAATTTATAAAAAAATTAAATAAAGTTTATTATATATCATTCCAATTCCTAACATTAAAAAATCCTAATCCGTATTTTGTTAAAGAACCAACATTGTTAATTTCTCCAATCCTTCTAAAATCTTCCATGCCTGAATACTTTCCTCTTTCAATAAATACATAAGATTGTATTTCCGGCTGTTCAATTATGTTCATCATATACTCAAACTTTGTAAGTCCTGATGCGGTTAACATATCGCTTGTTAATCCTTCTGAAAAACAATAAAATACAGAAGTCCTATTTGGATAATCTAAATAAGTTTGGTCATTAATCGTATATGCGGTAAAGTTAACACTCTGCGAAAGTGTCATCCCTGTTGTGCCGTCCTCTAATGTTAACATTAATCCGTCAACATAAGGATTTGGTCCATAAACTTGTAATTCTTCAAGTCTTGACCTTGTGTTACCTGATATTACAAATGGTATATTTGTATAAAGTGCAGAAATTTGTTGGTCAACCGTATTATTCGAATCAAAAAAGTATATGTATTCTTGTGATGAAGGGCTTCCGCTCCATGACCCATCATTAGATGGAAAAGTTACTATACCATCAGGATTAATATAAGGTAACACCTCAAAAGGGACTGTTACGGTTTTTTCAACAATAAATAGTCCATATAAACTATTACCTGAAAATGAAATATTATAAGTTCCTTCAACCAAATAATTATGACAAGTAGTCACAGGAATAAAACCTACCACCTCTTCTATCAGAGACCCGTCACCCCAATCCACAAAATAAGTTGCTCCACTCAAATATGTTATGTCTCTTTTGGACGTATTCAAAATACAAATGCCATTTGGTTGTAATGGGTCTATTCCAAAAGTGAAATTAACATTTTCATTATAATGGGTTAGGTCTCCATCAAACGGCGAATAATATCCTACATCAGAATAATCCTGTTTTAAAAAAACGGGAATGGATAGGTCAGTTAATAATGAACTACCTCCAGTACCACCTGATAAAATTTCAGTTAAACCTGAATAATACCCAAAAGTAAATCCACTATATGTTTCAGGTCTGATATCATATATTAATACTTCGGGTGATATTTTAATTTTTCTTACTTCCATTATATTAGTGGCGGATTTGTATATTCATACCAGTTACAAGTTGATAATATATTATCAGTTGCTATATCAATTAAATCGTACCATCTTTCATTATAAAAGAAAGGTACCCTTACATAAAAATCATCATTAGGTATCCTATATGGGTCAACATATGAAGATTGCGGGTTCACAGTAAACGTTGTATATGTCCCAGTGTTACCATCAAAAAACTTAACTCGCATATACAATTCAGATATATTAAGTAATGTTTCATCTTCATACCAATATATGTAATATCCTTTTTGGTCACCATAATGGTCAAGTGTGAACTCAGGTTTATAAATTATTGGAAAATTTGTATCCGTACAGTTACAACTTAAATACCCTCCGAGTCCGTCGGGTAGTGAATAAACCCAATTGGGGTCCGTAAAATTCCAAAATAACCCATCTGTCAAGATAAAACTAAAAAATATAATATCAACTCCGTTAACAGACTCAGATGTTATTTCAGTTCCTTTTGTTGCACAAATTTCGAAAGTCGCATCAGTCGAGCCAGCAGGAACTATATAAATTTGTTGAATTCCGCAGCAGTCGGTGTATCTCCACGTAGTAGTGTAATCCTCATAAAGACCAGTAATAAGTCTATATACCCCACAATCATTTAAAAATGGAGTACTTTGAGATGTTTCCAAAATTAAAGATAAATAAATCCTTTGGGTCTGAGGTAAAGTGGAATCGTATAAGTCAAATTTGAAAAAAGAATTTTTATAGGAGTTCGAAGAGAATCTTATTTCATTTTCCGTAAATCTAGTTAGGTAGGTGTCCACCCATGTATCGGTTGCTCCGCTATAAAAATTAAATCTATGTACAACTTGTGTGTATCCTCCTTGAGTTATGCTGAAAGGTTGCAAATCTTGTGGTCTTCTCGAGAATCTAGCAAGTTCATAGTTTGGTGGTTGTCCTATAACCTGTTCTATGATATTTTTTTCCTCAGAAATAATACTATCTTCTCGATTAACCAAATCCCACTGCATGTCTAATGGGACCACAATTTCTTGTGAGTTAATCGGTAACTTTATTTTAATTTTACTCACATCCATCTACGGTTGGTACTGGAATAACGTTTAGGTCTGTGACATTTGTTCCCTCTGGAATTATTCTAAATACAAAATTATTATATGGGTAATGTCTATTGTTAAAAAATGGATAATCAACCCCATTTCCATCAGAGTCTATAAACCCATATTGATATAAATCCCTCCAATAAAAAGTTTTATTTTTTTGAGAGTAATAGGCATAATTTGGGATACCTACAGTCACGTCATTTCCTTCTTCTATATAATCAGAATATTCTCTAATCTTTAAAGAAAAATGTGGTTGGTAGTAATATCCTTCAGGATTAGTTAAACTTGTATTTATATTAAAAATTGTGGGATTATGTACTAATTTATGGTAATATTTAGATAAGATAGTTTCTGTTTGGGTGGAGTTATTCCACTCACATAAATCCCCATTTAATTC
>JACCDX010207856.1_pt1 | contig 20231 bp, 11 predicted proteins | sample 7449681 | NCBI WGS metagenome assembly JACCDX01 (sample SAMN15323450, study PRJNA562643) | freshwater metagenome | isolation source: river surface water | place: USA:Blue River Watershed | collected 2017-08-18
ATCTACCTGTGGACCGTGGAGGCCGAGCCCGGCGCGAAGAAGGCCGACGGCAGCCCCTACACGCCGACCGACCTGCGCGAGATCCAGGACTGGGTCATCAAGCCGCAGCTGCGCAACGTGAGCGGCGTCACCGAGATCAACACCATCGGCGGGTTCAACAAGGAGTACCACGTCACGCCCGACCCCTGGCGGCTCGCGTCCTATGGCATCACGCTGGCGGATGTCGTCAACGCGCTGGAGCGCAACAACGCCAACGTCGGCGCCGGCTACATCGAGCGCCGTGGTGAGCAGTACCTGATCCGCGCGCCGGGCCAGGTCCGCTCCATGGACGACATCGGCAACGTGGTGCTGCGCAACGAAGGCAGCGTGCCGGTGCGCGTCCGTGACGTGGCCACCGTGGAGCTGGGGCGCGAGCTGCGCACCGGTGCTGCGACCGACAACGGCAAGGAGGTCGTGCTGGGCACCGTCTTCATGCTGCTGGGCGAGAACAGCCGCACCGTGTCGCAGGCCGTCGCCGGGAAGATGGCGGAGATCAACAAGAACCTGCCCGCCGGTGTGCACGCGGTGACGGTCTACGACCGCACGACGCTGGTGGACAAGGCCATCCGCACGGTCAAGAAGAACCTGCTCGAAGGCGCGGTGCTCGTCATCGTCATCCTGTTCCTCTTCCTCGGCAACCTCCGCGCGGCGTTGCTGACGGCGATGGTGATCCCGCTGTCCATGCTGTTCACCTTCACGGGCATGGTGCAGCAGAAGGTGAGCGCCAACCTGATGAGCCTGGGCGCGCTGGACTTCGGCATCATCATCGACGGCGCGGTCGTCATCGTCGAGAACTGCGTGCGGCGGCTGGCGCATGCGCAGGCGCACCAGGGCCGGCCGCTGACGCGGGCCGAGCGTTTCCATGAGGTGTTCCTGGCCGCCCAGGAGGCGCGCCGGCCGCTGCTCTTCGGGCAGCTCATCATCATGATCGTGTACCTGCCCATCTTTGCGCTGGCGGGGGTCGAAGGGAAGATGTTTCACCCGATGGCCTTCACCGTGGTCATCGCGCTGGTGGGCGCCATGATCCTGTCGATGACCTTCGTGCCCGCGGCGGTCGCGCTGTTCATCGGCGACAAGGTCAGCGAGAAGGAGAACTTCCTGATGGGCTGGGCCCGCCGCGCCTACGAGCCGCTGCTGCGGCAGGTGATGAACGCTAAGCCGCTGGTCCTCACGGTCGCCGTCGTCCTGGTGGTCCTGTCCGGCCTGCTGGCCACCCGCATGGGCAGCGAGTTCGTGCCCAGCCTGAACGAGGGCGACTTTTCCGTGCAGACGCTGCGCATCCCGGGCACCAGCCTGTCGCAGTCGGTGGCGATGCAGCAGCAGCTGGAGGCCGCCATCATGGGCAAGTTCCCGGAGGTCGAGCGCGTCTTTGCGCGTACCGGCACGGCCGAGATCGCGTCGGACCCCATGCCGCCGAACATCTCGGACGCCTACGTGATGCTCAAGCCGCAGGCCGAGTGGCCCGAGCCGCGCAAGACGGGCGACGAGTTGCTGGCGGCGGTCAAGGAGGTGGTCGAGAAGCTGCCGGGCCAGAACTACGAGTTCTCGCAACCCATCCAGCTGCGCTTCAACGAGCTGATTTCCGGCGTGCGCTCGGACGTCGCCGTCAAGGTGTTCGGCGACGACATGGAGGTGCTGGGCCGCACCGCACAGCAGCTTGCCAGCCTGCTGACGGGCATTGCCGGTTCGGCGGAGGTCAACGTCGAGCAGACCTCGGGTCTGCCCATGTTGAGCGTGCAGATCGACCGCGAGAAAACCGCGCGTTACGGGCTGAACGTGCAGGACGTGCAGGACGCGCTGGCCACGGCGGTCGGCGGCCGTGAGGCCGGCACGATGTTCGAAGGCGACCGCCGCTTCGACATCATCGTGCGCGTGCCGGAGGCCATTCGCGCCGATCTGGAGGCCATCAAGCGCCTGCCCGTGCCGCTGCCCGGCAGCGGCGATGGCAAGGCCGCTCGCCGCTTCATCCCGTTGAGCGAAGTGGCCGATCTGGCGGTCGCACCCGGCCCCAACCAGGTCAGCCGCGAGAACGGCAAGCGCCGCATCGTCGTCAGTGCCAACGTGCGTGGCCGTGACATCGGCAGCTTCGTGGCCGAGGCCGAGCAAGCCATCCAGCAGGTCAAGCTGCCCACGGGCTACTGGATGGTCTGGGGTGGGCAGTTCGAGAACCTCCAGTCGGCCACCCACCGGCTGAAGATCGTCGTGCCGGTGTCGCTGGCCCTGGTGTTCACGCTGCTGTTCGTGATGTTCGGCAACGCCAAGGACGGCTTGCTGGTCTTCACCGGCATTCCCTTCGCGCTGACCGGCGGCATCGTGGCGCTGTGGCTGCGGGACATCCCGCTGTCCATTTCGGCCGCGGTGGGCTTTATCGCGCTGTCGGGCGTGGCGGTGCTCAACGGGCTGGTGATGATTGCCTTCATCCGCAACCTGCGCGAGTCGGGCCGGGGGCTGGACGACGCCATCTTCGAAGGGGCTGTCACGCGCTTGCGGCCGGTGCTGATGACCGCTTTGGTGGCGTCGCTCGGCTTCGTGCCGATGGCGATCGCGACGGGGACCGGCGCAGAGGTTCAGCGGCCTCTGGCCACCGTCGTCATCGGCGGCATCCTGTCGTCCACCGCGCTCACGCTGCTGGTGCTGCCGGTGCTGTATCGGCTGACGCACCGGCGCGGTGATGAGGCTGTGCGCCAGGCGGGGGCGTCGGCCTGACCCGTCACACGATGTGACTGAGCCACGAAGAAGCCGTTCGTACAATGAACGGCTTGCCCGGCGACGCGGACGATGGAGTGCCGCGCCCGGGCATGTCGTGTCCGTCAAGACGCGCCGTTCGCCCAGGCCCATGGAGAAGAGTTTGGATTGTCTGTTTTGCCGCCGTCAGCACGCCGGCCAACACCCGGTTGACGAGGTGAACACGCCACGGGCCCGCGAAACGCGCCGGCAGGCGTTGATCGGCCCGCGCGTGGGCGGGAGCGTCGCGCCGGGCGCGCCGAACACGGCAGCGGTCGCGGCATGAGTGCTGCGCGCATCACGCTGGTGGCGGCGGTCGCCCGCGACGGCGCCATCGGCCGCCACAACGATTTGTTGTGGCGCGAGCCGCGCGACATGGCCCGCTTCAAGCAGCTCACGCTGGGCAAGCCCGTCATCATGGGGCGCAAGACCTGGGACTCGCTGCCCGAGCGCTTCCGGCCGTTGCCGGGCCGGCGCAACCTGGTCGTCAGCCGCAGCGCGGCGTCATTGAGCGGTGCCGAAGTGTTCGCCAGCCTGGACGACGCGCTGGCGGCCTGCGCGGGCGCCGAGGTCTGCGTCATCGGCGGCGGCGAGATCTATGCGCTTGCGCTGCCGCGGGCGCACCACCTGGCACTCACCGAGGTGGACCTTGAATTTCCGGACGCCGATCGGCACTTCCCGGCCTGGGACCGTGCGCGCTTCGCCGAAACCCACCGCGAGACGCTGCACGGCGCCGACGGCACCCGATTCGATTTTGTTGACTACTACCTTCGCACGGAGAACTGAGCCATGTCCTCAGGCGGCTTTCATGTCCACGGCCCTCATGACCACGAGCTGGAGCACGCTGCCCAGCACGAACCTCGCGGTCTGGCCGGCCAACTCGCGGTCATCACCGCCATCCTCGCCACGGTCGGCGCCTTCTTCTCGTACATGGGGGGCGCCACACAGGCCAACGCCGCGCTCTACAAGAACGACGCCGCCATCCGCAAGACGGAGGCGAGCAACAAGTGGAACTACTACCAGGCCAAGAGTAGCAAGCAGAACCTGGCCGAACTGGCCCTCGATCTCACGCCCAGCGAAGAACAAAAGTCCAAGTACAGGGACAAGATCGCCCGCTACGAGAAGGAAAAGAGCGACATCAAGCTCGATGCGGAAAAGCTCGAGGAGGAGTCGCGCCACTTCGATGAACTCAGCGGCGAGCAGATGCACACACACCACCGCTGGGCCCAGGCGACGACGGCGCTGCAGATCTCCATCGCCCTGGCCGCCATCACGCTGCTGACCCGGCGCCGCTGGCTGGAGGTGGCGACCTTCGCCGTCGGCGCCATCGGCATCGCCCTGGGCGGCGCGGCCTGGCTGCATTTCTGATCGGCGCCGCCGGTATTGCTCGGGGACCTTCGTCCCGCTCTCTGAAGCCGCCGGCCGGCGGCCCCGAGCATCTCAGACCGCGACTTCGCCCTTGATGTGCGGATGCGGGTCGTAGCCGGTCAGCTGGAAGTCTTCGAGGACATAGCCGTCGATGGCGTCGGGCTTGCGGGTCAGCGTCATTGTCGGCAGCGGGCGCGGCGCGCGCGTCATTTGCAATTTCACTTGCTCGAAGTGATTGCTGTAGATGTGGACGTCACCGCCGGTCCAGATGAAGTCGCCTGGCTCCAAATACCACTGCTGCGCGAGCATGAGCTGGAGCAGTGCATAGCTGGCGATATTGAACGGCACGCCTAGAAATACGTCGCAGGAGCGCTGGTAGAGCTGCAGGTGAAGCTTGTTGCCGATGACCGCTGTCTGGAACAGGCAGTGGCACGGAGCCAGTTTCATCTGCTTGAGTTCGCCGGGGTTCCAGGCCGTCACGAGCTGGCGGCGCGAATTCGGGTCGCGCTTGATTTGTTGAATCAGCTCCGCGATCTGGTCGATATTGCGGCCGTCCGCCGTCGTCCAGTGGCGCCACTGTTTGCCGTAGACCGGGCCCAGGTCGCCAGTCTCATCGGCCCACTCATCCCAGATCGAAACGTTGTGTTCCTTCAGCCATTGGATGTTGGTGTCGCCACGCAGAAACCAGAGCAGCTCGACGATGATGGAGCGCAGATGCAGCTTCTTGGTCGTGAGGACCGGAAAGCCCTTGGCCAGGTTGAAACGCATCTGATGGCCGAAGACGGCGCGTGTGCCGGTGCCGGTCCGGTCCGGCCGGTCGGTACCTTCTTCCATGACGCGCTGGAGAAGGTCGAGGTATTGCTGCATGGGAGGTCGTGTCTGGGTTGAGCCGGCGGCGGCTGTCAGGATGGCAGGTGCAGGCGCATCAAGACAACGGGGTCAATTTGGCTTGCGGGGCGGGTCAGTGACTGGTCGGCGGCGTGCCGGCATGAGCCACCCCAGCGCCGGACAGCGCCAGGGCAGTGCCGGGTGGGCATGCCCGGTATTGTCTCAGGGGCCGTCGACCTGGGGCAAAGCGACCCGTCGCTGCGGTCCGCGCGGCCGCCCGCGTCGCCTTCAAGGCGCCAACAGCACCTGCAGCAGCCGGCGCATGACGGGGGCGACCTCCGTTGCCCGCTGGGGCAGCGACGGGTCGCGCACGCTCAGCGCCGTCAGGCCGTTGAACAGCGCGCCCAGCAGCAGCGCGCGGGCATGGATTTCCCCCGGCGGCACCTGGTCGGCATGGTCGCCGAGGCTCTGGCGGATCATCTCCTGCGCCTTGCCGTGCACGAGGGTCTGGCTTTGCTGGACGACCGCAGCGAGCTTGGCGTTGCGGCTGGCCTCCGCCAGCACCTCGAGTTGCAGCGCCGCGTCGGCCACCTGGCTGCGCTCGCCGATGGCCTGCTCGGTGCCGGCCAGCATCTTCTCCAGCAGCGCGCCTTCCTGTTGGAACGACGCAATGCGTTCCAGCACCTCCTCGCAATCCCGCTCGACGATGGCCGCAATGATGTCGTCCTTGTTCTCGAACAGGTTGTAGATGTGCCCGGGGCTCATGCCCGCCGTCTTGGCGATCTCGGCCATGCTGGCAGCGTGGAAGCCGCGTCGGCGGAAGCACTCGGCCGCCGCGTCCAGCACCTGCTGGCGGCGGGCAAGCGCCCGGTCGGAAGGTTGGGAGGAGAGCGTCACGACGCGGATTGTCCGCTGATTTGAGCGTCAGCCAGCCCGCCGCCGAGTGCCTTGTAGAGCGTCACGCGGTTGACCTGCTGGGCCAGCCGGGTCGCGATGAGGCTTTGCTGGGCGCTGTAGAGCGAGCGCTGCGCGTCCAGCGTCGTCAGCCGGTCGTCCAGGCCTTTCTCGAAGCGCGCCTCGGCCAGGCGCAGGGCGTCCTGCGTCTGCGTGACGAGGCGCTGTTGCGACTCGACCTGCTGGCCCACGGTGGCGCGCTCGGCCAGCGCGTCGGCCACTTCGCGGAAGGCGGACTGGATGGACTTCTCGTACTGCGCCACGGCGATGTCGCGGTCCACCTGGGCGATCCTCAGGTTGGCCTGGTTGCGGCCGGCGTCGAAGATGGGCAGCGTCAGTTGCGGCACGAAGCTCCACATGCCGGTGCCGCTGCGGAACAGGTCGTCCAGCGCGTTGCTGGCACTGCCGGCACTGGCCGTCAGGCTGATGCGCGGGAAGAACGCCGCGCGGGCCGCGCCGATGTTGGCGTTGGCGGCGCGCAGGCTGCGCTCGGCCTGCTGCACGTCGGGCCGCGCCAGCAGCACGTCCGACGGCAGGCCGGCCGACAGCTCGGCGGTGCGCGTGACGGCGGCGTCAGTGCCGGCATCCGGCCATTGCGCGGGCTGCAGCGGCTGGCCGACGAGCAGCTCCAGCGCGTTGCGGTCCTGCGCGACCTGGCGCGTCAGCGTGGCGAGGTCGGCCTGGGCCGTCTCGGCGGCGATCTCGGCCTGGCGCAGGTCCAGCGTGGACGACACGCCGGCAGTCTGCAGGCGCTGGGTCAGGCGCAGCCCGTCCTGGCGCGACAGCAGCGTCTGTTCGGTCAGGCGCAGCCGCTCCTGGTCGGCCGCGAGCGTGAGGTAGGCGCTGGCGACTTCGGCGATGAGGCTGATCTGCGTGCTGCGGCGGGCATCGTCCGTGCCGAGGTACTGCTGCAGCGCGGCGTCGGTGAGGTTCTTCACGCGCCCGAACAGGTCCAGCTCATAGGCGCTGACGCCCAGCGTGGCGGTGTACTGGCGGCTGACGACGCCGCTCATGCGCTGCGCCGTCTGGCCAACGCCCGCATTGACGCTGGGCAGCCGGTCGGCGCGCTGCACGCCGTACTGCGCCTGGGCGCGCTGCACGTTCAGCACGGCGACACGCAGGTCGCGGTTGTTCGCGAGGGCTTGCTCGATCAGGGCTTGCAGCTTGGCGTCGGTGAAGAACTCGCGCCAGCCGAGGTCGGCGGCCTTCGCGTCGGCGGCCGCGGTCTGCGGCACAGGCCACTGGGCGGCCACCGGCGAGGCGGGGCGCTCATAGGCCGGCGCGAGGCCGGCGCAACCGGCCAGCGCGAGGCTCGCGGTGAGCAGCGTGGGGATGAGGAACTTGGTCATTTCACAGGCCCTCCAGGGCTTGGGGCGCGGCCACGGGGGCGGGCGCCGGAACAGTCTTCTTCTTGGGGAACCACTTCTGAACGGCGATGAAGAACACCGGCACGAAGAAGAGGCCCAGCACGGTGGCGCTCAGCATGCCGCCCAGCACGCCGGTGCCGATGGCGTTCTGGCTGCCCGAGCCCGCGCCGGTGGCGATGGCCAGCGGTAGCACGCCCAGCGCGAAGGCCAGCGAGGTCATCAGGATGGGGCGCAGCCGCATGCGAACGGCTTCCAGCGTGGCGGTGACGGCGTCCTTGCCCGCCTCCATCTGCGCCTTGGCGAACTCGACGATGAGGATGGCGTTCTTGGCAGACAGGCCGATGGTGGTGAGCAGGCCGACCTGGAAGTACACGTCGTTGGACAGGCCGCGCGCCGTGGCGGCCAGCAGCGCGCCGATGACGCCCAGCGGCACCACCAGCATCACCGAGAACGGAATGCTCCAGCTCTCGTACAGCGCGGCCAGGCACAGGAACACCACCAGCAGCGACAGCGCGTACAGCATCGGGGCCTGGTCGCCGGTCAGGCGCTCCTGGTAGGACAGGCCCGTCCAGCTCACGCCGATGCCCGGCGGCAGCTTGGCGACGATGGCCTCGACCGACTTCATCGCGGCGCCCGAGCTCTTGCCCGGTGCCGGCTGGCCCAGCACTTCGAGTGCCGGCAGGCCGTTGTAGCGCTCCAGTCGGGGCGAACCCAGCTCCCAGTTGGCGGTGCCGAAGGCCGAGAACGGCACCATGTCGCCGGACGCGTTGCGCACGCGCCAGCTGTTCAGGTCGTCCGGCTGCATGCGGTAGGCCGCATCGGCCTGCAGGTAGACCTTCTTCACGCGACCGCGGTCGATGAAGTCGTTCACGTAGCTGCCGCCCCAGGCGGTGGAGAGCAGGCTGTTGATGTCGGCCACCGTCAGGCCCAGCGCGCCGGCCTTGGCCGTGTCCACGTCCAGGCGCAGCTGCGGCGCGTCCTGCAGGCCGTTGGGGCGCACGGCCACCAGGGTCGGGTCTTGCGCGGCCATGCCCAGCAGCTGGTTGCGCGCGGCCACCAGGGCCTCGCGGCCCACGCCGGCCTGGTCTTGCAGGTAGATGTCGAAACCGCTGGCGTTGCCCAGCTCCAGCACGGCCGGCGGCGCGAAGGCGAAGACCGAGGCGTCGCGGTACTGCATGAAGTTGCCCATCGCGCGGCCGGCAACGGCCTGCACCTTTTGGGCGGGGTTCTTGCGCTCGCTCCAGTCCTTCATCTTGACGAAGGCGATGGCCATGTTCTCGCCGCGGCCGGCGAAGCTGAAGCCGGTGACGGCGAACACGGAGTCGACGTTGTCCTTCTCGTTGGTCAGGAAGTGGTTCTCGACGCGCTTGACGACGTCCAGCGTGCGGGCCTGCGTGGCGCCGGCCGGCAGCTGCACCTGCGAGAACAGGATGCCCTGGTCTTCATCCGGCAGGAAGGACGTGGGCAGGCGCAGGAACAGCCACGCCATGCCGACGACGATCAGGCCGTAGACGACCAGGTGACGGCCCCAGCGGCGCAGCATGCGGGCGACGACGCCCTCGTAGCGGGTCGTGGTGGCGTCGAAGCGGCGGTTGAACGCACCGAAGAAACCGCGCGTGGCGGCGCCGTGGCCCGGCTTGAGCAGCGTGGCGCACAGTGCCGGCGTCAGCACCATGGCGACCAGCACCGACAGCGCCATGGCCGACACGATGGTGATCGAGAACTGGCGATAGATGACGCCCGTGGAGCCGCCGAAGAAGGCCATCGGCACGAACACGGCCGACAGCACCAGCGCGATGCCGACCAGCGCGCCGGTGATCTGGCCCATGGACTTGCGCGTGGCTTCCTTGGGCGACAGACCTTCCTCGGTCATCACGCGCTCGACGTTCTCGACGACGACGATGGCGTCGTCCACCAGCAGGCCGATGGCCAGCACCAGGCCGAACATCGTCAGCGTGTTGATGGAGAAGCCAGCCACCGCCATGACGCCGAAGGTGCCCAGCAGCACGACCGGCACGGCAATCGTCGGGATCAGCGTGGCGCGGAAGTTCTGCAGGAACAGATACATCACGAGGAAGACCAGCACGACCGCTTCGATCAGCGTCTTGATGACCTCGTGGATGGAGACCTCGACGAAGGGCGTGCTGTCGTACGGCACGACGACCTTCATGCCCGCGGGCATGTAGCTTTCCATGCGCTTGAGCTCGGCTTCCACGGCCTTGGCCGTGGAGAGCGCATTGGCGCCGGTGGCGAGCTTGACGGCCACGCCCGCGGCAGGCTTGCCGTTGTAGCGCGACACGGTGGCATAGCTCTCGGCGCCCAGTTCCACGCGGGCCACGTCACCGAGGTGGACGGTGGCGCCGTCGGCCTTGGTCTTGAGGACGATGTTGCGGAACTGCTCGGGCGTCTGCAGGCGGCTCTGCGCCGTGACGGTGGCGTTGAGCTGCTGGCCGACGTTGGCCGGCGCGGCACCCAGCTGGCCGGCGGAGACCTGCGCGTTCTGCGCCTGGATGGCCGTGGACACATCGGCCGGGGTCAGGCCGTGCTGGTTCAGCTGGTTGGGGTTCAACCAGATCCGCATGGCGTACTGGGCGCCGAACAGCGTCACCTCGCCCACGCCTTCCACGCGGCTGAGCGGGTCCAGCACGTTGGTGGAAACGTAGTCGGACAGGTCGACGTTGCTGAGCTTGCCGTCCTCGGACACGAAGCCCACCACCATCAGGAAGTTGATGGTGGACTTGACCACCTGCACGCCCTGGCGTTGCACTTCCTGCGGCAGCAGCGAGGTGGCGGACGCCAGCTTGTTCTGCACCTGCACCTGGGCGGTGTCGGGGTTGGTGCCGGCCGCAAACGTCAGCGTGATGCTGGCGTTACCTTGCGAGTCCGACGTGGAGGACATGTAGGTCAGGCCGTCGATGCCCTTGAGCTTTTGCTCGATGACCTGGGTGACGGTGTCTTCCAGCGTCTTGGCGGAGGCGCCGGGGTAGGACGCGTTGATCGACACCTGCGGCGGCGCGATGCTCGGGTACTGCGAGACCGGCAGCGTGCGGATGGACAACGCGCCGGCCAGCATGATGACGATGGCCAGCACCCACGCGAAGATGGGGCGGTCGATGAAGAAGCGGGACATGGGGCGTCCTCCGATCAGCGGGCCTGCGCGGCCGATGCGGCGATCTGCGCGGGCGCGGCAGCGGCTTGCACGGGGGCGCCGGGGCGCAGGCGCTGCAGGCCGTCCACGATGAGCTGGTCACCGGCCGCCAGGCCCGACGTCACCAGCCACTGGCCGTTGATGACGGCGCCGGTCTGGAGCTGGCGGGCTTCGGCCTTGCCGTCCTTGCCGACGACAAACGCCGTCGCGTTGCCCTTGGCGTCGCGCGACACGGCCGCCTGCGGCGCGAGCAGCGCCTGGGCCTGCACGCCGGTCTGCACCAGCGCGCGCACGTACATGCCGGGCAGCAGCTGGCGCTTGGGGTTGGGGAACTGCGCGCGCAGCGTCACGCTGCCGCTGGCTGGGTCGACCTGCAGCTCCGAGAACTGCAGCTTGCCTTCCTGCTCGTAGGTGCTGCCGTCTTCCAGCAGCAGCTTGACGCGTGCCTGGCCGGCGGCGTCGCGTTGCAGCGTGCCGTCGGCGATCTGGCGCTGCAGGCGCAGCAGCTCGGCGCTGGTCTGCGTCACGTCGACGTAGATCGGGTCCAGCTGCTGCACGGTGGCCATGGCCGTGGTCTGGTTGGCCGTGACGAGCGCGCCAGCGGTGACGGCCGAGCGGCCGACGCGGCCGGCGACGGGCGCGGTGACGCGCGTGCGGTCGAGATCGATCTGGGCGGTGCGCAGCGCGGCGCGGGCGGCCTGCACATCGGCTTCGGCCTGCTTCAGCGCGGCCTGGGCGTCGTCGCGGAGTTGCTTGCTGACGGCGTCGATGCCGGCGAGCTCCTCGTAGCGGCCGGCCTTGAGCCGCGCGGTGGTGGCGGTGGCTTCGGCCTTGGCCAGCGAGGCCTGGGCGCTGTCGCGGGCTGCCTGGTAGCTCGCCGGGTCGATCTGGTAGAGCAGTTGGCCGGCCTTCACGTCGCTGCCCTCGGTGAAGGCGCGCGTCTTGATCAGGCCGGTGACCTGCGGGCGCACTTCAGCCGTCTGGGTGGCGACCGTGCGGCCGGCCAGCTCGGTGGTCAGCTCCACGCGCTGGGGCTGCAGCTGCACCACGCTCACGGGCGACGGGCCTTGCTGCGGTGCGCCGCCCTGGGCGCCGGCGGGGCTGCAGGCGCTGAGGAAGAGGGCAGCCGCGACGGCGACGACCACGGTGAGCGTGGCGAAGGCCGGCATGCCGAGCGAGCGGCGCGGGGCGCGTTCTGGGGCGCTGTTTTGCAGAAGGATGGGCATGGGCTGGGCCTCGGCGTGGGTTGGGCCGGTCGGCGAAGGGGTCCTGTGGTGGGAATCCGAGGCGCTCACGGCAGTTTTGGCTTATGAATGATCGTTCATTCTATTTTTATCGGGCGGCGACGCAAGGACTGAATGAATGACCATTCAGTTTTGTGGGATATCCAGGCGCCCGACGGAACGCGCGTTCGACATCGGTTTTGTCGCTTTGTTGCGAATGCGAACAATTCGCATTTATAGTGATGGCACGTTGCCGCGCCGCACCGCGCGTGCATCGCCTCTTGGCTTCCCTTCATTCACCATGCCTCTTGTCAAACTCCTGCGAGCCGGGTGGTGGCTGGCGCCAGCGCTGATCAGCGCCGGTGCCTACGCCCACTCGCCTTATCTCAAGCCCAACACCTTCGCCGCCGAAGAGCAGCGCAAGCACCTGACCGTCGAGGCGGCGTTTGCCGAGGGCGACCTGCGACCCGACGTGGCGATGAAGTCCGACGCGTTCCAGGTGCTGGGGCCCGACGGCAAGGCGCTTGCGCTGGTGCCCGCAGCGGTGCTGAAGGACGCGAGCTTTCTGGAAGTGCCGCTGTCGGCCGGCAATGGCACCTACCTGATTTCCTCCGGCGTTCGCAAGGGCCGGCTGGCCAAGGCCGTGCTGCGGGATGGCAAGGTGCATTTCACCGAGCGCAAGGAGGACGTTCAGCCGGGCGACACGCCCGTCGAGGTCCAGAGCATCACGCGCGCCGACGTCTACGTGACGCGCGGCAAGCCCAGCAAGCTCGATGTGGAGACCGACGGCGTCGGCATCTATCCCGTCACGCAGCCCTATGACCTGTATGCCGGTGAGACGGTGACGGTGCGTGTGCGCGAGAACCGCCAGCCGCTCGCCGGCGAGAGCGTGACCGTCATCGCCGACGGCCAGCACTACGCCAGCCACAAGCAGCCGGAACTGGCGCTCAACACCAATGCCGCGGGGGAGGTCAGCTTCAAGCCCAAGACGGCCGGCCTTTACCTGCTGCAAGTGCGGGTGCGTCGCCCGTCGGCCGACAACCCGTCGCTGTGGCTGAGCCACACCGCCACGCTCACCGTCGAAGTCCAACCCCAACCATGATGACCCGCATGACCCTCATTTCCCGCCTGATGGCGGCTCACCTGGGCCTGGCCTTGCTGCCGGCCATGGCAGCCTCGCATTCGTCCACCACGTTCATCGCCGAGCAAGACCTCAACGGCGACGGCAAGGTCTTGCTGGCCGAGTTCAAGCTGGGCCGCCAGGTCGAGTTCGCGCGCATGGACTTCAACGCCGATGGCGTGTTGAGCGAAGCGGAATACCTGGGCGAATTCGAGGGCCGGCTGATGCTGCGCATCGGCAAGATCGCCGACCCCGAGAAGCGCCGCGAGGAGCAACAGCGCCAGATGCGCCAGGCCAAGGTGCGCTTCGGTGTGCTGGATGCCGACAAGAACGGCAGCATCAGCCCCGAGGAATTCCAGGCGGCCGGCCTGCGCATGTTCAACCTGCACGATCGCAACCAGGACGGCGTGGTCGACGACGCCGACGTGAAGCTGGCCGAACAGGAGCGCAGCGACGGCAAGAACAGCTTCGTGTCGCCGTGAACGCCGCGGCCCGGTGTTCGCCCAGTGGGTTCGTGGGCGGCATCCGTGGGCCGCATCCGATCTGACCGCCTGACGCCGGTAGCGCTCTTCCTTTAGCGCCAGGGCAGGCCGTTCAGCGCCGGCCGCCCGGGCCGACTCTTCCCTCATCCCAGCCAGCCATCGCGTTGCGTGCGAAGCCAGCCAACATGAAATCCCCCAAGGCTTTGCATGAACAACAACATCCGTGCCGCCGTGACGGCACGCACTCGCCCTGTCTCCCCGATCGCCGATGCCGCGCGCCAGGCGCTGCTGCTGATGGCGCTGGCCGGCGGCGCCGCCGCCCACCAGGCCGCCTGGGCGCAATCCGCCGCGATCAGCCATGAAGTGCCGGCCGGCCCGCTGGGCGAGGCGCTGGCGCGCTTCGCCGCCAGCGCCGGTGTCGTGCTTCAACTGGAGGCGCCGCTGGTTGCGGGGCGAAACAGCCCGGGCCTGCAGGGCCGGTTCGACGCCCGCGAGGGCTTCTCCCGCCTGTTGGCCGGCACGGGCCTCACGGCGCACGAGGCCACGCCGGGCCGTTGGGTGCTCAGGCGTGCGGCAGCGGACGCCGGCGCGCTGCCGGTGGTTCGCGTGACGGCGGCCGAAGAGCGCGCCGAGGCGGGCACGCGAACGGTGCTGTCGCTGGACGATGGCGAGCGCAGCGGCGCCACCAGTTTGGGCGATGTGGCTCGCTACCAGCCGCTCGTGGAGGCGCCGGGCACGACGCTGGGCTCCACCCGCGGCGCCAGCCGCTATGACCGCGGCGGCACGACCAACTACAACATCCGCGGCGTCGAAGGCAATCGCGTCGGGCTGGACGTGGACGGCATCGAGATGCCCGATGCCATCAGCCGGGCGCCGCTGACGGCGCGCTCGGAGGACGGCACCTTCGGCATGGGGCGCGACTTCATCGACCCCGACATGTACGCATCGGTCGACATCCAGTCGGGCACGACCAACTCGCAACGTTCGGCCGGCGGCATCGGCGGCGCCGTGAGCTTTCGCAGCAAGTCGCCCGAAGACTTCGTGAGCGCCGGCAAGCCCCTCCATGCGGGCGCCAAGCTGGGCTACAACGAGGCCAACAAGAGCTGGACCAAGGGGGCGACCCTCGCGGCGACGACCGGCGACCTGGGTGTGCTGCTGAGCTACACGCGCCGCGATGGCGAACAGACGGAAAACCACAGCGACACGGTGCCCGCCTACCCGGAAGACTGGCACTCCGACGCGTTGCTGCTCAAGGGCGTGCTGCGCGTGAACACCGCGCACCGGCTGGAACTGGCGGCGGACCTCTACCGCAAGCAGAGCGACTCGACGTTCGACGCCTGGGACACCGCCGCGACCGCCGTCACCGGGCGCTCCGCGCAGGACGCGCGCACCCGCCGCGACACGGTCTCGCTGGCGCACACCTGGACGCCCGACGCCGGTGGCTGGGTCGACCGGCTGCAGACGCGCGTCTACCTGCAGAACACCGACATGGATGACGTGACGTCCACGGTGACCCTGGCAACGCAGGCGCAGATCCTGGAGGCCTCACGCAACAAGACGCGGCAACTCGGCTTCTCGACGCTGGGCGAGAAGCGGGTGGGCAACCACGAGTTCAAGTTCGGCCTCAATCAGTCGCGCGCCGAGAACGAACATCCGTTCAGCTCCACCGAAGCCTTCGGGGCCGGCCAGCCATTCCCGGACACGCTGACCTGGCGCACCGGCGCCTTCGTCGAGGACACGGTCAACTTTGAAGTGGACGGGCGCCGCCTGGCCGTCGTTCCCGGGCTGCGCGTGGACCGTATCGAGCCGAGCATCCGCAACGCGGGCAGCTTCGGCAACACCCGCATCACGCCGGAGGAACTGGAGGCCATGTACGGCCACGCGCCGACGACGACGATCGTCAGCCCGAGCCTGGCCGTGCTGTATGCCTTGCAGCCCAACCTGACGGTCTACGGGCAATGGAAGCGCGGCGGCCGCGCACCCACCAACAGCGAGATCTTCGGCTACTGGAACAGTGGTGGCGGGACCTACGCCTTGCTGGGTGATCGCTCCCTGAAGGCGGAAACCAGCAACGCCTTCGAAGTGGGCCTGAAGGGCACGCCGGTGCCAGGTGTCACCTTCGCGGCGGCGGTCTTCCACACGGTCTACGACGACTTCATTGGCTACACCCGCTACACGCGCGCCAACAACCCGGAGAAGTTCGTCAACATCCAGCCCAGCCTGTCCATCCTGTATCAGGCCGGCAACCGCGACGAGGCGCAGATCACGGGCACCGAGCTCAGCATGCGGCTGGAGCACGGCACCTGGGCGCCCGCCGTTCGCGGCCTCTACAGCACCTGGGCGCTGGGCTACAGCAAGGGCAGCTCCAAGTCCAACTACCCCGGCGACAAGAACGTGGACCTGGACACGGTGCAACCCGCCAAGGCCGTTGTCGGTGTCGGCTTCGATGCGGCCCGCAAGGCCTGGGGCCTCAACCTGACGGGCACCTTCGTGCATGGCAAGCAGGCGACATCCACGAACCGGCAGTCCTTCAGCAACAACCCGGGCGTCGGCCTGACCGATTCGACGACGCAGCTCTACCGCGTACCCGGTTTCGGGCGGTTCGATCTGGCCGGCTATTGGCGCGTGGCGCCGAACCTGCGCCTCACGGCAGGGCTCCTGAACGTGACGGACAAGCGCTACTGGACCTACGCCAGCGCGCGCAGCCTGCAACCCGCCAATGCGCGCGATCGGCAGCAGATCGAGCTGTCCAGCGCGCCGGGGCGCACGGCAGCCGTCGGTCTGAACGCGGAGTTCTGAGGCCGAGGCTGGGGGCCGGGGAGGGCGGCCGGTGTGGCGGCCCTCCCCGGCGCGTGAGGCCTCAGTTGGCCTTGGTCACGCGGAACCAGTTCAGGTTCCAGCCGCCGTTGCGCACGGCGATGCCGAACTTGCGCGTGCCGGCCGGCAGCTGCACGGTTTGCTTGACGGTCACCCAGTTCTGCCAACCGCCCGTGGCCGGGATGTTGACCGAGCCATAGACGACGCTGCCGCCGGCTTCCTCGAGCTGCAGGTTGCCGCCGCCGTTCAGGCTGGCCACGCGGTACTCGATGGTGTAGGTGCCGGCGCTGGGCAGGTTGATGCTGGGGTAGGACAGCCAGTCACCCGCGTCCAGGTAGCCGACGTTCAGGCCGCCGCCGGAGTCGGTCGTGGCCTCGGTCTGCACGCCGGACATCGCATCGAAGCTCTCGCCCTGGATGGTGGTGCCGCCGGTGTTGGTGTCACCGGGCCGGCTGATGTCCAGCCAGTTGACGTTGAAACCGCCCGACTTGGCCAGGATGGCCAGCGTCTGCTGACCGGCCGGCAGGTTGACCGTGTGCGACACGGTGGTCCAGTTCTGCCAGCCGCCGGTGGAGCCCACGTTGACGGTGCCGTAGGTGCTGCCGCCGCCGCCACGCTCCAGCTGGATGACGCCGCCGCCCGACGCGCTGGCCACGCGGTACTTGACGACGTAGCTGCCGGCGGCCGGCACGTTGACGTCATAAGTCATCCAGTCACCGGTCTCGATGTAGCCGACGTTGCTGCCGCCATCGGTGTCGGTGGTCGGCTCGACCTGCACGCCCGACATCTGGCAGTAGGCCTCGGCCTGGATCTGGCCGGGCAGCGCCACCCGTGTGCAGCCGCCGGGTGCGGGCGTCGTGCCGGGCCAGCCGCCGATGATCTGCTTGGCGAGCGAGCCGGAGGCCGTGAGCTGGCCGGCCGACCAGCCGCCCTGGGCACTGGCACCGGAGACGAGCGCCGAGGCGCCTTCGGCCTTGTCGTTCAGCGCCCAGTTGGCGTTGCTGATGCCCTTGGCCTTCATGAAGTCCACCCAGGCCCAGGTCTCTGACGCGGCCACACCGCCGTCGCCGCTGGCGCCCACCGAGCCCCATTCCGTGACGAACAGCGCCACACCGTTGTTCAGCGCGGTCTGGGCCTTGTCGCGCAGCCACTGGCCGTGGCTGCCGGCATAGAAGTGCAGCGTGTAGGCGATGTTGGAGCCGCTGATCGGGTCGCGCGAGGCCACATCGACGTCCTGCGACCAGTTGGGCGTGCCGACGATGATGAGGTTGTCGGGGTCGATCGCCCGGATGGCACTGATGACGGCCTGCGCGTAGGGCTTGAGCGTGCCGCTCCACGAGATGTTCAGCGGCTCGTTGTAGACCTCGTAGATCACGTGGTTGTGGTTGCCGTAGGTGCGCGCCATCTCCTGGAAGAACGCGATCGCCTCGTTGCGATAGTTCTCGGCATGGTGGCTGTGCCAGTCGATGATGACGTACATGTCATTGGCGATGGCGGCGTCCACCACGGCCTTGACCCGCGCCTTGTTGCCGGCGGGGTCGGCCAGGTAGCCCTGGGTTTCGTCGACACCCATGGCCACGCGCACGACCTTGGACTTCCAGTCGCTCTTGAGCCAGCCGACGACGTTGGCGTTGTAGAACTTTTCGCCCCCCCAGCCGGTGTTGCTCCAGAACAGGCTGTTACCGGCGAAGCTGGCCGGCTGGCCACCGGCCAGGATCTTGTTGCCGCTGACGGACAGCGGGCTGACGTCGGCCAGCGCGGCGCCGGCGTGGGCCAGCACGAGGCCGCCGAGCAGGGCCGTGGTCGCACGGCGGATCTGGGTCGCAACGAATTGCATCGGAGAGTCTCCTGAAGATGAGAAAGGGCGCTGGCACGGCCCGGATTTCCACTCACGAGCAGGTTCGCAACGTCGGCATTCGGCGCCATTGCGGGTTAACTCTGGGGGTGCATGGCTGCCCCAGGGTGGCGCATGTCCGGGTTCATCCAGCTGCCGCCCAAAGTGTTCCATGCGACCCCTTCTTCAAGGTACTTCGCAAGCTGAAACAGTTCGCAACTTCCCGCGAATCTCGAGTTAGGGGTTGATTTTCGGAACTACATTGCCGCCCGCATCGAGTTGGCGAGCCAATGGGCTGCGCCGCTGATCCGCCCGGTCATTGGGGTGCTCGCTCGACTCGCCGTGTCCCATGGTTAGGTTGCGGAGAGTACGTTTTGACACCGACTCTGAACGTTATGCCGTGAAGATGAGTTTCGGCGCCTATCGGCAGCCGTCAGCCAACGAAAACTAACCTGGAGCAACACGCCATGTCACGCCTTCGTCCTTTGGTCCTCAGCGCAGCGCTGTCGGCCATCTTTGCGCAGTCAGCGATGGCCGCGAGTCCGGCCACCCTGGATTACGTCGTGACCAACCGTTGGGGCACGGGTTATTGCGCCACCGTGCGCGTCACCAACCCCAACAGCACCCCGTTGGTGTGGAGCGGCACGCTGACGGTGAGCGGCACCGTCAGCCAGCTCTGGAATGCCACCTGGAAACAGAGCGGCAGCAGCGTTGCGCTGAGTGGTGCGGGCTGGAACAACACGCTGGCTCCCAAGGCCACGATGGAATCGATCGGTTTCTGCGCCGCCGGCACGACGCCTGCGCCTACGCCCGCACCGACGCCGGCGCCGACACCTGCCCCCACGCCGGCGCCGACACCGGCTCCTACCCCGGCCCCCACGCCCGCTCCGACACCGGCGCCCACGCCTGCGCCCACTCCGGCACCGACGCCAGCGCCGACGCCGGCTCCCACCCCGGCGCCCACACCAGCGCCTACCCCCGCACCGACGCCGGCCCCCACGCCTGCCCCGGCGCCGTCCGCCGTTGACGCCGGCACCACCACGACCGTCTGGTACACGGGCACGCCCACCAAGCCGGCGGTGACCGCCGGCACCTGGCGCGCGGGTGGCCCCAACCCCGAGCAGTCCAACTTCAAGCTCGTCAAGGAATCGGCGCACTTCGCCTTCTATTCCGACGAGAACCTCTCGGCAGCCGACTTGCAACTGGCCGCCGACACGCTGGAGAACACCGTCTGGCAGAACCTGTTCAATTCGAACCAGTTCATGCCCGAGCCGTTCTACAACAAGAGCGACAAGATCAAGCCGGCCATCCACATCCACTCCGGCTGGGGCCTGACCGGCGGCGCCTGGGTCGACGGCCAGGGCCTGCACCTGGGCATGTGGATCGCCCCGAGCGCGCTCAAGGACCACTGGGGCCTGACGCACGAGTTCACGCACGGCTGGCAATCCTGGGCGGCCAACAACGGCGGCATGGAGTGCTACCAGTCCAACACCTGCGGCTGGATCCACGAAAGCCACGCCAACTACACGCCGCACCAGCTGCCTGAGTACCAGAGCAACGTGCACTGCTCGGAGATGCTGCCCAACGCGCCGCACCTCTACCTGGGCTCGTCGCGCGACCGGTATTGCAACTGGCAGTTCATGGAGTTCCTGAAGGACAAGTACGGCCCCGAAGCCGTGACGAAGATCTGGACCACGGCCGGTGCCGACCCCTTCACCAACATCCAGAAGTCGCGTGGCTGGTCGGTGTCGCAGCTCAACGACTTCATCGGTGACTGGGCCATGCACAACGTGGTGTGGGACTACAAGACCACGCCCACGGCCTTCCGCAACACCTACGGCAACATCACCGCGACCGACAAGGCCGAACGCCTGCGCCGCCTGATGCCGCTGGAAGCGCTGGACAGCAACTGGGCGACGAACCGTCGCTTCGCGGTGCCGTTCTACGGCGCGCCGCAACGCTTCGGCTACAACGTCGTGCGTCTGTACCCCACCAGCGGCGCCAGCACCGTCACGGTCAAGTTCCGCGGCGTGAACCAGACGGGATCGGATGCCGACTTCCGCTGGGGACTGGTGGCCACCAACACGCAGTTCACGACGGCCCGCTACAGCGCGATGCAAAAAGGCCTGGACGGCGAAGTGACGTTCAAGGTCAACGCCGGCGAGCCGCTGTTCATGGTCGTGTCGGCCACGCCGACGGTGTTCAAGACGGTCACCTGGGACCAGGACTACGCCACCATCTGGCGCTACCCGTACATGGTGGAGCTGGCCAACGCCTGGCCGCAGGGCTTCCAGAACGGGCAGCGTGACGCCTGCCCGAGCGGTACG
>JACCDX010912514.1_pt1 | contig 20231 bp, 33 predicted proteins | sample 7449681 | NCBI WGS metagenome assembly JACCDX01 (sample SAMN15323450, study PRJNA562643) | freshwater metagenome | isolation source: river surface water | place: USA:Blue River Watershed | collected 2017-08-18
CTCATTGATTTTAAGTTGCACGATTTCGGTGCTCGTGGTGTTTCTAGCCTTGAATCAGCGGCAATCGGAGGCGCGGCACACCTTGTTAACTTCATGGGCAGTGATACTATTTCTGGTGTTCTGTATGCTCGGGAATTTTACAATGCTGGGATTGCGGGCTTCTCTATCCCTGCCGCGGAGCACAGTACAATTACTAGTTGGGGACGAGACAACGAGGTAAAAGCCTATGAAAACATGGTTCGTCAGTTCGCTACTCCTGGATCTATTGTTGCTGTTGTTAGTGATAGTTATGACATTTATAACGCGGCAAGCAAACTCTGGGGTGAAGAACTTCGTCAACAAGTTATTGACAGCGGCGCTACTGTTGTCATTCGTCCAGACTCCGGTGATCCTCTACTTGTCAACCAAAATTTGATTGAAATTCTTGGAGAGAAATTTGGATACACTACAAACAGTAAAGGCTTCAAAGTACTCAACAACGTCCGACTTATTCAGGGGGATGGTGTTAACGAGCTTACTATTCGTAGCATTCTCGGAGGCTTCATGGCTATGGGTTGGAGTGCTGACAATATTGCTTTTGGTATGGGCGGAGCCCTACTGCAAGCGGTTGATCGTGATACTCAAAAGTTTGCTATGAAATGCTCAAGTGCTCAGATCAACGGTGAATGGATTGATGTTCAAAAAGATCCTATCACTGACAGTGGTAAGAAGTCTAAAGCAGGTCGTGTCACATTGTGGCAATCTGGTGGTGAGATCGTAAGCACTGTTGACAAGCCCAGTGGTTGGTTTGACAAGGCTGTCGGTCAATTCACTGATGTACTTGAAACTGTTTACATGAACGGTAAGTTGGTCAAGGAAATTGACTTTGCTACTGTTCGTGCTAACAGCAACAAATAAAGAAAGGGGCACTTGCCCTTTTCTTCTATACAACAAATCCCTTTTAACATACAATACAAGTTCTTAATCGTTAAATTGTTTGAAAGAAATTCATGACTCGCTTTATTAAAAACGGTAATCAATTCATGGTCGCATCCGAGGAATCTATGGATGTGCGTGACATGCTTCCGGCAGGTAACTACACTGTCAAGGAGATGCCAATGGGCGGCCCATTGTATCTTGAGCAGATTGATAGCTTCAAGCCACTGACTAAGGTCTATGGTGACTCACTAAAGAACACACAACGTATCATCAACACCTTCTTGGATCGTCCCAACGCTACCGGTGTTATGCTTACTGGTGAAAAGGGTTCTGGTAAAACACTGTTGACCAAGAATGTTTCTATTGAGTTGGCAAAGCAAGGCGTCCCTACTATCGTTATCAATGCTCCATGGCATGGTGACAAGTTCAATAGCTTCATTCAAACAATCACACAGCCTTGTGCTATCTTGTTTGATGAATTTGAGAAGGTGTATGATCGTGACGAACAGGAAGCGATCCTGACACTGTTGGATGGTGTGTTTCCTTCTAAGAAGTTGTTCATGTTGACAACCAACGACAAGTACCGTGTTGACTATCACATGCGTAACCGTCCCGGTCGTATCTTCTACATGCTTGACTTCAAGGGTTTGGATGGTAACTTCATCACTGAATACTGCCAAGACAACTTGAAGAACACTACACACATTGACAAGATTGTTAATATCTCTACATTGTTTGCCGAGTTCAACTTTGACATGCTGAAGGCTTTGTGTGAAGAAATGAATCGTTACGATGAAACTCCACAGGAAGCACTGCGTATGTTGAACGCTAAGCCTGAGTTTGACGGTGGTTCTAAGTACAGTGTTGAAGTTGTTCACAAAGGTGAAGTTGTCAAGGGCGACATTAACCCAAGTGTGTTCAATGGTAACCCTCTGCAACCAAAAGGTATCGAAATTTCTTTTGATACTGACCCCGATGACGATTCTTCTGATTGGGAATACATGGAGTTCAACTCTAATGCGTTGGTCTCTGTGGATGCGCAAGCAGGTAAGTTTGTCTTTGAGGACAAGGGTACTCGTTTGGTCTTGACTAAGGTCCAATCTAAGAGCTACAACTACTTGGATGCTTTTTGACACACAAAATGTGTACTCTTGTAGTACACATTTTTAGTACTAAAGTACACATTTTTCGGTTCTAGGAGCTCTAGGACCGATTCTTTTTTGTGGAACGGTAACTGACAGACAAACAAACAGGTTGACAATAAATGGTTTTGGGCATATAATACGTGTATTGATTGATTAAAGGAACCGAAATGACTTCAACTCTTACTCGCCGTGTCGCTAATGTCGTTTGTAAAGAGACCGGACGCGGTCATATGATTTTTAACGACAAACTCAGTGATGGTACCCGCAGTCTGAAAGTCTGGGGTTGGGATGACCTGGACTACATGACTGCCGTTATGATGTTCGAACAACTTGGTTTCAAAGCTGAACTGGTAAAAACCCGTATGTTTTATGATGCCCGCGCGGGACGCACCCGTCGTAGCACACGGATCCATGTCAACGAGACTACAGTTATCGGTTGACAATAAATGGTTTTGGGTATATAATAGAATCTTAGACAGTTAAATAAAGGACTCACAAAATGGCAACTCGTTCTACAATCGCTCTGGAATTCGCTGATGGTACTGTTGGTCAGGTTTACTGTCACTGGGATGGTTATCTGTCTCATAATGGCAAGATCCTGTTGAACAACTACATGGATCCCTTTAAACTGCGTGAATTGGTTGACCTCGGTAGCTTGTCGAGCTTGGGCGCCGTGATCGGTGACAAGCATCCGTTCGATAACCCACATCGTTTTGATACCCCTGAGTATCTGACATACAAGGAGCAATATGGTGACATGTGTAAGTTCTACGGTCGTGACCGCGGTGAGGATTCTACAAATGCTCACTACTTTAAAGACTTTGCCGATTACGTACAAAACCATCAATGCGAGGAATACGAATACATCCTCCGCACTGACGGTGTCTGGTACGTTGACCAAGGCAACGGATTCGAACCCCTGATGGAGGCATATCTTGAGGTTCTGCGTCAAGAAAACGAGGAAGAGGCTTGACACATAGCTCATACTAAATTATAATACTAGATATGAGCAAACAATTACACACGGCATTGACTACAATTCTGGCGATGCCTTATTTTAAAAACGAGCGGGCCCGCAGTGGTGCTACCATTCACGGACATGAGGACGCTGTAGCACTTAAACTCAGTGAGGCAGGATTTACCGAAGTATCCAAATCAGTATTTCCTGGTCTTTCAAAAAGTTTACTCAAAGAATGGGCCGAGACCGGCAATGATGTAGCTATTAGGTTGGCTACACAAACAATGCCAGTGGGTTCATTTATCAATCAGCCAGCCGGAAGTCAAGGATTCCCCGACATTCTTATTAAAGATTACAATGACCGTTTCATCGCATTCGAATGTAAGAGTGGTCAATCAGGTGAGTGTCCCATGTGGAACGACAACATTCCAAAACCAAATTCAATTTATATTCTTAGCTCAGGTAAACAAAACGCCACTACAATCTTTTTAGGTAAAGATGTAATCACTCAAGCAACGTATGATTTGTTTGCCCAACAAGAGGCTGAAATTGAATTGATTATACAAAAATACAAACAACTTTGCGGAAAAGCTGATACATTTAATCGGGGTTGGATTCAGAAAAGTCGCAAGCAACATTTTCAAAACGGTGGTGGTGCCAAGACTAATTACTTTACACATGCTGATCGTTCAAAGTGTGAGAAGAACGCATTGGCATACGCATTAAAATGACAAAGCCACTTAAACCAATTAATAACAACTTAGAAAGTGTGACGATACAGGATATCGAGAATCACAAAGAAATTTCAGACAAAGAACTGAAAAGGGACCTTGACAACCTCAAAAAGTTTGACGCAAGCAATAATGCTAATAACTTTTACGGCAATAAGTTTTTGTATCATCACCAGTTTAAAAACTTGTTGAAGTGTAAGCGTGAAGATACAAACAAAACTATTTACGATATCTACAAAGATCCTGTACAATGGGAAAAGATGCTAGAGAATACTCGCAAGCGTAACCGAGGTGGTCGTACTGCGGCAGGTAATATCTTTGAGTGTTTTAGAATCAATTTAGGTAGTGTCGTAATGTTCAAAGCAACGACAGCAAAATATCTCTATCAAAAATACAATGCGACAAGTGTCCTAGATCCTACTGCGGGTTGGGGTGGTCGTATGTTAGGTGCATGGGCATTGAACATTGATTATACCGGATGCGACACAAACATTGAAATGAAGCCTGCGTATGATAACATGATTCGTTTTATGGCGGGTGATGCTAATGAGTTCGGTAATGGGTTGTTTGCGGAAGAAAACAATAGCAATCTCAAAATGATTTGGGAAAGTTGTTTAACTGTTGACTTTAGTAAAATCGATTACGATTTTGTATTGACTAGTCCCCCTTATGTCAATTTAGAAATCTATGAACACATGGAACTATGGGATAGTGATACTGCTTTCTATAAGGGATTCTTTATTCCTTTATGGCAGAAATGCGTAGATAACATTAAACCCGGTGGTCATGTTTGTTTTAACATCAGTCCCAAGATGTATGATGATGCGGTAGCTAATGGTCTTCCCGTTTGTGATATGGAAGAAGATTTACTACAGCAATTGGGACAGCAGAAAAAGAAGAAAAAACAAGATAAAATCTATATCTGGAAACGATAGATTTAGGTTGACAATAAATGGACATTCTGTTATACTATAAAATAGTTAACAGGAGTCAATATGAAATATTTCAAAGAGGTCACTGATTGGGGTAGCACTACTGCCCTGAATCACATTTATTACCTCAATGATGAAAAATCATTCATGGTTGGTTACATCAAACATGGTACCGTTGACCTGTTCAAGTTTAAGAAGCCCATTCGAATCGACACCCGTGGTCGTAAATTTGAACTATTAAAAACAAAAGGTGAGCCCGACTCTGTTTACTTTGGTGTCAAAGAAGAACCAAAAAATAGTATTGAGGTTGAAGGTTCCAATGGCAAGAAGTATTACCTGACTAAAACCGGCAATAAGTATACATGTACTTGTCCTGGTTTTACGTTTCGACACACATGTAAGCATAGTCAGGAGATGAATAAATGAAAAGGATTTTAGATGAAAAACAAAATTTACAAGGAGATCGCACTACAAACTGGCGGTAGTCATTATCCAGAAGTGGGCGGTGACTTGTTAGAAAAATTCGGTGATCTTTTACTAGAAAAGGTTATTGAAGTTGTTGAAAACACTCCAAGAACACATGCCTATACTACATTTGACAAAGGTCTGATTGACTCTACTATTGGTAAATCAGTAGAACATATTAGACAGACATTTGAGAAACCATTAATAAGGAAAATGCCACATGAAAATCGCAGTATGTAGTGATCTTCATTTAGAGTTTCAGGACATCATCCTCAAGAATGATGAAGGTGCTGAGGTTCTAATCTTGTCCGGTGATATTATGATCGCCGAAGACCTACACAACCATAAACATTTTGACTACAACCCATATACTCCCGGCGCTCTTGCTGATTTGGGTCGTAGACAGCAAACAGCACTACGTTTCCGTGACTTTTTGAAGCGTTGTAGTTTCCAGTTCCCGCATGTTATCTACGTTGCGGGCAACCATGAGTTCTATCACGGTCGTTGGAAGGCTAGCTTGGACCATCTGCGTGAGGAATGTGCTAACTATCCGAACATCTATTTCCTTGAGCAAGATATCAAGACAATCGGTGAACACACCTTCATTGGGTGTACATTGTGGACTGATATGAATAAAGGTGATCCTCTTACTCTACATGCTATCAATGATATGATGAATGACTTTAAGATCATCAAAAACGATGAACACGGATTCACTAAACTGCGTCCTGCTCATGCGATGTATCGTCACCAGCAATCATTGGGATACATCAAGAGTATCGTTCAAGGTATGCACGATGAAAAGTTTGTGGTAGTAGGACACCATGCTCCTAGCAAGCAATCTACTCATCCGAAATATCAGAACGACCAACTGATGAACGGTGGTTACTCTAGCGACTTGTCAGAATTCATTTTGGATCATCCTCAGATCAAATTGTGGACTCATGGTCATACTCATGACCCATTTGATTACATGATCGGTAGTACCCGTATCGTATGTAACCCTCGCGGTTATGCCGGATGGGATGAAATGGCTGAAAAGTTTCAGTTGAAGTATCTGGACATATGAGTGATTTTGTTTCACCATATGTCTTGAGAATAGTTCGAGGTTCTGTCATAATACATGTACGTTGTAAATGCAACGAAACATTTAAAGGAAAAACAATGAACGCAACTAAGCAATCACGTGTCCTCGAGGCACTTCAGTCTGGTGAACAACTCACCGCAAAGCAAATCGGCGCACGTTTTGGCGTCAAGAACCCAACTGCAACTATCAGCAATATTCGCTTGAGTGGTTTCGCAGTTTATGCTAACCAGCATACTGACACTAAGGGTCGTGTCACAACCAAGTACCGTTTGGGTACTCCTAGCCGCGCAGTTATCGCCGCAGGCTTCCGCGCACTAGGTGCCTAATCTCGTAAGAGACTAGCAAGGAAAAGGGCAGTAATGCCCTTTTCCTACTTGCGTTAAATTAAAAAGTATGCTATAATACATTATCAATTACTTACAGGAGCAATGTATGGGTTTCTTTCACAATCTCATGAACAAACTAGGTCGTTATCGTTTGATTCCTGATCGACAGACTGGTGAGGACTACATGCATCGGTACTACCTGTTTCTCAAGGATCGTAGTTGGTTCCCCTTCAACGTAACACTTCACAAGATTGTAAAGAGTGATGATCCTATTCTTCATGACCATCCTTGGGCGTATTTGACAATCGTTCTCAAGGGTGGATACTGGGAACATACTCCAGTGTTTGACAACAATGGCAAAAAGATTGCCGAGTTTCAAACATGGCGAGGTCCGGGCTCTATCATCAAACGTAGTGCGGGGGAATTTCATTGGCTCGAACTAGACCCTGAAGTTGGTCCTGCTACTACCTTGTTCTTCATGGGTCCACAACAACGTGAGTGGGGTTTCATGGTAAACAAAACACGTACCAAAACTCAATGGGTACAGTGGGAGAATTATCTCACTAACTACAAAGATTATCACAAACAATACATTGAACCTAAAATGGCTTCAATAGCTAGCAAGAAAAAGGACTAATCATGGTTGATAGATTTGATTTAGAACAAGACATTATGAAGTGTTGGAATGTCACTGAGGACATTGACCTTCTATATCGTAATGTAATGGAACGTGGCATGACTACTGATGACATTGCTAACGCATTGCTTGGTATCAAAACATTGTACGAAATGAAATTTGACGAAATGTTTAGTCATTTTGAAACCCTTGTTAGTGAAAAGAAAATCACATGAACGAAACACTAATCCTAATCACATTGCTTTTCACAAAGCACTTCATCGTTGACTTCCCATTACAATGTAAGTATCAATGGTCTAACAAAGGTACATACGGTCACATGGGAGGACTAGTACATTCAGGTCTACACGGACTAGCAACATACTTTTGCCTAGCATGGTTCGCTCCTATCGCGGCAATTTATTTGGCTGTTGCTGACATGTTCATTCACTATCATGTTGATTGGGCAAAGATGAATCTCAATAGTAAACTTGGTTGGGGCCCTAACACACATGAACAATTCTGGTGGCTGTTAGGATTGGATCAGTTTCTACACGCACTGACTTATATTGGTCTTGTTTACATGGTGACAACATGAACGAACGAATCGCACAATTAGCCGAAGAGGCAACATACAAAATGGAGTTTGGTGGTGATGTATTACAAACTAGCAACGGAGAGGTCACTTACGAAATCCCCGCAGGATTCATTAAATCGTTTGCTAAGTTGCTTGTTCAGGAATGCGCTACAATCGTAGAAGGATTTGAAATTACGCAGGAAGTTGCCCTTGACGAGTATGTAGATTACGAAGCAAGTGTGGTGTTAAAAGAACATTTTGGAGTTGAAGAATGAGTTACAATATTGAATCATTTAATTTTAGTATTGATGAATACGGTAGTGAACTTGCTTCACAAAGTCATCAAACACTTTACTGGTTGAATCGCAATGGTTACTTGAGTAACGAAGATACTGAGGACTTGCTCAGTAGAATGATTGTTACTCCTGTTCGTAATCGTCCACGACTAGGAAAACGTTTGCTAGCACGGTTCTTTAACAAAGAATCACAAGAAAATAGCTATGTGTTCCCTATCACACTGGTTGATGATGTATATGAAAATAGCACAAGTGGCGGTAGCGGTGAGAAACCCTCATTAAAGGTAGTAAAATGAACGAAGATACCAGAGAAATATTAACCATTCTCCAAGAAGAATGTGCTGAGGTAATCGTTGAAGTGTCCAAATGTTTTCGTTTTGGACCCGATCAAATGATGGAAGGGGTTGATGTGACAAACATTCAACGTCTACAAAAAGAACTCGGTGACCTCCAAGCAATGATTGAATTGCTGGTTGACAACAAAGTAGGAGTTACTACTCAGGGTCTCAAGGAAGCCAAAAAGGCTAAGTTTGAGAAATTAAAACAATGGTCTAATCTTACTATCAATAAATAAAATCATGCTAGAACTTATCATAATTGCTTTTATCTTCTGGTTGGGCTACCAAGTAGGTCAGATGGTACTGTCTTGGCAACTGCGTGATATAATTCGCAAAGAAGCCAGAAAAGAGGGCATCAATGTTGATGATGAATACAATATCATCGAAGATAAAAAGCCTAAAGTAACAAAACTTTGGGTTGAGAAAGTACACAACATTCTTTATCTTTACGATACAGAAGATACATTCATCTGCCAGGCAAATACAATTGAAGAACTGGCAACACTGGCACTAAAATATAAAGATATCAAGTATGCGTCAGTGTTAAACGGTGACGATATTTACGCATTTATTAATGGTAGTGTCAAGTCAGCAAATGAAATCTTAAAATGAAAATAAATATCGGTAAATTTCCCAAGAAAGGAGATCGAAGAAAAATCGATATCCAGATTGACGGTTATGATACCTGGGGTCTAGATTATACAATGGCATTAATTATATATCCGGCGTTGCTACAACTTAAAGCAACTAAGCAGGGTGTGCCGAATGAGTTCGGTGATGTAGGTGGTGAGGACTATGTCGCACAGGACAGCTTTGATTTTTACAAAGAAACTAATAACTGGGCATTCGATGAATCTTGTAAAAAGTGGGAAGAAGTCCTAGACAAGATGATTTGGAGCTTTGGTGAATTAGTCAAAGGCAACTACGAGGACAAATATCATCATGGCAAAAGTGAATTTGATTTTGTAGAGACTGACAAGTTGTATCCAAATCCTATTTCAGGTAAAATGGAGAAAACATATCAAATGGTTGATAAGAATCCCGAGGCCCACTGGTGGGATAGTGAAGGTCAAGAAATCCACGAAGCTAGAATGCAAGAAGGATTTGAACTTTTCGGAAAATATTATAGGGCATTATGGGATTAAATTTTTGTTTTAGTAGCATGGTGAATACATTAGGTAATTTAGATTCACACAAAACGCAGATAAGTAAAGAAGATTATGAAACTTTTCAGAAAGAATTTATCTTTGAACAAATAAAAGGTAATAGGTTTGGAAAAGCATTTTGTGAAAAATTTCATATCAATGATATTGTAATCAAATGTTTGATTGATGAAGATTTAGCACGTAGGTTTATTGAAGAACAATATATAAATGAAACAGAAGTACATTGATTATTATATGGATGTTGCTGAACGCACTGGTAAATTAAGCCATGCGATTCGCAGACAAGTTGGCGCAGTTATCGTCAAAGACAATCGCATTCTCAGTTATGGATACAATGGCATGCCTACTGGATGGGATAACGACTGTGAGTACAAAGATTATATGAGTGGAGACGCTGGCGGGTGGTTAAATCCAGACGAGATCGAAGAACGTTGGCCGATCGTAGAGTATGATCCAACAGTACAAAGCAATCGTAGATATAGATTAGTTACAAAAGACGAAGTATTGCATGCCGAAAGTAACGCAATCGCTAAAGTGTCTGGTTCTACCGAATCTAGTGAGAACGCTACTATGTTTTGTACAACTGCCCCTTGTATTCATTGTGCTAAGATGATTTTTCAATCAGGGATTAAAAACGTTTTCTATCGTGACACCTATCGTGATAGCAAGGGTATTGATTTTCTGGAGAAGAGTGGAGTAAATGTCACCCAGTACGACAGCCCTCAAGAGTGAAGTTTTCCTTCATTGGGGAGAACTAAGACCCATCACCGAATGGTGTGAGAGGAACTGTAACTTTGAATGGGGTTACGAGTGTTTAGAGCCTGCTGGAAGTGACGCAGGTGTCTATGAATTTTATTTTGAAAATCAAAAAGACTATATCAATTTCACTATCTGGAAGATATGAAACATTACACATTTTTTAGAGAAGATAACAAATTTGATGACATCTTGACTGACGCTATCTTAAAGAAACATATCATTGAAAAAATTAAATGGTTTCAATATTTAATGATAGGCGTAAAAGATCAAGATGAGGGAGTGTTAAGCTATCTGACATTGAAGTATGGTGATGATATTGTCACTAACTACTATAAGGATTTTTCACCTATTCCAGGTGTTGATTATAAACCCAAAAAAGATAGCAGTAAATTTTCTAAATCAATAAGCTAAAGCAATCATCTTAGCTTCAGGAATACGTGTCTTAGTATTCTTGCTACCCAACAGGACTACGGTCCTGATTCCTTTTGCTGTGTCAATCATCATAACGATACAACCACCACTCTTTGTTATCCAACCTGTTTTACTAACAACAAAGTCAAAACCTTTACCCACCATAGTATTTGTATTGTTAAATGATGTAAATTTGTTTTTCTGAGCAGGGACAGTAACTTTATCTTTGTTGCTAGATTCTTTTATTGCTTCATACCTACTAGCGGCAACTACTAATTTAATCAAGTCTTGTGCAGTACTAACATTAGTATGAAATAGTCCGGTTGGATCAGTGAATGTTGTGTTATACATACCCAGCAGAAACGCTTTTCTGTTCATATCTTCAACGCATCTGTCTAGTCCACTAGGATAAAACTCACATAGCATTTTTGCGGCATTGTTATCACTTTTAATCATTGCTAGCTCAATCAAATTAAGTCTAGTCAAATTTCTACCGTATAGTTTTTTTGGTAGAGTTTCTAAAATAGATTGTCCGGAATCTAATACAACCATGACAGTCATTAGTTTTGTTATACTAGCAATGCTACGTATTTCGGTAGTATGTGATCCTTCTATCACTTGCCCATCTTGATCTGCTACAAGCCATGACTGTGCTGTAAGTTGCGGAGTTATTGCGCTAGCACCTATGGAAAAACAAAATAGGCTGGCAAGCAATGATTTTTGAAAAAATTTAACCATAATTTATATTATATCATTGTGATTAGCGTTGTCAATCACAATGGTTCAAAAGCCCCTTTCGGGGCTATTTTAGAGAGGTAACCAGAGCCAAATCCCTTGGCTCATCAAGAACGCACCCACTGCGCTAACTGCGATAGAGCCCCAGAATAAAGGCATGCTTACAGCTAAGATAGATGCTGACAATAGGACAATACCTAGTTGGTATGCCATTCCACTAAAAGTCATCCATGGTCCACTTTTTCGTACTTCATCACGTTCTGCTTCTAGGGCACGTGCTTTGGCCATTAATTCTTTTTTACCTTCACCGGATTGTGGATCAGTTTCATATCTATCAATCTTGGCTTTGAACTTTGCGGCTCTATCAAACTGCTTTTTGTCCATAGCGTCATCATAGCTTTGTTCTGCTAGTGTTTGTTTGATAGATTTTGCTTGGTAAAAACTCCAAGTATCATTTGCTTTGATGGTGTTATTCAATACTTTGCTTGAGTTACCACTAGCGATATATGTATTGACCGCTAACAAAGCGGCGATAACTGTTATAACCCAGCCGGCTTTATCTTTGATTTTTGCTTCTTTTTCACTTCTAGAAAGCGGTTTTTTCTCTTCGGCCATGAACATCTCCTTGTTGTTTTTATTAGTTCTACTATATTTATCACCTTTTATTGATAAATATCAATGAACCCACAAAGTTCCATCTTTCAGAAAAAAATAACTATAAGGATAAAGATGATGAAAAAGACAATATTGGCGCTGGCCCTAGCCGCCAGCTTTACTGCCTCAGCGCAAACTTTAATCAATCAAGGAACCTACGACAGTAAGACGTTGGTTGATACTAACAGTACTAGCAATAGCACTAGCGCGGTTACGACTAACAACACAAGCACAAGTACAAGTACTAATACCAGCACAAGTACGGTAAATTCTACAAGTACAAACACAAACAATAATATTAACAGCGGGACTATCACGTATAACAACAACAATAACAACGTGCAGAGTGGTACCGTGACTAATATTAATCAGAATACCAACTCAGGTACGATGACTTATAACAACAACAATGCTATGAGTGGAAGTGTTACGTATACGAACAATAACGTACAGTCCGGTACACTAACCAACAATAACAACAACGTCAATACCAGCACTGCGACCACTGTCAATACAAACAACAACATCAACAGCGGAACACAGACGTTCAACAATAATAATGTTAGCACAAGTACCAACACAAATAATAACATTAACAGTGGAACAATGACGTATAACAACAATAACGTCAATACCTCTACTAGTACCAATGTGAACACGAACAACAACGTGAACACCGGCGACATGACTAATAGAAATATCAATACTTCTACTAGCACCGCATCTAACGTTAATACAAACAACAATATTAACAGTGGCACAATGACTTATAACAACAATAACGTCAACGCTACTACCAGCGCAAACACCAACACGAATGTTAACCAAAATACAAGCACTGCTACAAACGTGAATCAGAACATTCAAAGCGGTGAAATGACTAATCGTAACATTAACGAAACTACTGTTACTCAGAAGTTGATTCAGCCACCACCGACAGCTATTGCTCCACCGATGATGAGTGTAGGCACTGACTTGTGTGTTACCGGTATCAGTGGAGCAACACAGACACAAATCTTTGGTGTCAGCTTTGGTTCTACTATGCGTGACGCAAACTGTGAACGATTAAAATTATCAAAGACATTGTACGACATGGGCATGAAAGTAGCCGCAGTTGCTACCATGTGTCAAGACCGTCGTGTGTTTGACGCTATGATGCAGGCTGGAACACCTTGCCCGTATGAAGGTAAGATCGGTGAGCAGGCTAAAATAGCGTGGGCAGAAAATCCTAGTAAAATTCCTACAATCGGCCTAAAGGAATAAAATGCTAAAGAAGATAGCATTAGCGGCCGCATTAATTTGTAGTGTAGCATCTGCCCAACAAACGGCAAATACTACACTTACTGCGCCACTAGAGCCGGGGCAAGTATATTCTACTGGTAACTTAGTTAACTGGACAGCACCTAACACCACAGCGCCTACTACATCAACTACTAGTCCCTGGATCAACGGGGTCTATACAAATATACTATGTTTTTATGGAGGGGATCCTGGTAACTGCGGACCTAATCCAACGGTTAGACCTGGATCTATAAACTTCTCATACGGCACCACAGACATATATCAAGTAACCAGTGTAGCGGCAGCGTTGCCCAACAGTGGCACAGGATTAAATGTCAATGGGTATAACTTCAGCTTTATGGCTAAGAACGGCAACGGCTGGGACGATGGCAGACAAGATTACTTAACTGCTTATGTTAGATTCTACGGGTCAAATGGCTCAACTGTTAGAGATGATTTTTATAATCTAAACTATAAATTTGACTGGACTTACTTTAACTACAGTAAAACATTTGATACCCCTTATGCTAGCAAAGACTTGACTGCGGCACAATATGGTTTTGTAGGTAGAGATAATAACTTCTGGGCAGGAAACTATGGTCCAGAAATCACTAACATCAGTTTCAGTTTAAAGTACAGTGTTGATCCTTGCGCTACAAATCCTATGTTCAGTCCAACATGTCCTGGCTACTTAGATGCGTTAGCGAAACTTGTTCCTGTTGTCACAACATCAGTGGTTGCTGATCCAGTAACTACGACAGCAACAGCACCGATTGCTTCTACTACAATTGTTACTGATCCTGTAGCATCTACTGTAAATGTAACTAGCACAACAACTGTTGGACAACCCAGTGTTGTTTCTCCTGTAGTATCTGCTCCTGCTTCAACTATTAGCACATCACCGACATCATCTAGTACAACTTCAGCAACAGCCTCTACATCTACGACAAAAGAATCAAGTGGTTCGACTAGTAATACTAGTTTAGCATTGAGTATCATTAGTAAGAATAATGAGCGTGATGCTGCCGGGTCTGCTGTGGCACAATCTGCAGTGGCACAAGCACAACAAGCCGCATCTCAAGCACAACAAGAAGCTGCCTCTGTGGCATCTAGTGCTACAGCAAATAGTTTAACTCAAAATGCTGTAGGAAGTAGTAGTCAACAATCTAGTGGTAATGGTATTAGAGTTAGTAACGCAAATAGTACAAACTTTACATTACAATCAGGAGTAACATCCTCAGCCACTGTTATTGGTCTTGGTTTATCTACTAATAATATACTAGTTCAACAACAAGCCTCTACGCCTATGAGTACTAATATGTTTAGTAATCAACCAGTAGCTAATATTAATAATGGATCTCAGCAATCATCAAACAACTCAACAACGTCATTTGTGCTTCCATTATTACAGCCTCAACAGCCATCAATCGTTACTAGTAATAATACTTCAGTTACCCAATCAGAACAACCACAGTCACAGACTATACCAAATAGCACAGTAATAAATCAAACAACAGAGACTATCTCAATGCTACCTTCTAACTTTTTAACAGACAAATCTAACCCTCTTACTGATATTATTGAGGCTAAACAGAACATTCCTCAAAGTAATACATCAACCTTCAATGGACCTAGCGTTAATAGAAATGCCAGTGACAATGAAGTTGCTGGTGGGGTAGATATTAACAAAATGGCAATGGCTCCTACCGGTTACGGTGATTATTTGAATTTTACCTTGAGAGATTCAATGTTTTATGCTCCAAAAGAAGTCTACAAGAATCAACGTAATGTTGATAACGCACGTGCTCTGCGCCAATTGACCAATGACAGTAAACATAAAGATATGGTGGAGATGCAATATGCTAGGTGATATAGTTAATTGGAACACCGTTATGATGGTAATTGTAAGTGTATTAAGCATACACGCAGGAATCAAACTGATAAACAAACTGTTTGATAAGTCACAAAAGAAAAAGAATTCATTATTTTAAAGGAAAAGAAAATGACAGAAGAAATTAAAGACGTTAACTCTAAGATTGACGCAGCCGAAGCGGCTATGAAGAAGTATGCTAGTAAAGATACAGTTATCAGTATCGGTGGCTATGAGTTTACACCTGCTAAACTAATGGTGGCATTTACTTTAGTAAGTTCTACGTTAGGTGGATTGTATGGAGCTTTTGAAGTATACAAAGACTATCAAAGCATGAAGAAAAAGATTGCGGAATACAGTGCCCCGGACCTAAGTGGGTTCGATAAACGTTTGGCGGTCATCGAAGAAAACAGTGCCAAAACTAGCGACTACACACGTGACATTAAAACAGACCTAAAGAATGACTTGCGCCGTAACGAATCAGTAACCGAACAAGTTGAACGTAGTGTCAAACAAGCCCAACGTGAAACTGAATCTGAAATGCGTGAAATGCGAAAAGGTGTCCGTGAAGATTTGGAAAAAGCACGTAACGAGGCTAATACTATTCGCAAAGAAATGGCTGAGGCACGTAGAGAAATTGAACGTGAGGTTGTCCAATTAAAGAAAGAAGTGGATAACAAGATCCAGAAAGCTATTGACAATCCGCTAGCGAACAAGTAAAATGATTGAATGAAAATAGATGATCTAGAAAAGAAAATGCCCCATCTGTATTTGGATATGGATGGGGTTCAAGCTGACTTCTTTGGCGCATGGGCTGACAAGCATAATGTCAGTCACTGGAAGGCTATCGTAGACAAAGAGGGCGAGATTGAAGAACTCGCTAACAGCACACCCGAACAAGTTTATGAATTCTTCCGAAACTTGCGTCTACTTAAAGGTGGTAAAGAAATTATCGATTGGGTTAAAAAGCACAATATTCCATACACGGTGTTAAGTGCTCCTTTACGAGGGCCATACGCTGATGTAAGCAAACAAGCAAAGCGTGATTGGCTTGACCAACATCATCCGGGTTCAAGCGATAACGCCATCTTTACTAGCAAGAAACATCAATATGCTGTCAAAGACGGTGTCGCAAACGTACTAGTTGACGACTTCGGTCCTTATTGTCAAAAATTTAGTGATGCTGGAGGAATTGTCGTTAAGCACGAAGATGAAGCAGAAGTTTCAACTGCTGCCGCTGACACCATTTCTAAGCTAGAAAAGATTTATGCTCCATATTTGAATAAATAATATATTGGAGATATATTATGAGCGATATGCGTAAATTTTTAGAATTAGTAGATGAAAACAGTGATGATTCACGTATTGACATACTAGACAGTTTCGACATTGAGTTAAATGAAGATTTTGTCATTGAGACCGGAGTAGTTGGTTTTACCCATGACGGCATCATCATTGAGGGTGATGACGTTACATGTAAACTATTGGGAATCAACGGCATTATTTTGGAATCAATTGATAACCCAGAATACAATGACGAAGCTGGTATGGCTGACAACAACCTAGAAACATTACGAAGAACGATTGACGGAATAGACGATATTATTCAACCCGGTGATAATTTACCAGAATGGTGTCAGGAAAAAGTAGCAGTAGCAAAATCAATGCTAGTTGCTGTTTGGGATTACATGCGTTCCGAAGTCGAGCGCGGCGCCGTAGACGAAGCCAAATATCAAGGTAGAGAAGTACCGTTGGGCAAGCCAATGGCGGGAGACGTTAAGAAGTCTAAGGTATATGTACGTAAACCAAATGGTAAGGTCGTCAAAGTAAACTTCGGTGACAAGAAGATGCGTATTAAGAAGTCAAATCCTGGCCGACGCAAAAACTTCCGTGCCCGTCATAACTGTGACAATCCAGGACCACGTTGGAAAGCACGTTACTGGTCATGCCGCGCATGGTAATTTAACAAGTCGTGGTATAACTGATAAGTATTTTGATGAATAAACCAGGACAAGATCATACCCGTTACGAAGTGATATTACAAGAAGATCCCGATACCGGTGATCTTCTTTTACCTATTCCACAAGTACTATTGGATAAATTGGGTTGGAAAGAAGGCACTGATATCGAATTTGGGTTAGATGAAAAAGGTCACTACATATTAAAGAGAAAAGAATAATATGAATGACAAAGATATAGATTGGGACAACATCACTATAGACTTGAGTGATGATACAATTAACTTACAAGACATGGCATATACTATCACGAGTCCCTCAACTTGGGCAACAACAGGAGCAGTTTTAACTAGCAACGGTACTGGTTCTTCATCATGGAGTGACACAATTACTATAGCAAGTGATCCTAGTTTAACGGGCAGGACACTGACTGTCAATGGCGATGCTGACATATCCGGCAATCTCAAAGTCGGTGGAAAAGATATAGCAGAGTCGTTAGACCGCATAGAAGAACGATTAGCTATCCTCAGACCCAACGAAGAATTAGAAGAAAAATGGGACCAGCTACGTGGCTTGCGCAAAGCGTACATGGAGCTTGAGGCTGAAATCATCGAAAAAGAAAAGGTCTGGTCTATTCTCAAGAAGTAATACTTGAGTAGTACTTGACAATAATTATGGGTTCATATATAATAACATCTACATTGACAACTATGGACTGTTATCTATGACCATGCATCTCGCACATCCCTCCCTTTCTATGGGTGGCAAGCGTAAAGGCAAGCAAAAGTTTCGTAATGCTGAGGAGGCACGTAAGGCACGTGAGCTTGATGCCTCTTGGGCCGAGCTACAGAAAAAGTGGGGCGTTGAGGCTGACGAGAAAAAGCGCAAACGTGCCATGTCTGCTCCATCGCTTGACTATAAACTGACCGCACCTGTGGGTCGTTCTACAAGTAATCATATCCCTAGCCGTGTCACTGAGGGTGGTTCTACAGCACCTGTTCACAAAGTCTACACTGGTAATAAGATTCTCGGTATCGGTACTATGCACAAGTCAAATGCTGTGCCTATCTTTTCCGACGAACAAGCCGTAGAAATCTCTAGGATGCGCCGTGGTTGATTATAGCTATTATTGCGAAGTCACCTATGACCGTGCTGATATCAGGCCGGGTATATACAGTTTTAGTTCGCAAAAGAATAGCCATCTAGGATTCAATAGATTGATTACACTTAGCGACAAAGTTTGGCGACAAGGTCCCAAAGGTGGCGTAAAGATTATCAAAGACAGACATGCGTCATTCCACCCTGCTGGATATATCACCACAGACGAAAAACTAATGAAGAAATTCATGTGGGTTAAACTTCAAGCCCAAACATTCAACAAAGGAGCATAAAGCAAAAGCATATGGCTAAAGAAGAAGGCATTAAGATGGACGGTAAGGTAATCGATGTATTACCTAATGCTGTTTTTAGAGTAACACTACACAGTGGTCAAACTGTGACCGGATACATATCCGGTAAAATGCGTAAGCATGATATTAAAATTCTACTAGGAGACATAGTAGAAGTGGAATTCAGTCCCTATGACTTGACAAAAGGTCGCATCACCCGCCGACGCTGACTAAATACTCTACGATGTATGACATAGTAGAGAGAATAGAAGAATCCCGTAAACCTAAAGTAGAGTTAGATGACCTACATTATTCCTATACCGATTTACAACCTGTACTCAGTAAACAGACATTAGAGTACCATTATGACAGCCTAGCGAAGGGCTATGTAAAACGTTATAAAGCAGGGGAAGGTGACCCCGAATTTAATAGAGCCGGAGCATTCCTCCACAATATCTATTTCAATCAATTTCGCAAACCAGAAGAATCCAACACACCCAACGGACCGGTACTTAATCTTATTAAACGTAAGTACGGCTTCTGGCGAGATTTCAAAGAACAATTTAAAGAAGAAGCAATGAAGATCCAAGGTTCAGGTTGGATCTACCTGTCCTACAATGGAGATATAAAGACTATTGTAAATCACGAAATACGTGATGATATTCTGATATTAGTAGACTGGTGGGAACATGCGTGGGCTTTAGATTATCAGTCCGACAAAAAACAGTACTTAGAAAATACATGGAAGATCATGAACTGGGTACATATAAACACTAGATGGGGTAAATCACTATGATTACAATTACGGAAGCTGCACAATCAAAGATTCAAGAGATTATATCAGAAGAAGATAATCCAAATACAAGACTACGTATGTTCATTCAAGGTGGAGGCTGTTCTGGTTTTAGCTACGGTTTCACACTTGATGAGGAGAAAAATGAGGACGATTTTGAATTTCCAGCAGGTTCTTCAAGTGTCCTAATCGACAGTATGTCCGCACAATATGTTCAGGGTGCTACTGTTGATTACGTAGAAGATTTGATGGGTGCGTCATTTAAGATATTGAACCCTCAGGCTCAATCAACATGCGGATGTGGGAGTTCATTTAGTCCTTATTGATAAATACAATAATAAGGACTTAAAATGGCTGATACCATACCAGGACAATTAGTAATCCAAGTCGGAAATCAAAATGAATCAATAGGATCAGATTCGTTATACACTGCTTTCAACAAGACAAAAGATAACTTTACTAATTTATTTGCTAAATCTAGCGCATTCACATCAATAACCGGTAACTCCGGAATCAACGTTACGTACGGTAACGCAAACACTAGTGTAGATATTACTAACACTGGTGTTTTAAGCCTTACTGCTGCCGATTCAAGTATCGTTATTGCCGAAACAACACCCGGAAATTTAACTATTGCGGCTGTAGGTGGAGGCAACGGTGGCGGTGGTATATCATCAGTTGGATTAGTTCCTATCTCAAATACCCGACTTTCCGTATCAGGTAGTCCTTTGATCGGATCCGGTGGAAATATAACCATCGATCTTGCTACTACTGGTATAACAGCAGGTACTTACACGTACCCAACAATGACAGTAGACGCATATGGA
>JACCDX010569517.1_pt1 | contig 20227 bp, 37 predicted proteins | sample 7449681 | NCBI WGS metagenome assembly JACCDX01 (sample SAMN15323450, study PRJNA562643) | freshwater metagenome | isolation source: river surface water | place: USA:Blue River Watershed | collected 2017-08-18
GCCCCTTCTGCCGTAGATGCCGGACAGGCAATAGGGTCTTACATGGCGGGTGTCACCAACCCCACCCTGCAAGGGCAAATTATCGGAGCCGAGGGCACCTATCGCCCGCAGTATTCGGGGCTCAACCAGCGCGACATCCAGAACACGCTGTTGGGCATGGGTGGCGGCGATGGCTACTTTGGCCTGCTCGATTTGCAGGACATGGCGGCGCGGCGCACGCAAGGGCTGGCGCAAGACCTCCAGGGCAACCAGAACGCCTTTGACCTGTCGCGGATCGCGCAATTCGGACCGTCTGCCAGCAACGCCTATTTCCAAATCAACCCCCGATTTGAACAAGCGTTGAATGCGGCGAGTGGGGCGGCAAACGTGGGTAGCCCCGCCTTTGCGCAGCTTGGTAGTCAATTCGCGGGCGGACCGACTACTAGCGGGCTCTCCAATGCCCCCGTAAACACCCCTTCCGTTGGTTTTAACGCGATTCAGCTTGGCGGGCAGCTAAATGCCCCGCAGGTGACGGCGGAGCGCATTGCAGCCGAAAGAATCGGCGCGGGCACCGTAGCGGCTCAGGACGTGACGGGTGGAGCCCTTGGCAATGCCCTCTATCAGCAGGCACTCCAAGCGCAGCAGCAGAGCCCCCTTTCGGCGGCGCTTGGGCAGCAGGCTCTTGGCATGGCTACGACGCCGGGACAGCTCACCCCAGCGGAGATTCGGGCGGCTACGCAAGGTAGTCGCGAAGGCTATGCCGCGTCCGGTCGGATCAACGATAACGCATCCATAGCAGGGGAAGCCCTTGCTAGGGCGGGGGCGGCTCGCGAACGCCAGATGCAGGACTTGGCGGCGGCGCAGGGCATCAATCAGCAGCTCCTTGGCGCTTCGCAGGCAGGGCAGGCTCTTGCTACGGACGTGCTGCGGACGGACATTGCGCGGCAGCAGGGGAATGTCGGCACCAACCTCGCCGCGCAGCAGTTCAACGTATCCTCCGCCCTCGATGCCGCCCGTGCCAATCAGGGCACCGGATTGCAGGCGTCGCTTGCCAATCAGTCCACGGGGCTTCAGTCGCAGCTTGCCAACCAGCAGGCGGCGATGGATGCGCAGCGGTTTAACATCACCAACGCGCAGGGTGTGCAGGCTCAGAACGCCCAGTTTGGCTTGCAGGCTGGCACCACCAACGCCGCCAACAGCCTTGCGGCGCAGGGCATGAACCTTGGTGCTTCGCAGAGCAATCGCGACTTCAATGCGCAGCAGGCGCAGCAGTATTTCAACAACCTCTACAACTACGGGTTGCTTGGGCAGCAGCAGGGGCAGCAGAACTTTGCCAATCAGATGGCGCTTGCCAATATGCAGCAGGGTGTGACGCAGAACGCCCTTGGGCTTCTCGGCACGCAGCCGTCCGGCATGGCATACGGCAATCAAATCCTTGGTGCGGGCATGCAGCAGGCGGGCGTGCAGGGTCCGGCGCTGTTTGACCCCAACGCGGGCATCAATCTGGCGCTGCAAAACAACGCCAACCAGAGCAACTACCTCGCGTCCATCTACGGTTCGCAGGCGGGCGTTGCGGGTGCCAACGCACAGGCGCGCGGGCAGGTGGTGGGTGGGGCTTTGCAGGCAATCGGAAACATCTTCGGCGGAAGGGGCTAATACTATGGCTTTTCAGCGCGGGACCGCTATCAATCCAGCCCTCGGGCGCACCGACTTCACGCCGTTCCTGCAAGGATCGCTTGCGGGCTCGCAGATGGCCGCACAGGGCGCGGGTGCGGTCGGGCAGGGCATTGCCTCGCTTGGCGAGGGAATTAAGCAATACCAGAAGAACAAACAGACCACGGCGGCGGCGACGGCTGCGTTTGAGGGTGCGGCGGCGGCAAACCCCGAATTGCTCAAGGTTCTTTCCGGCGAAGATGTGGACCCGCGCCTTCCCTCTGCTCCCAAGGAGGCGGCTGCGGCATTCAAGCGTTTGCAGGGCGGGGCGGTGAACGCAAAGGATGCCATTGCCCTTGCTGGCTTTGCCACGACGTTTCAGCAGACCAAGAATGACCTGATTAACCGGCAGCTAAAGGAGATGCAGGCGCAGCAGATGCAGGCGGCTATGGAGCAGCAGCAGAAGGATAGCGCAGCCCTTGCCGTTGCATTGTCTCCGTTTATGCCGGGGAATGCGCCCGCTGGCATTGCCCGCAAAGCGCAGCCGTTTGACGCCATTTCGCTCGTTGAGGGATACACCCGCGCGGGTGGATCGCCTGGTGGACTTGGGCAGCTAGATCAGGTCGTGAAGATGATGGCTCCGCAGCAGGGCATGAAGCCCACGGCGGCGCAGCAGGACACGGAAGCAATTATTGCGGCTCGGATTCAGGCCGGAACGCTGGACCCCAACAACCCCAAAGCTATGGCTCAGGCGCGGCAAGACATCCTTGGTCGCGGTGGACGCATTGAGGCTACGGGACAGCCATTCCAAGCACTCTCCCCGATGGTTGACAAAGAAGGAGAGTTTATCGGCTATGGTGTGTTTGACCAGCGAACCTCAAAATGGGGAATTGCCGGAAAAGATGGCACCATTCAGCCCGTCCCGGAGGGTGCTCGTCCGAATACGGCTACTGGCATTAACAAGTTCACGATGCCGGTTGAGAAGTTCACCCTGCTTCGCGATACGCTTACCAATGACGAAATTGCGCTGGACCGAATCACGAAGTATTTTAAGAGCGTAAAGGATTCTCGCCAGGGCTTTGCTTTGCTGGCTGACCAGTTCACGACAAACCTCAAGACGTTCTTCACGTCAAAAGCACTCAATCCGCAAGAGCTGGCACAAGCCGTTGCGCGCGGTGAAGCGCAGGCTCTCATCGGGCAAAATCGCCTAGAAGTGCTGGGTGGCGGCGTATTGACGGAACAGGATGCTTTGCGCGTTCTCGCCTACCTCGGTGGTGATGTTGGCGCGTTTCAGAACAAGGAGCGTGTTCAGGCGGCGCTTCAAAGCATCTTCTCGGATAAGTTCTCCCGTTATCAGAAGCACATTGAGGACTACAACGCGCAGGTTAAGGAATACTACGGCTCACGCGGCTACTCCGAGGCCAAGCCGCGTGAGTTTGATAAAACGCTATTTGTCCCGATGTATGAGGAATCAAAGGCGGTGCCAATGAGTCCAGCATCCAGCCGCGCGGAGGAACGTGCGCAGATTCGGCGGGAATTGGAAGAGTTGAAGGAGACCATCAAGAACCAGAAAAAGTAATGTCTGCCACACTTGAACAGCAGCGCAAGATTGAGCAGCTAGAGGCGCGTTTGCGGGCGCTCGATGAGGCCGAAGCAGCCGATGCCAAGCGTGCGTCGGATGTTAATGGCTACTCCGCTTTTGATGAGATGATGGCTATTGGCGGAAGCCAACTGATTCCCAATCGGGGCGGGGATTCGCTTATTGGTGCGCCTCCTCGTGCCATACAAGAGGGCGCGATTGAGGGAGTCGGGGCAGTGGTTGGCGGCGCTGTCGGTGCGTTGCCCGTGCTTTCCCTGCCCACTGGCGGATTAAGCATTCCGATTGGTGCGGCGCTTGGTTCAATGGCGGGCAATGCCGCCAATCAGCTTAGGCGCGGTGATGGGTTTTCCAGGGGAGAGCTTGCGGCGTCTGGTGTTACTTCGTTGATTCCTGCTGGAAAGATGTCGGCAATTGCGGGCAAAGAGTTGGCGCTTGAAGCCGCAAAGCAAGCCGGTGGAAATATTGCGGCAAAGGCCACGGAAACGGTGATTGATCGCGGCGAACTACCCACGTTCAACGAGGGTGCTGCGGCTTTGGCTGGCGGACTTGGCGGCACGCTTATTGGCAAAACCGTTGCCCGTGACGCAAGGGCTTCCGCTGAGGCCGTTCGCTCCGCACAGCGCAACTACCGCGACGAGGTGATTAAGCGCGGAATGGGTGCTGGCTACGTCTTTGACCCCGTAGCCGCCAACCCCAGCGCCGCCACCCGTGGCACGATGAAGCTCAGTAATCCGGCTGAGTTTTACCGAGAGGCATCCGTTCAAAATCAGGAAGTCACCAATCGGCTTGTGCGCGCAGAGATTGGACTACCGGATGCGGCAGACCTTGGCAACCCGCTTACGATTGCGAAGGCGATTGCTGACGCAAAAGAGCCATATCGCGAACTGGCGTCACTCAACCCCACCGCAAAGAGCGGGCTTGAGAAATTGCAGAGCATTCGAGGCGAGGCGCGCGATTTGTGGAAGGAATACGCGCGTGACGCCAAGGTGGATGTTAAGAAGCGGGCAATGCAGTTGGATAGTCAGGCCAAAAGCCTTGAGCGCGGGCTTGAGGGGCTTGCTGTTCGCATGGGGCGTCCCGACCTGAAGGGCGGCATTCAAGCGGCGCGCGAAAAGCTCTCCAAGCTCCACTACGTTGAAACGGTGATGCACCCCGTCACTGGCGACATTGACGCGGCTATGCTCGCCAAAATCCACGACGCCAATCGTGGCCTGTTCAGCGGCAACCTTCGGGTTATTGCAGAGTCGGCAAGCGTTCACCCGTATATGTTCCGCGATGCATCCAACCTGCGTGGCGCGCTTACGGAGGTTGGTCAGTTCTCGGGGCTTTCTGCCGCCTATGACTCAACGGTGGGCGAAGGCATACGCTCCGTTCAGCGCAGCGGTGCTTATCAGCGAGGAGCAGCAATCCCGAAATACAACACCAAGGTGCAAGACCCCGTGGCGACTTTCCTGCTTCGCGGAACGCAGGCGGCAAGCCGATGATTGACTCAAATCCAGCCGAGTGCGCGTTGAAGATGCTCACCGAGCACGCGGATAACATTATTGTCATCACGCAATCGGCAGACGAGGCACCCGTAATCCGCATCACGGGTAGCCTATACGCCATGCCGCTTATGCTCGGGATTGCCGAAGACTACGTCACCAAACTGGTAGTTGACAGCATGAACGAGGGCGAGCATCAAGGGGAATGACCCCCTTGCTTTGGGTTGCCCTGATTCTGGTTTTAGCGCCAGCAGCCATCATCCTACTGGCGCTCGTTTACGTTCTATTTGCCTGCGTCTGCGGCTCTATTGCCTTGCTGTTCAGACAAGACGATACTTGCAAATAGTCCGCCGGGACTTGGAGCTTACGCCCTTCCATTGCTCAAGTTTTCCTTGGGCATTGATGACGGCTAGGCGATTGCGGGCTTGAATACGCGTGATACCGTAGCGCGCTTCCATTTGCTCCAAGGTGAACCACTCGGGGCCATTGGGCTCCTTTTCGGTCGCCATAATGGCGTCCAGCGTAGCCCACGGATCAATAGGCTTTGACTTCGTTTGAGGCGTAGAACTTGCCTTCGATTTCACGGGCTTGGTGTATTTGGTATGTTCCATTGTTGAAGAGAAAGCCATATCCCCAGCCGTGCGCCCAACGGAGCTTGCCCGTCTTGCGGTTGGCATAATCAGGGTTGAGGTTGCAGAGGCACCCGATGGAGCGTGCCTCCTGTTGGTTGAGCCCTGGCGTCTGAAAGGACTCGATGCTATGAATATGTCCGAATACGACATTGCCGTAGATGCGGCTATGCGCGGCGCAAGCAGCCATGCCGGTGTGATAGACATGCACCACCTTGAGGTGCCCAATCTCCAATACGCCCTCCCGTGAATCGTAGGGGATGAGCGAGGCGCGGCATTGGGCGGCAACGCCCTTTATCTGGCTCACCATTTCCACGCCTAGGTCGCGGCGCACGCCATCCGTGGAGTGCAGCAAGTCCCACGGGCGCACGTCATGGTTGCCGAGCATCAGGTGGTTTTCCTTGCCGTGCCGGAAGAACGCACGGGCGAAATTGGCACCCGCCTCGTAGTCTTCGCGCATGGAGAGCTGACGCTCGTCCTCGGATGCCCCGCGCCGTATGGCGGCAAAGTCCCAGAGGTCGCCCGCAATGACGCGAATGTCCGGCTTGAAATCCGCCGTAAAGGCAAGGCAGGCATCCGTTGCCCGCTTGTCCATCAGGGAGCCGTGAATGTCGCTACAGATGAGAAACTTCTTCATTCCAGATGATAGTTGTTAGCCGATCCACCTTCGTTACGGAGTAGGGGCGGGCGCGGAAATTATACGGCAGGGTTTCCGGCGGTGTTGGTGGCGGCGGGGGCGGCAACTTTGACGCCTTTGCGGCAGGCGGGGCGAATAGGCCGAGTTGCATACCGTGCGATTGCTCGTCGAATGATGGAGTAGCCCCTGCCCGTGCGGCGGTAGATTTCATTTTGGGAAAGCCCTTCGTCGTGCATACGGGCGAGTTCACGCTCGTCATGCTTGGTTACGCTTTGCGGCGTCTTGCGCTCGCTAAGGTTTGCTGCCTGCGCCACAGCCGATTGCTTCGGCATGTGCTTCTCAAAGAGATAGCGCACGGCGCTCATTGTGTCCGATACATTAAAGTCCACGTTGTTCCTTGGTTACTTGTTTATGGCATTGCTTGCAGAGGACGCGCAGCCCGTCCTTTTCGCAGAAAAGCCGTTCAGTGAATCCTGGTAGGTCCGCGAAATCCCTTAGACTCCCACAGGGAATCCGATGGTCTAATTGTGTCTCCTTCGCGGCGAACCAGTCGTTGCAGATCGCGCATTTGTATTCCCATTTCTGCTTCGCGTTTGGCCCGCAATAGGGTCGCCGTGCGTCGTTTCGTGCGGCATAATTTGCGGGCCAGCGAGTAAAGGCGCGCCGCAAGGCGGAGCGTATGAAGGAAAAAAACCTTGGGGTAGTCCATGTTCCGTTGGCGTGTGTTTTGGGGTTGTTTTGGCGTGCCATGTAGTGAAAGCGACTACACGTTACGCTTGAAAAAGCCTGCGCGTCTTGGGCGACAGGGTGGCAATTACAGCAGCCATATGCTTGCAGCGGGTGGCTCCCGGTTGCCCGTGGTTCACGATGTCTCCGAAGCGTTGCCACTGGGATAGGCGGCGGGAGGTGAAGTCCTTGCAGGTGCAAGCCCCGTTGGGGAAGTGTTGTTCCATGTTCACGATGTATTCCTTTTCTCCAGATGAGGCGGGGACGGCAAAGCGTGCCCGCTCAAGGTGTCGTATTGTTTTCACTGTTGCGTTGTTCCAGCCAGAGGGTGCGGCGGGTTTCGTCGGATTCGGCCCACCAAGAGGGAAACCACATGGAGTCGTGGTTGCCGCTATGCGTGCAAGTGGGTCCGTGCTCGGGGGCAATGACGCCACGCTCTAGGCACTTAGGGCAGAGGCTCACTTCCCGCCTCCTTGTCAAACGGCACAACCTCACCGGAGCGCACGTAGATTTCCGCCGTGTCCTCGTATTGATAAACCAAATAGTCACGATTGCCCTTCTTGAGCTGGGCAACCGCACGTTCAAACTCCTCCTCCTCTTCGGGGAGCGTGTAGGGATAGGTGAGGGAAACGTAGCCTTCTTTCATAGCGCAATGTCGTGAAACGTCGTGGTTGGACGGTGAAACATAAGCTCCGCCGTGTGTTGTCCTTCGCCGCGCCCTTTCGCCTGTATGGCTTCCACATACACCGTGGACAGGGTGCCGTCATTCAAGTCCTGCTCTGCGCCCGTGCGTGGGTTTTCCTTCGGCGCGTGGAGGAACACCACACGATCCGCGTCCTGCTCGATGTTCCCGCTCTCACGCAAATCAGACAAGTAGGGACGCCTGCCATCCCGCTCCACCATTCGGCTTATCTGCGACAGCAGAATCACCGGAATATCCAGTTCATTAGCCAGCATCTTGTAACCCTTGCTCATGCGCCCAATGGCTAGGTCGCGAGTCTCGCCACGATCCTGCTGCGGGTCTTGGATTTGCAGGTAGTCCACGAATACAGCCTTTATCTTACGCACCTGTTTGAGTGCTTGGATGCGGCTCATCACGGCGGCATAGGTGCAATCGCGGTCAAATACGTGAAGCCGCTTTGCCTGCGCTACGTCGTTGAGCGCCGCCATGAACGCCTCGCCCTGTTGCTTGTTGAGTTCGCCCCGCTTGAGGGAGCGATAGGATACGCGCGCCACGCTCTGAGCCAATGCGGCCACAACGCTGCGCTGCGTCATTTCGTGGGAGAAATACAGCACGTCGCCGTATTCCTGAGCCCATTTCCATGCCATTTGGCGGGCGCACGAGCTTTTGCCAATGCCGGGGCGGGCGGCCACGATGATGAGTTCTCCTCCCTGTGCCGGCCCCAGGGTGTTGTTCCATGCTGCCCAAGGCCAACGCATCCCCGTATCCGACTCGTCGGCGTGTCCGGCAAGGATGCGGGAGCAGGATGCCGCCACCTCGGCAACGATGTCGTCCATCGTCTTCACCTTCTCCGTCTCGCCCTTGAGGGCTAGAGCGGCGCTCACCTTGGCAACAAACTCGTCAACGGAGCCGGAATAGCCGATGGCTTTCTCCTTGGTTTCTTCGGCAATGGTGATGAGGCGGCGGAGCATGTGCAGCTCGCGCACCTTCTCGATGGCGTAGGGGAAGGACATTGCGCTGCCGCCGCCCGTAGTCACTTCAACAAGGGCGGAATAGCCGCCCAACTCCTCCAGCTTGCCGTTCTTTTTCAGTTCTTCGGCAAGGACGGAGATGTCAATGGGCTTGCCGTGGAGATGAAGCCACAGGATGCTTTTCCACACCTTGCGATGGGTGGGGTTGTAAAAGCACTCGTCGCTTATTTTTGCGTCTAGTGCCTTGGATAGCGCGGGTGGTCCGTCCATAAGGACGTTGACGATGACGGTGCGCTCTTGCTCGTCAGAATGGGGAAGGCTCATTTTATAAAGCGCGCCATCAGGACGCGAAAAGCTCGCTCTGCGGTTGCTGGCACGACGCCGTTGCCGAGGAGGCGCAATTCGTCGGTGCGATTGTCACAGGATACGCACAGCTCGCCATAGTCCATCCCACGGGTAGGCCCATCAGCGTCTCCACCCATCGCGGGTTTAGCTTCCCGCATTGCGTCTCCATCTGCTTGCCAACCTGCGTTTCCAGATTGGGAAAGCGGTTGGAGGCGTTGGCGCTCTCCTGCGTTATGGTCGCCGCCATTGCCGAGCAACTGCGCGGCGTCGCCCACTGTTGATTGGAGTTCGCCACCTGATTTGGAAGCGTGGAATTGAACCCCTCCGGGTAGCTCTCCGTTATCGTGTGTCCCTTGAAGTCCCGCGTGCTTGGAGTTGCCCAAAGACGCACCTGTGTTTGTAGTGGTGGCGTGTTGCGATTGACCTGGCTCGGCCCATCCCCGCGCTGGCTTGTGTCGGGCGTCGCCCACAACCCTTGGCGGCTCCCATTCGTATTGGGGTTCCCCTGGGCGACTCGGCCAGACTTGTTGAGGCGCAATCGCAATGTTGGGCCAACTATTGCCGGATGATTGCTCAAGCACTTCTGCCCGTAGTTTGGTTTGCAACCAATCTTGCCTCCCTCCGCCACCGTTGGAGACGGCCAAGATGAACACCCGCTTGCGTTGGTGCGTCGCGCCGCATTCAGCCGCCGAGCATATTCCCCACGTTGCGCAGTAACCAATGCTTTCCAGTTCTCTGAGCACGTCTTGGAGTCCAAGGGTGACGTGTCCCTCGACGTTCTCAAAGAAGCAAAAGACTGGTCGCATTGCTCTAATTCCATCTGCAATCCACGGCCAAAGGTGTCTTGGGTCGTCTTTCCCTTTTCGCTTTCCGGCGCTGCTGAACGGCTGGCAAGGGTATCCCCCACTGAGGATGTCCACGCGACCGCGAAATTCAGCGTATGGGAAGGTTTTAACATCCGTCCAGATAGGTGCCGCGTCCAAGTGTCCCGCTTCCATTTTCGCAACCAAGTTTGCGCAGGCGTAGGCCTCGATCTCGCTATAAGCGATTGTGCGCAGGCTCGGGATTGCTCGCCTAAGTCCGAGATCAATGCCTCCGTATCCGGCACAAAGGGAGACGTGTGTAATTGTTTTGGCAGTATCCACATGGCTCATTTGTTGGCGGCGGAATAGTCGTTCTCGTATTCCCACAGGTTCAGCACAGCCTTAAAGCCCCGCCATGCCTTGCGCAGATCGTCGGGCGTGCGTTCTAGCACGTCCACGCGCCCGATTTCCGTTGTGCTAATGAGAATGTTATAGCACAGCGCCCACTCCGGGAAGTCCGCATCAAGCTCTTGCCCAAAATACGCCTGATAATAGGCGGCAAGTTGCATTGCGTGATTTGTGCTATCAAACGGAGGCTTTCCGGGCTTAGACTTCTTAAATTTGAAGTCCATAATGCCGTGAATCCCATCGAACCGACCAAAGATCAAATCAGTGGTCCCGGCATACCCGAAGTTGCTATTTACAAGCGTTTTTTCAGCAGCAATCGGTTGGATGTTGAGCCGCTCAATCATATCAAGCGCCGGACCCACCAGCTCCGACAGCCTGCGGGGCGTATTCATAACGACTACTTCGGTGTCTGCGTAAGAGCCGTCGCCAAAAAACGACTCAAGCGCAGCGTGGCCGAGTTCTCCAAGCTGGCGCGCAGCCTCGACGCCCTTGCCCGCTTCCTCGCGGATAAAGGCGTTGTATTCGCCTAGCGTGTCTTGCGTCGGGGCGCAGCGATAGCACGCCTCGATGAGTTGGTCTTCGATCCAGCGAGAAAGCCCCGCGTCTCTCTTCACCTCAAAAATGGTGGTGACGGAAGGGAAGAGCCCCAGCTTGCGGGCGTCCCGTATGTCTGTCGGGCGCGTCTCGCTCTTTGCGCCCCTCTTCGTGGGCTGCGTATGAGCGGGTTGCCCGTCCTTCGTGTAGTAGTGTCCCATAAATGTCCTATAAGTGTTCTAGCGTTTTGCCTTCCGTTGTTCCGCCAGTGCGGCGTATTCGGCGGGTGTCAGATACACCCTGCGTAGCTTCGTATTCTCGGCGCGGTGATGCACCATGTTCCGTGTCACGCCTAGAGCGGCGGCAATTTCCTTGATGCTCTTGAAATCCAAGAGCATTGCGTCCACCTCAGCGGACTTGGGGTGTCCTGGGTATGCCATTGGAAAGGGCTTGTTCCAGCCGCATCCGCGCCTCCTCCTCACGTCGGCCACGCTCGTAGCCGACGTGGAGGAGAACGGAGCACGCTACCGTAACGAGCAGAATTGCTGCTCCAACCATCAACAGGTCTGTGCGTTCCGTTCTCATGGCTCAGAAGGGAACGTCGTCGTCAGCGACCTTCTTAGCGGGAGCGGCGGGGGCATCGTTGCCCTTGCCTCCACCGGCTTTGCCATTGCCGATATAGGGGGCTTTGATGCCCGCCTTGCGGTCTTCGGCGGAATAGCTTTGCTGGATGGCGTGGGTGTTGCCAAATTTATCGGGTTGGTCATTCTCCCAGATGACCAAATTGAGCCATTTCTCCCCCTTCTGGGAGGTAAACAGCTTCTCTTTATTCACTTTGGATAGGTTGATACTTGCTTTCAGCATGAGGTTAGTTTGTTGATGATTTTCTGAGCCTGATCGTGGTTGAGGGCGTCAAAGGATTTGACGCCAAAGTGTGCGAGTGCCTTGCCCATGCGGTCGGGGTTGGCGCTGGAAAGGTCTGCCAAGCGGGCTTTCTGCTCGGCGCTGATAGGGTCGGGGCGTGCGGCCTGACCGTCGTCGTCGGCCTGGGTGATGCCGCAGATGGCAGCTAGGGAATAGCGGCGGAGGTAGGTGGTGGCGGAGCCGACGCCCTGCGGGTCCGCCTTGCCCAACGGGCTCCATGCGGTGCCCTCAATCCATTCGCCGCTTTCGTGGGTGAGTCGGGTAGTGACGGAGAACGTCAACGTATCCCCCACCATCACCAGCTCGCCAAGGGCCTGAGAATAGGCGATTCCTTGCGAATTAAGCGGCTCCTTCACCGACTCGATGATAGCGCCCAAGTCCGCGTAGTTATTCTTAAAATGCGGGTTCTTGGCATTCTTGAGCGCATTCCCGATTTCACGCTGCGCGGCCACAAGCGCCGGGGCGATTTTGGCGATGGATTCGGAGGTTTTCATGTCAAATCTCGTGCGGGGTGCCATGCCGAGAACCGACCACGCGCGCCAGCTCGTAAAGGGCGGCTTGGGCTGCGCGAAGCTGGACAATGGCTTCGTTCTTCCCGTCAACCCGCGCTTGGGCGCAAGCCAGCTCGTCTTCCAGCTCGTAGCACGTATCCAGCGCCATGCGGAGCTGGTCTTTGGGATCGCGGACGCCCTCAAGGCGGCGCTTGAGTTCATCAACGCGCGGATACTTCGGTTGGATGATGTCGTGTGTCATGTGTTCCTTGCCGTCGGCGTTTTCCGCGTTTTGCGGCTTGTCCGCCTGACGTGTTCTACGCACCTACCCTACCATTTTGGACGGAAATTCCTAGCACTTTTTTCGTCAAAAGTGAAGATTGTTGCAAGTGGCGCGTCTGCCGCGTGTTTACGCCGCGCATTTCTCGCCAAAACGCGCCCGCTCCTTGTAATTACAAGGAAAACCCCGCAACCATCGTTGACAGGTGCGTAGTCTGTTACACTCATCGTTGTTGTGTGTTCCATAGCCTATGGGGGAGCCGCCTAAGTGTTCGGGGCGGGCTGATTTCACCTCCCCCATAGGCACTGGACACACCACACCACCTCCAATGAACCGCCGCCGCACTCATCGCGACAACTCCAAGCCGAATGCTTGGACAGCGCCGGAACACGCACGGGACGTTAAGGGCATGGAGCGGGATCGGCGTGGCAATCTCATCATTGATGTGCGCCGACCCATAAAGCTCACGGCTTACGCTGAACAGCTAATTGCCAGCAAAAAAAGCTGGTAAGGTATTTCCGTTCTTTTCACTACCGACCAAGGATAGTTCCGTCTGGTCAACGGCGTGTAACCCCCGGCATCCGCGTTTTGGCGGACCGACAGAGGGGTGAAGGTGCGGTCCCCAAGGGTAACAGGTGAATGAACCTGAGACGTAGGGGTGTAAAGCGGCCCGCAAGGGCGATTCACTGTCAGGCTACGAGAAACAGCCAAGTCTAGGAGGCGCAAGCCGCAAGACGAGGACAGTTCTGGTAAAAACCAGAGGCAAACCACGGCTCCATAGGGCTTCAAGTGTGCTTTGACGTAATCCCTGAGAGTAGGGATTACTGCGCCCACTCACCAAGGACTTCAAAGTAGGTGCCTTGAGTAGCTGATATGGCTACAAAGCAATAGGCTTAACGGCGACTCGCCGTTCCGGGTGATACGCGTCACGCCCGTAATTTACGGGCTCGAAAAACCTAATCCAAAACCCAAGTGCTAGGCGACAAGTAGTGCCTTGCGTATGGGTATAAAAAAGCACCTACCGGAGTAGGTGCCGTGGAGTTAGGTTGGCTAAATCACACCAACTACCCATTGGGCAAATCCAGAAAGAGATCGCCCTGTGAGAGTTCGCGCTGGATGCGCTCGTGGGCGGTGGCGTAGTGCGCGGGGTCTTTTTCGATGCCGACAAAGCGCCGCCCCGTGCGAATGCACGCGATTGCCGTCGTTCCGCTGCCCATAAACGGATCAAGCACCAGTCCTCGGTGTGGCACCATTACCTGTTCCATCGTCCAGCTCATCACTCTCACTGGCTTTTGTGTCGGATGAAGCCCGTATCCATCCTTCTCCCTTGTGGCCGCAATCGTCCATTCAATCGCTCTCAAATTCTGGTCTAGGTTTGTCCACGCAAGTTCTCCGTGAGCCATAGACGGCGGCGCGTCGGGCTTGCGCCATATAAGCCAGCCGCGCGTGCATGGCAGAGGATAGTAGTTGCCGCCCCAGATGACACACAGCGGAGCCATTGCTGGCAGCGATAGCACGGTGTCATTCGGCGTGTCATTGTCCCACGTCTCCGATTTCTGGCCGCGCTTGCGACCTCCCGCCGTAGGGTGCGCCGCGAAACTTATGCCGTAGGGCGGATCGGTGATGATGGCGTCAACGCCCCCGTGCATGGGCAGCACGTCGCGGCAGTCGGCCAGATACAGTCTCACACGCCCGCACTCCGAAACAAAATCAGGCGAACAAGGCGATTGAGCCAACGCCGGGGCTTCCGCCGCGATAAGTGTGTCAGTGGTGGTCGAGTGCATACAGTGATTATTGGGAAAGTTCCCGGCGTGGCTCATCTTTGGACGTTAGCCTGAACACAGCGGACGCGCACCGTCCAGCCGTGCGAGCCTTCCATGTCTTTCCATTCTACCGCGTCCGCGTCCGCTTTCTTGAGCGATTCCAAGAGCGCGGCCATCTGGTAGAGTTCGGCTTGGTTCTCGGCCTCAAAAGATAGGGCTACGTGATCGTGAGTGAATTTTTGTGCTTTTAGTTTCATGTCGAAAGTTTTGAAGCGCGGCAATGAGTGTTTGAGTGTCAGTTCGCATAAAAAGGCTAACAAGTCGTGAGAGCCAACGCCCGGAGCCGTTAAGTTTTCGCTTCGGTCAGTGGTATTTGGGTGCATTTTACGCGCGTGGCTCATCTTTGACGTTAAGCCGACCGCGCAACCGTTAGCGCAGCCAAAAGGGTATCCAACTCCTCCCACCGAAGGGATGCGGCAAGGCGCAATGGCATCTCCTTTCCGCTGCCGTGGACAAGGAAGGAACATCCCTCACTGTTTCCCCACGGGTAAACGCTCACCGTAATGTCCGGCCCTTCCAAGAATATTTCCTTGGTGGTTGTTTTGACGGATGAAAGTTTCATGGGGTGTGCTTAGTTGGTGTTTTCTTCGCCACAAAACCTATCCACATCCTCCAAAGAACGCGCCACGGCGTCCTTGTCCATAGCAACGCGGGCGGAGTGGATGCGAAGGAGGATTGAGCGCATTGCGCGGTTGTCCAACTCAAGGGATCGCGCAAAGTCGGCGTTTACGCGATAGTGCGGACCTGTTTGCAGGATGGAGCGGATTGCCGCGTCGGTGAGGGGTGTGCTCATGGCGTCGCCTCCTTCCGTGCGGCGTCCTCAAGTAACTCGTAGATGCGGCGCTCGGCTTGCTCAAACTTCGCGCGCCATTGCTCCGAAATGTCTTTCCAAAGAACGCCGTCCGGGGTCTGAGCCGCGTTGCGCAGAGCCTCTGCCCCGTTGAGTGCGTCGAGTATCGGTCGGATGCCGGCATCCGAGAACGTATTGCGCCCGTCTGGGGAAAGAATGGCGAACGGCGCGTCGTCCCGAAGCAGCGTTGCCGTGTCGGCCGAGTAGGTCCAGCGGTTCTCTCGCGGCGCAGGAGCGTGTCGGGTGGGTTCGTTGGGGTGCCCCTCAAACGGGAATACGACGCTGTCACTGTCGGGCGCGCTCACTTCGCACCTCCTGCCCGGATGCGGGCGGCGTCGATTGCGGCGCGCAGCATCCCACACTCTACGTCTGCGGGCGACCAGAAGCTGTATGCCGCCCCATTTCCCCCGCCATGAGTGCTTACGTTGTCTTCTAGCCAATCCAGTCGCTCCTTGTCGGCGCGGAGTTCAGCGTTTTCGCGCTCTAGCTCGCGGGCGAAGTCGGATTTGACCCAGCCGCCGTCTTTGCATTTGCGCATACGCGCGCCCGCTTGCGTCTCGTGATGCTCATATTCTGCGGCGTCGGTGCGTGGGGTGTCGATTTGTTTGGTGCTCATGTTAAGGTCTTCCATTCCTATCTACCCAGCCCATTTCCTTGTAAATGTCGGGACCAATGCACGCCTCTTGCGGGTTGCGGTATTCCTCAATAATTGCATCGGTGGGCTCCAACAGGTGCGCCCGCGTCTTCGTGGGCGTGAATTTGATGCCCACTTCCTTTTGGCAATGGGCAATCAACTCGTCCAACAGGCTTCCAAAGGAAAGCCCCGTTTCGGCACGCCATAGCTCCATTTGGAGCTTGGTTTCGCGTGTTACGTGCGGTCCTCCGCTCCATAGGCGGATTCTTCGCTTCTCCACCGGCAGTGGTGGGCGTCCTGGTTTGCGTGGTGTGTTCATGTAGGGAAAAAACTACTTTGCGGCGCTTAGTAAAGCCCCAATTACGCCGAGAGCGAGGTTGGGGCGAATTGTGGCGAGTAGGCGCGTGCCTTCAAATACGTCAATTTGATCGGTGCGGCCATTGGTTGACCATAGCAGGGTGAACGTGCACCCCTGCATTTGCACGGTAGCGTAATGGGAGCCCCTGCGGTCGCTTAGGGCGCGTTTACGCAGCGTGTCGGCATCTGGTTCGCCGGAATGAAATCGGGCGTGGTGCGCGCCTGATTGCCACGAGCGGCGCAAGGCGTCGGAGATTTGGCGACGCCCGCGCGGAGTTAGGCGGCGGACTTTGGAAATCATACCAACTACCTGTTCTACTTGCCTGGTGCCTTCTTGGTTTTCCAACGCGCAACAGCCGCCGCTCGCGCGGCGGAAGAACGGTCGGCCTTCTTGGTGCCTTTCCAGCGGGCTTTGCCGCCGGCCGCGCGGTGTTCGTCGGGCCATTCGTGACCGCATTTCGGGCATTTGTTCATATCGCGGAGCCTTTCAGTTTTTCGTAGCTCGCCAGGGCATCCCGCACCGAGGGATTCATGCGGAGTTGATAGTCGTCGAGTTCTTCCGCAAGCCGCGCAGCCACGGCTTTCCACTCGTGGAGCAAGGCTCGGGCGTTTGCTTCACCCTCACCCCGCTCCTTGGCAAGTTTTTCCCAGTTGGTATCCATCTTAGATTCCGCTGAGGCATCCGGCTTCGCGCCGAGCCAGTTTTCGCGCGGTGGCGTTTGCCTCTTGCGCGCGGGCCATCTTTTCGGCGCGGGCTTTTCGGTCGGCCAAGGCTTTCGGATTCTTGGCGTAGTAGTTGGCAATGATTTGGGCGGCTTGTTCGTTATTCATGATGGATTTCATGCTCTAGGTCTATGCGTGCTAGCTCGCATTGCAAGAGTTTTTGTGCAGAATTTCGTGAGCGTTTTCCAAGCAAGTAGAACAAGGCGCCAGAGCCAATGACCACGGCGGCCCGTGGTCATGGCTCAGCTGGTGTGTTAGGGCTTGGGCTCTAGGTATCGAGCGGCGCGCGCTAGTAGTTCGGCGCTGTCGTTGAACTTTCCAATAGCCGTGTTGCATTTGAAGCATAGCAGCCCGCGCACCTTTCCGGTCCGGTGGCAGTGATCTACCGCAAGCGAGCCCCCGGACGCGCATTGAGTGGCCCTACAGATTGCGCACCCGTGGCGCTGCGCTTCTAGCATCTTCTCGTAGTCCTCGACTCCTATGCCATACTTCGCTTTTAGGTTGGCGTTGCGATGAAAACGCTCCTTGCCGCCCCAGCGCGCCCACAGCTTGCGGTTATACGCCGCCTTGTATTCCGGCGCTAGGCTTGGCGACGTGCGCTTGCGGCGGATCGGCCCTAACAAGGCCTTAGAGCCAACGCCGTTGGCCTCAGTGGTGGTATCGGTTATCATTTGCGGCGTGGCTCAAGATTGGTGTTCGGCGAAGACCAAAGATCAATGATTCCGCGGATGTCGCGAAGCCGCTTTGCGAACGGGCCGAATGGTTCGTTGTCCTCTCCGCGCACGGCCCGGCCATGCGGATAGCGGCGGATGTTGTATCCACGGTAGTTGTAGAGCCCGCGCCGGATTCGCGCGCAGGTGCGCCGCTTGTGTGTTAGCTGCATGGCGAACCCCCTTCGCGAAGATGCTGCGCCATGATTTCATCGACCGCCTCCTCTACGCCGTCGGGACATTGCGAGAAGTCGGCGTGCTTGGCCACGAGGCGCAGCGCATCGAGCATTTTCGCTTCGCGCGCTTTGGCCTCCGTCAGCTCGCGGACATACCATGCGATATCCGAGTGCGTCGGCTGTGTGGTCGGCAGCGTCATGCGCCGCTCGATCTTCGTGCGCATTTCCTGCGTGCGCTTGTGCAGGTCTTCCAGATCGACGCCCATGCTTTCGAGGTATGCGTTCACCTGCTCCGGTGTCATGGCATCGACTACGCGCCCGATTTCTTCGGCCTCACATTCCTCGACGGCATCGCGCAGCTTCTCCATCGCGTCCTTCATGCGCCCGAAAGCGCGCGGGTGCGTGGTGTCTGTCAGTTCATCCCACGCCTTGAGCGCGGCTTTTGCGGCCTCCGATTGCTCGGCGTTATGCACGTAGGGTTTTCCAGCAGGATCAATTGTCATGGTATTTGATGGTTTTTCCACAGGTTGAGCATCGCCACGCGCCGTCACGGCATACGCCGCCGCAGAGGCCGACGAGGCATCCCATACGCCGAACAAAGCGCCAGAGCCAACGCGGCTGTCCCGCATGGGATTGGGTGTCAGAGTTAATAGTATCCATAGAGTGCTTGCGGCGATCAGAGCCCGCCGCGTGGCTCATCTTTGACGTTCAGCCTATCGCGGTTCACAGCGTCCATTTCGGCGAAAGGGGCATGGACGGTCGGAGTCTTCATGGCCGTCGAAGTCATAGAGCTTTCCGCCACATTCGCTGCACATCATCCAAGCATGTCCATTGGCGCGGCGGGCGTCCATGCGCTCTTCGTAAGAAGAGCCGAACAAGTCGCCAGAGCGCAACGAGGCCGACTGTCCGTTTTCGATGTTTGTTTTTGAGTTCATAGATTTTCCTTTTGCTGGCCTCGTGGCTCACCTTTAACGTTCGGCCATGTGATTCGTGCCTGCACGGCGCGATCACCCGCTGCGCGGCACTTTTTCCACGCAGCTTGCACGGTTGGAGTTTCTTTCGACGGTATGACGTATAGCGCCATGCAGTGATTCCGTATGGCCTCGCCTCGGGTGATGTCTTGCCCCGTATAAAGGCCGTGCGGGTGAATGATTACCCATCGAAGAGCCGAACAAGGCGCCGGAGCCAACGCCGTAGGTTTCCCCGCGTGTTTAGTGTCAGTGGTAGTCCTGTGCATGGAGTGATTATTGAGTGGGTTCCCGGCGCGGCTCATCTTTGACGTTAGCCAAGGCTTCGTTTGCGGTGATCCAGTCTTCGGCTTTCAAGTATGCGCCATTCCGTCCGCATAAATGGACCGCACCGTGTGCGACGGCGTAGCTCGCGAATGGTTTCAGTGCTTCCCGAAAACGTGCGTTTTCTCGCTCTAGCTGGCGGGCGAAGTCGGAGGGCACGAGCGCATCTCGCAGGGAGTCGCCAACATACACGGCAAAGCGTGTGCAGGGTTTCCCGTTTATCTGTTCATCTGTTCTAGGTGTGTCGCTCATAAGAAAAAGGCAGGCTAACCGGTCGCCAGAGCGCAACGCCGGGGTTTGCCCCGCGATAGGTGTGTCAGTGGTGTTTGTGTGCATTATTTCAATGTTGTTGCGTGTTCTTAGTAGCCATAACGCCTACAGAGCAAGGCACAAAATCACCCCGCACGCGAGCAAGGCAAGGAAAATTGCCGATCCCGTAATTTCCTTTAGTGCGTCGTTTTTCATCAGCCAGTCCCCCTCGCGCGGGCAATTACGCTGCGCGCTGCGTTAAATTGGGCGCGGAATGCTCCATCGCCGCGCACCTCCGCCGCCTGTGTGATCGCTTCTAAGGCGTCCAGTAGGCATGGGGCGCAGGCAATGAGCCGTGCGTTTGCCGCTTGCGTGCCTCCAGCGCAGGAGTAGGGCAGCGCGATAAGGTCGCTGCGGTGCCCCATAAAGGAAGACGGGCGCGGATTGGAGCTAAAAACGAAGGGGATGCCTTCTTCTTCGTGCGAGAGTTGCCAGGGTCCGGGTGTGTGTGTGTTCATTGGTGCGTTTCCTCCCGGTGAAAAGAAGATGACGCGTCTTTCCTAATTAGTCGGGAAAACTCGGCGTGAGTTATTTCAGACACAATACCCTGCTCGGTTTGGCTTGCAAAAACGTCAACGTGACCCGGGGTTGATGAGCTAAACCTTGCAATTTCGAGACGTGGGAAGCGTCCGCTTTCAGACCAAGGGAGCTTAACCTCCACCCACGCCGTTGTTCTATATGCGCCGGGAAGCATTAAGTGGTTTGGCGACAGTTTCCGCCTAAATGTTACCGGCTTATCCAGCGTGTATTTGATTTCGGACTGTGGGTGTCCTAGTGCTGTCAATTCGCGTGTTTTCATAGTGTTCTTCCTTAGCTGATTGATACGGAGGCGTCCCGGTATTCACGCGCGAGGGCGCGCAGTTTGTCCGCAACTGTCCACATCTCGCGTTCAGCGTAAAACTCAGCACGGGACTCCAGGTCTAGTGCTTCGTCTAGTGCGTAGCGTTGCGCGCCCGCAATGGCTGCGGAGCGTGGCAGGTTTTCCGTTGCCATGATTGCCACGGCCACGAGTTCAACGTCTTCTTTGGGTGTTTGCATGGGTGTGTTCCTTGTTTTGCTTAATGTGTTTTAGCCGGAATTTCCTCGATCACCTGCGCTCCCCTGCGAATTGATGACTCTCCCACCGCGCGCATGAGTGCTGCGGAATGGAACGCATGGGAGCTGACAAACTCACCGCAGAATCGGACAACCCATTGCGACTTTTCCC
>JACCDX010387946.1_pt1 | contig 20226 bp, 7 predicted proteins | sample 7449681 | NCBI WGS metagenome assembly JACCDX01 (sample SAMN15323450, study PRJNA562643) | freshwater metagenome | isolation source: river surface water | place: USA:Blue River Watershed | collected 2017-08-18
AAATTTGTAGTTGTATATCTTGTTTCGTCAACATTGAGATATACACATTCTTCAAGAGTTGTGCATTGAGTTGCTTGAGTATAAGACAAATTTGCAAATTCAAGTTCAACTGTAGTTTTTGGTTTGTAAAAAGAATAGTTATCAGAAATGACATCATCCACGGATACTAAATATCTGTTAAGACCATTCACATAACCATTTTCAATATAGAATCCTAAGACAGTAGATGCAGAAAGTATTACTGGAGTGTATCTAACAAAGTTTTCATTAACATACTGGTAAATTCCATTAAAAATACCATTTGTACCAGAAGATGTTTGATCTTTTAAGAGTATGTAGTCATTGTTTACTAATGTATATCCATCGAAAGAAGTTACATTATTAAATGAAGATACTGCAGATGTGCTTGCACATTGAACCGACATGAATTCTTGGTCTGGTAATATCTTTGACTGAAGCTGTTGCCAATCACTTCCATCAGAATATTCGAACAATCTTGAACCATATGCAGTTGCACCCGTAGCAGTTCTTGTATTGCCTTTTAAAATTAAACATTCTGAAATCTTTGTAGGTTCAGAATTCACTAATTTTGATACTGCTAAGGATGAATCTGATCTTGAGTTGGTAATATTATCGTATCCATAATATTGTGCAGGAGCCGGATCATTTCTAAAAACTTCATTAAAATAAACACTGGACCAAAATTCATCAGATTGAGGGTTATCTCGATAAATTTCCTTGTAACTCCAAAGAGATGGTATTGAGTCAGCACCAGCAAACACTTGATTTTTACCAGATTCTAATGCTCTAATTGCAAAATTTTGATTTACAAAATCAGATAAGTTTGGATTTATCAAAGTTGTTGTTGTTAAAGTTTCAGTAATTGATTCATCTACAACCACTTCTTCAGTAATTAAATTTACTGGCTGTGTGAGAATCACTTCTTTGGTTCTAGAATATTTGTGAACTTTTTTATCTCTAGCACCTAAGAATATGGAATTGTAAGCTGAAACCATACTCAATATTCCACCTGAGGATGCATTCAACTCACCTTGAGCATATAATCTCTCCCACAACTTTCCATCTTTGGCATCAGTAACTTTAGTTCTGTAAAGTCTGGGTTTTTTGTCACTACTTACATATAAATAGTCATCAGTTTCATGTTCAAATTTATGAATCAATAAACTAGTAGCTGGTCCAGAATCTGCATAAAAAATAGGACCTTTAATATAATATCCATTAAAGAACCACACTTTGCCAGATATACCTGAAAGAAAAATTCCATCAGTGGTTTCTACCATAGAAGTGATGGCTCTTTCATTTAGTAGTCTGAAATCTAATACTCTTTCAAATGTAACTGAATTTGCTTTATGCAATGATGCATAGTTTTTGATTAATGTTACATGAACATTTGGAACTCCATCTTCATTAGAATCTGTGGTTATATCGGTAATTGGATTATTTTCATTAAAAATTAATAAATTTTTATCATTATCGATTCCATAAGTGATAGAAGAATCAATGCCATAAACCACTACGGTATCATCAGAACTTGGCTCATAAATTCTATCTTTATCGGTAGAAGATGTGCCTACAAGTTTGAAAGCAGTGTTGTCAGGATAATTGTCATCAAAACTGTCTACTAATTTTAAATTGACATATTTATTTTGGGTAATGCCTGCGTAATAAATGACCTTTTCCGAATCAGAAGGTCCTCTCCATTTACAGGATGCAGTATATAAGGTTTTCATTATTTATTAGCCCTTGTTACCTTTTCCCAAATCACTTCAGGTTGAGTTACATTGTTACCAAAATCTCTGAATGCAAACTCAACTTTTTTAACTCCATCTTTTTCTCCTGTAAAATCTATAACTCTATATTGAGAAAAATACTCCCATTCAGACCAATTTCCAGGACCACTATCGTAAATTCTTCTAACTTTAAAATCTTTAATTCCTGACACTAAATCTGTCGCATCAATTTTCACATAAGATTCTAAAGTATTTACTAAACCAACACTTTGATTTGTTTTAGGATTGTAGAATGAAGCTTTACCATAAGGAGCTTGTGTATCTACAATTGAATAGGTTGTTGCTACAAAAGTAAGAGGGTGAGACTCAGAAACATTTCCAGCATAGTCCATCAATTGAACCCATACTTTTCTAGAACCAGAGAACCCAATGTTCTGAGAATCAAATGTCGAATTTGTTACGCCACTGTCATAGTAATTAAGATCACCATACAAATATATGTAATAGGTTCCATCATTGTTAGTAACATAATCATTCCAAGAAAGCCAAGATGTATAGCTGACTCTTGAATTATCAATTTCTTTACCAACTCTGAAAGATACAATTCCAGAATCATTGTCTTCAGCTGATATTAGAATTTTTGCAACCCTAAGGTCATATCCATTGATTGAAGATATTTCTGGTTTACCATCATTATGTCCAGGAGGCAGAATATCTATTTGTGCACCTGTTGATAAATTTGTAGCATGACTAGAGTAATTAGCATGAGAAACAGTTTTGATTCTAAAATGTTGATTGTTACTTTGAGTTAAGTTCTCAGATTTTTCAGCATATCTAATATGAAGTTTATGCCATAAATTTCTTGCCAGTTTGTAATATGAAAATTTTCCATTAGTTATAATTTCTTGATTCTCATAATCTTTGTTATTTGCTTCAGCTAAAGAAGTGTTAAATGGTAAAGAAATTGCAACCCAAATTTTTGTATTTGAACTTACTGATGGTGCAGCAGATGCTGAATCTGCCATAACAACTTGTACTAATGAATTGTTAGGTGCTATTAGATAATCATCTGACAGTGGGTTGTAACTGATTGACAACCAATCTGTCAATGGATTTTCTGAATCTGGTGTTGAAGAAGAATCTGCAAAAAATCTGATTTTAACATCTGATAAAGGGAACTTAGAATTGTATTTTCTCCAAATCATCTTAAATTCAAATAAGAGTGCTCTAGCAGAAGAAACAAAATTTGATACTTGTGAAATATTCAAGTCGGTGAAGAATGTAGTTGAAATGAACTTTTTCACTGTTGTATTGTTCAACTGAATATTTGAGTAATACCAAAATGTTCCAGCATTTACAGTGCCTAAAGTAATCTTGAATGGATCATTTAATAAAACTGTCTGCTTGACCCATGATCCAGAAACTTTCTTATAAACACCATTTTCTGAATCTAAAGTCTGATCTTTTATCAAAATAAAATCATCGTTAACCAAAGACGAAATAGATACCCCATCTATTGTTAAACTTGAAATGTTAGATACATTAACATTGCTTCCAACAGTGGCTACTTTAACATTCACAGGAGTGGTCGTTATGAAAGGGTTTTCGTAATTGAAACCAACAAAATCTGTACTTCTTGCTACACAATTTTGTCCTAAATAGTGCTGTGAATTTGAAAGACCTTCGTCAGACAAATTGAAAGATCTAAAAGATGATTCTTCAGATTGAATCAATGAAGATATATTTGGTAGAGTTCTGAGTTCTAAATTTGATAATACGTTTGAGCCATTACTGTATGAAGATTCTTTGAACCCTAATCCACAGAAATATCCTAAGCCTTTTGAAGAAGAAGATGTTTTTAGATTCAATTGAGCATAACCAATTAAATCTAACTTAACTCCATCAGATTTCTTTATGTAAACCCAAGTAGAATTTGCATACTTAGATACTGAAGAATTATTCAAACCATGTAAAGCTTGATCAGAAATTTCTATGACATAACTATCTGTTGTAGCAGACGGGGTATAACTTTTGACAACATGTTTGTGCAAAATATTATCACTTGTTCTTTGAAGAATAGTGATATTCTTTTTGTCTTTACTAAAAACCACTGAAATTGTGGATGCATTGATAGGTATATCGGTATATGAATACTTTTCATCACAACGTGACCCTAATGGTCTTTCCCAGTCTATTTGAACACCATTTTTTGTGTATGGTCTATATGAAGAAAGTGGGCTGAATGCTACATAAAAATCATCAGAGTTATGAAGAACATCAAAAGATATAGATGTTTTATTTGATAAGCTTGGTCTAAATAGTTGAACTTCAAAAAGACCTGGCAAAGTATATGTTGCACTAGAATTAATTTTTGGTAAAGATAAACTACTCGAAGACAAAGAATAATTGTAGGTTTGTTCTATAGGTCCATCGGTGAGAAGCTTGTATTCCTCATTGATGTCCGTATTCCATGTATTAGTAATAGTTACAATAGGTTCATTGATCAAACTATAATCAGTGTTGTCACAAGGACCAATATCTGAAGAAAGTTTTGAATTACCAGTGGCTATACAAAGTTCGTCAACACGGAACGTTGCAGTTGCTCCAATTCCATCGTTTATCTGGTAAGCAATAGAAGTGCTTAGTGCAGTAGTTCCTAAAGCCGGTATCATCGAATTAGCAAGTAGAAAACTTTTTGAAGATATTTGATTTTGGTCTTCTCTTGGAGTGAAATACACTTCCATAAGACCATATGAACTATCTACATTTTGATAATACAATTCCATCAATCCACCATTTTTCAACAATGGCAACATTGATGCTGGCAAACTAGTAGACTGTTGGCTTGCAGAATCACTATATCCAGCTACGTGATAGAAAGATGATGTTGGATTAGAATATTCATTGAAATCAACTCTTACTGTGTAAGAACTACTTCCAACACCTAAGCTTTGATTGAAATTCAAACTCATAAACAGCTGTGATGTCAAACCAATACTAGATGCTTGATATGTAAAATCAGCTTGAGACATCAAAGAATTTTTTGAAGAAGTCAAATTAATATTTTTTGCTGTTTCTAAATACGCTCCACGGTTTGATGTGGTGCTTAAATCTATAGGTGTACCAGCAACAAAAGTGACTGGCGTAAAAACATAAGTATTTGAATTATCTCTAGAAAAATATCTTGATATAAAAGATGTACTAAATGAATCTTTGTTTGGTACTAAAGTTCTTTTTACTTCACTTCTCACGCTATATAATTCAGGAGTATTTCCAATTGATGCAAGTTCATGCAAGGATAGTAAATAATTTGAAACACCTGTTGAATTAGTTTGCGCCCCTGAAGAAGATCCAGAATTAAAGATACAGACAGAATTTTTTCCAATCCATCCATCTTTCATCGTAGAAAACTTAGAATTTTGTGGGTTTACTGGATAAGAACCTTGCCACAAAATTGTATCAAATAAGCCATAACCTTGAGGATATTCAGCATCTAATCCGCCTGGTCCAGTGATTACAGCCTTCATGTAAACTCTGGATAATCCTCCATTAGCACTTAAAGCCCAGTTGTTAATGATAAATAAACCAGTGCCAACTTCTGTGGATCTAGATAACTCAACTGATGTAGTGTTGTCAAAGAAATATTCAGGATTTAGATTAACAATGTAATTTGTTGATGCATCATACTCAGATGGAGAGTTTGGTATATTTTGTATTTGAACAGTAGATGTAGGTTCAAATTCTGGATCGTTTGAAAGGTAAAGAGTTTTCACTCTCAACATTGTCAAAAGTTCTCTTGTAGTTTTTGATCTTAATTCGAAACTAAAGACTAAAGAATTTCTATTTTTATCAAAGGTTGAATCCAGAGATGAAAAACTCGTGGTATACGCAAGACCAGAAGCTATAAATTCTGATTGTAAATAACCACTTCTGAGATCATTAGGTAGGATAACGCTTACATCAAAGGACATCAAATATCACCAATTCAGGTTGTGAATTACTTGAAATATTCTGAATTTTAATTAGATTGACCTATATTACAAGCTAAAATCAAATTGTATAGGCATATAACTTTGTACAGTTAAAGGCACCTGTACATCAAAATACATCAGACCATCAACGTAATCAATGCCATTAAAATTGCCTTGAATATAGAAGTCATACTGAGCCTTATATATTGACATGTTATTTGTGGTGTCATTAGAAACGAAAATCATATCAACATACTCTGCAGCTTTGACTGTATCTAATCCACTTGGCATATAGACCTTGAGTTTTAATTCTGAAAGGTCACCAGTAGTTAAAGTTTCTATGATTTTATTGCAAATTATCCTAAAATAAATAGTTTTAGAAATAGGTCCTTTGCCATTATTGTAAAAATCAACATCATCTTGATTACTAGTTGATGTAATGTTTGAAGGCACTGTTGAAATTACTGGTTGACCAAATCTTACTTGTCTAGAAATTGTAAAGTTTGAATCATCAAAAGTTGCAATTGAAAATTCTGGCATATAAGAATAATCAGTAATATTTGTGTTGTTTGTGTTTATAGTGAGAGTTTTAAAGTCTGATTGATTTTTGAAATTATAAATTAAAACATTAGTTGATATACCAATCAAAGAAAGTAAAACATTTCCATCATCATCAATTTCTATCTTGCCTTCATCTACTTCCAAAATGTAAAGATTATTATTTATCATAAACTCTAATTTTTTGGAATATGATGCTACTAAAGCATCATAGTTTAATTTGAAAGAAATCAATCTTGCATATTCTGAATTCTTTTGAAACTCTAAATTCAAACTAGTTTCTGTACTTTGAGCAAGAAGTTTAATGTTTTGTTTAATAGCAAGAAAATATCTGAAATCAGATTTTTCTATAACAAACTGCTTTGGCGTAGAGTAAAATTGTATTTGCAAAACATCCTCTGCAAATACTGAAACTAATGTAGATTCATCTTCAATAACATTTAATAACATTTTTTATTCCGATACTAAAATATCTCTATTAGAAAGCACTCTTAAACCTTTAGGATGAACAATTTCATTGTTGTCTCCCCAAGTTGAAATTTCATTACCTGATGAATTGATCAACTTCAATCTACTGTTTTCTCCACTATTTAACACATCATCGGTCAATATATAATACAAATCTTGAGATGGTCCAGGCAAAGCCTTTATAACATCAAAATTGCTAAAACTTAACCTGGTCTCAATGATTTGATCAGTAGTTCTGTAAACAAGAAGATTACTATTATCAGTTGATGAAACTGAAGGCACTGCGATCAATATCTTGTCTGTAGAAATTTCGTATGCATTTCCTAGCTTTGTATCTATAAATTCAGCAACAGTGCTAGGTATGTTCCATTTGTTGGTTAATGTACTATCGTCAGCATAAGAAACAACAGAATTATTAAATGGCTGTGCAACTATAATAGATGAGTTAGAATAGTGAACTGAAATAGGATTATATATATTTCTTACAAATATTGGTCCTTGAATTAAATTTAAAGTAATTTCATTTTTCTGACCATTAGGACCTAATAATTCAGCAGACGGGACAGTTCCATCAACATTATAATCTGAAGACAATAATGAACCTTGTGCTGTAAATGGTATACCTTGAACTGTTGATGCTGTACCTGAATAAGTTGCAGTTAAAGAATTGAAATAGGACAAGGATGCATTAGAAGCAGATAAAATTGCAGATGAAGTTGCTCCAATACCAACAGTATTTACAAGAAATCCATTATTTTGAACAGATCCTTGATCCAATCGGATTTGCTTAGATCTAGCATTTGACAATGAAGTATTGAGGGCAGCTCCTTGCTCGTCTGATAAGAAAGTGATTTGTAAAGTAGAAGATCTATCGTCAAGTAAATCAAACAATCCGGTGTTAGACGAATCTATTCTTGGATCATCTAATCTTACAGTGTTACCATCAAAAACAATATATATATTGGTTAAATCTACATTTGCAATATTTTGTGAAAATGTCACCCATATTTTTCTAACTGTAGGGTTGTAATATGCAGTTAATGCTACGAAATCTTTTTCTGATTGTTTAAGACGAATATTACCTTGAATGATTTTAGTGATGTTTTGATCAATATCAAATATTACTATTCTGTCATTGTCAGTATCACAGAATATTCTTCCACCATCATCCATAAGCTGAAAATCTTTAGGATTGTAAAAACCAGTGTCAGTTAACTTATAGAACACTTGTACTGGAGATAAATAATTTGATAAATTTGCAGAGTCAATTCCATCTTCAGCAACTACTTCAGTGTCAGATGTTTGTGCAGATATTAATGAATTCTTACGCAAAAACACCCAGTTTCCTATGCTACTTGTGCTTTGAATTTGCAATTTGTTTTTTGCTTTACCATCTTGCAAATATGTAACACCATAACCAACATTGTTTGAATAGTACTTTTCACTTTCCCAACCACTCTGAGAAGATGAAAAATTAGAATACAAAGTGTCATAAACTCTGGTAGAACCTGTGCCTGTTGTAGAGAAAAGTATTCTCAAATCATTAACTGAAGGTGTAGAACTTCTGGTTGGATCTGAATTCATACTTACTAATACATCTAAATATCTACCACTATTCGCGCTAGGAGAAACTTGACCAGTGTACAAATCTCCAGTTTCATCAATATTTGATAAAGAATAGAAGACAGATGATGCAGTATCAGTTCTAGTTTCAATTGTGTAAAGGGTATTTGCTGGTTTTGTTATATCCCACAATAAAGAGTTGTAAACAGTGTTGACATTACCAGAGTCAAATCTAATTAGAAATTTTCCTGAAGATGAATATAAAGATTCATTCCAAGTAAACATAGATGCTGTAGAATTCGATACTGTGGATTTTCTTTCAGTTTGAAGTTCGTCGTAGTTGTAAGGTGATGGATTAACTTGATCGTCAGTAGGAGTAACTAGATCAAATGTAATCTGTTTTTCAGGATTCCAGCCTTTAGCAGAAGACCAATAGAAACCTAGACCTTTAACTGATGTGCGATTTTGAGATGGAAACAAATTTGCTAAAGATACTGTTCTATAAATTGCAGTGCCTATGCCAGAGGCATCTGTTGCATCTGTATCATCAAATATCTTGTATCCGATTTCAGAACCATCAGTGGACGATAAATATAAACTTGTTGGCGCAGTTGATGGGTAAATTTGACTAGAATCAAAAGTGACATTAATGTCATTTGCTAGCTGTGGATCTGTAGAAGTGCCAAGAATCAAATACATATAAATTTGACCTATGGCAGCAGAAGTTTCACCTAATCCTACCGACATGCCAATTCCAATATGACTTACATCATCCATTGCAATTGGATTATCAAACATTTTGTAAGAATATAATCTAGTATCTACCTTAATTCCAGAAGTAGAAAGTGTAGTGGTAAAGTTAATACCTCTATACCACCCTGAAGTTGTAGTAAATGTTCCAGCAACAGGCTGTTCTAATGCTTTGAAATTAAGAGGTGCTGATAATTGAAAAAATCCATCTTCTGTGTTATCAGATGTACCAGATATTTTAATATTTTCAAAGTATCCTATATTTTGTGAAGCATTGTAATTTTTAGCTGTATTGAAATCTCTTTTAGTATTGTAAACCTGAGTATCCACGTAAACTGTATCAGAAGCTGCTGAACTGATGCCTAATCCAGAATTCCAAGGTCCAGTGTCATAAACATTTGCTGATATTAAAGATGCCGGGATGCTGTCATCAGTAAAATTAGCGGTAGTTCCTAATGATGAATTTGTAGATTCATTAGGAAAAATTCCAGGCACATAAACTATAGTGTTAAGTTGATTATGATCTATGTACTCAAATCCAGATTGTTTCTTAAGTGCAATTAGCATTTGTAATCTGTTTGCAATAGATAAATCAGATAATTTGCTTGTGTTGTCAGTTTCTAACAAGTTTGTCAAAATACTGTCAATTTGAGTATGGGTTAGATTGCCTTTGTTTTCTAAAGTGTTGTGATCAATTGCAGGCAATCTTGATGCATCTAATGTTCCAGATGTAACATTTGTCAAATTAATATTTGATATATTGGAACCATCAAGGGTACCTCTCACTTCTGATGCTAAATCAATTGGTGCAGGATTTGCAGACCCACCAATATGTTTGTGTCTATTGATTGTATTAGCAATTGCAGAAAACAATGAAATCAGTTGTCTGTTATCATTAGAAACAGTGATTGTATCATTTGTAGAATTGATAGTTACTGTACCCAAAGATATATAGTTATTAGTATCAGCTATTTCAGTTAATGATGCTATGAAATCAACATCTTTAGTAATAGGTGTATTTTCATTTTCAACTGCGTAAAGATAAACTAAAACTTCTGTCACTCCTGTTGGTAGAACAGGTAGAACAACATCTTTGGATATTGTAGTTTCAGCTGATTTCCATGAAACAATACCTTTTCCAGAAGTAATACTTACAGTGGTTAGTTTTTTACTATCAGAATATGTTTGAATCTGCCAAGAAATGCTATCAGTGGTATCTTCTATAATTCCGTTTTTAAAAATCTGATACAAGGAGTAAAGCTGAGTATCTATAGTTTTGAAACGTAATTCATCAAGATCTATATTTTGTGAAAGATCTTGGTTTACTTCCAGGTATCCAAGTTTGTAAAACGGTGTATTTCCCATAATTATTTAACTGGCTTATATTCTGATGTAACTTTTTCAATACCCCATGTAGAAAAACCCCATCTAAGAATATTCCTTTCATCTTCAAAAGAATCAGGATTGATTTTTATGACGTTTGATTCAATACCAGAAGCAGATCTTGTTTTAGATATACTTTGTGCTCTGGCTTGTGCTTGCAATACACGAATATTGATTGCTGATGATAAATTTCTGAATTGTGCCATAAACTTATATTTCTAGTTTTTCATATCCAATTCTTTTATAGTCCAAGGCTGACTGACCCCATTTACGCTAGCTGTAATTAAATTTGTTTTTTTATCAAATTCATACCTAACGCCTTGATACATATATTGATCAGTTATATCTACTGTTCCATCTATAAATGCTTCTATTACAAACACACCATGAGCTTGTAACGGTTTTGTAACATAACAAGAAAAATTAATCGAATGGTAAGGTTTTCTCACGATTAATTCGTTGATTGCATGTTTTTTTAGAACAAGCTGTTTTGAAGGTAGTTCATTTGCATTTAAAGCATCAATGACATATTTTCTAAAGCCTACATAACCCTCAGGAATATTTCCTGTTTCTAGAGATCTTGTTATTCTATCAAAAGCAGCATCTGACATTGCATCTGCTAAGAATGATTCTCCTGACTCTTGATATTCAAATCCATTGTATGTTTGTCCAAAAGTTTTAACACCATATGCTAAATTGTCTATAGTTGTGTTAATTGAGTAAGAACCAGTTAAAAGACCATGCCAATCTGGCGTACTTTGAGAAGTGTCAGGATTAATGCTAATTAATTGCCCTGTAGGATTTGCTGAATCTGCACCAAAGTTTGTAATACCTATAAATTTTAAATCAGAATCAACATTTTTATATCTAGATTCAAGCTTGAAAACTCCATTTGCTTCATCCCATCTAAATACAGGCTGTTTACCTAAAGTATTCATTTTTTCTAACATTGGATGAAGCTTTTCTTCAATTGTATCTGTTGGTAATGCTCTTAACTGATCTTGATTTGCGGATGGGTTAGGATTTAATCTTAAATCAAAACCATCAACTCCAGTATAATCAGCAACAAAATAATCAGAAAAACCTGAAAAATCCATTACTGATTTTAAAGCAGAATCTATTCTGACATTTCCAAAAAGCATAGGCATGTCAAAGTAAATATTTTTAAGACAATATGTTCCTACATCCTCACAACTTAAAGAAATTGAACTTTGAGAACCTGTACGGGAAGAATTAATTGTATTTATGAACCCTTGAAAATAAGGATACAGAGGTAAGTCATATCCAGCCCAAATCTGAACAACACAAACATTATGTTCTATTAATTGTAATATGTTGAAACCATGTTCTGTTGTATCTAAATTTTTAAGTGTGATATCTGCAGTTTTTGAAATGTAAGATGAGTTTTGTAAAGATGCACTTACATTCACTTCCAAACTATCAACCCAAGGCGTTAAATCTCCCCGTGGTATTGGTGTAATCAGACCTGAATCTACTTTTGAAGATTTTTTATTCTCAATGTTCATGAAGGCTGGACCTTCAATGGTAGTGTCGTAAATTAAGATTCCATAATTAATTTTGTAAGCTTCTTTTGTGACTGACTGTACTTCTTTATATTTAAATTCAACAGTTTGTCCCAATCCTGAACTCATTCTCCAATCACCATAAACAGAAATTTTTCCTTTATCTGTCTTTGAAATAGGAGCAATTGAACCTAAATATCTATTGTCTATGAAGCTATCAAATACTGCTATTGGTGTAATTGCATCTGTTTTATCAACAGGTTTGATAGGCGCTTTGAAATCAACAATTATGCTGCTTTTAAAAGAATCTTCAAGATCATTCTGTTGGTAATTTTCAGGATTGTAATTGTCAAATACAATTGCTGAATATTGGAATTTAATATTTCCATTACTTACTTTTAGTTCAACATAAGAATTGTCTTTTGGAAAATAATTTTCTGCTACTGTGTCAGCTGATAGTTCTTGAGGATATATTGAGTTCCATTTTGTAATATCATTTGAAAAACCAATTAAGCAGTTTGGTCCAACAAAATGCACATAAATATCATAAGATTGCTTATCAGTAACATTAAATACAGGTGCTTCAAGTTGAGTAAGAAGCTTCGTTAACTCTTCTTTATCAGTTTTATATCTATATATGATTGATGGTTTAGAGTTTGGTTTTAATGATAAATAGTATCCATTGATTTTATTAATTGTTCTAACATTAGTTTCATCTTGAAAAGAAATTAAAATTTCAGAATCATTTGAAGCCAAATCAGCAGACAATATCTTAATTGTGAATCCACTGTTAGAAGATTCCTCAGCTTTAATATCTTTTGCTACATAATTTGCACCATCGAAACTTGGAATGAAAAGTTGCGCACTCGAAACTTTGGGATCTTTTCTATAGATAGCATCCATAGAAATTGGGAAAATTCTTCTGGCTGTAACACTTTTACCAACACCTAAAGCACTTACACTTATAGATGAACCATTTACTGGATCTGAAATTGTCCTTATAGATGGGTCACCATTTGTAGAATCAGGTCCTTGATATTTTGTGCATGATCCAGAGAAATATTTAGAGTCATTATAAATATTCCATATATTGTAAGTGACTAAAATTGGAGGTTCAGTTGCAAATTTATAAAATTTATTAAACGGAATGATAGGAGAACCTATCCTATTTGTAGTGCCTTGAGTTCCAGGATCATATGGAGTTACTGTAATGTCACCAGTAAAAGTAGGATTATATGTAATTGTATTTCTGGTTGTAGGACCTTTTAAAAGTCCATAAATTGGATGGACTTTATCAGGCTCAATACCGCCAAAAGCGAATGTACATGAAGAAGCACTTGGATTACTATTAACAGGATTAATATGTGCATTCTGTAATGAATTTATAAAATTAAGTTTAGGGGTAATTTTATTTAGTACTGTATTTGTGCCTTCAATTTTAATTTGTGGATAATTGTTGTTTTCATAGTATTGTGCTGATTTGATATTTTGTGGATCAATGTTCATAGACATTGGTGCGTAATATCCATTAAACTCACTTCTACCAGGCATATTAATTACTGCCAGATTTACTGCCAACTTTAATTCTCTTGAGTCTGGAGTTCTAATTGCCATTATATTTCCTTACTATGGATGTAGACATTCTTGGTTTTATAACTACCGAATTTACATCACTATTGTCATCAACAAAAAATACAATTACTTCATCACTTTTATTTTGTCTTGTTGAACTGATGATTGCTGCTTTTTGTGCAGACAAACTTATTGTTTCGTTACTATAATAAGATACTTTGCCAGTTTTAAAATTACTTTCTTTTTGATTTCCAACAACATAATGCAATTTAACATTTGTCGATACTGCTTTAGACAAAAGATTCTTTACTTCAAAATCTGCATACAATAATGAAGTTTGATGATAAAAAACCATCTTACACAAGTCTTGATTTGAATCTAAAGTTGCTGATGGTGAAATTATGTCACCTGGGTTTAAGGAAAAATCTGCAGAATCTAATATCAAAAATTGATTTGAAAGATTTTTACTGTTGTAAATTTTGCCATATAATTTTTTTGTATCTGATTCTAATTTATATATAATCAAAATATCATTTGATGGTAAAACTACTACAGGATGATAATCTTCTGCAACTTTTTCAACAATATTTACAATCTCTGAAGTTGGTGGATTTGTTGTATTAGCTAAATTCAAACTTGTTCTTCTAAGTTTAAGTGTTCCTTGATCTACAAATGTATTATAAATTTCAGGACTTTGATATGACATAGAATATGAATTATATTTAGTAACACTAAATATTTTTGAGTCCACTTTACCCACCGTAGTAGTATATGGATACCAATTTTCGTTGTCATGGCTATTCAAATTTGCAACAATTAAAATATTATCTGCTTTTTCAGCAAGCACAAAACTATTTGAGTTGTTAAATGAATTTGATTTGATATTAGAATTTACAATTACGGGATTTGAACCAGAAAATTTACTTGATTGATCATTTAGGTAATACAACTGGTTTATGTTTGCAATTGGATTATCCACTGTATCAAGTGATAACAATGAGACATCTTCGTTTGATTTATTAAAAGCAACCAACAGTTGTTTTGTTAAAAGATTTTCCACTGCTGATATTTGTTTTTTTAATACGTCTCTTACTTTGAAAACAAATCTTTGTTGTTTTGCAGACTGAATAATCTGCTTGATAGTCAACGACAAATTTGTTACATTGTGTTCTTTCAATCCTAAACCAAAAGGAAGTTTAGTGTAGAAAATTCCTTGTTGGTCACTTGTAGCAGTTCCACGATCTGTAGGTTGATCATTTAAAAGATATTCGAGTTTGACTTGTGAACCTGATAAACTTTGATTTGAATTTTTATCAAGAACAATTCCGTGCACTCTTCCTCTTAAAACAACTGATGCTGCTAAATTCATGAACAAAGGGCTGCCTTTAGCTACATGATTTTCAAATGGGTTGTCATAATATGGGACGAAATTACCATTAATTGAATCAAAAACAGTTTGCGCCAATACGTCCTTAGACAATGATTGTAGGCTTGTGTCCTGATTCAACCACAAAACTACATCTGAAAATTCATCATTGATTTTGCCAGAATATATATATTTGCCTGGGGTTGTAAAAGTAACACCATCTCCACCAAGCCATGACATATTTCCATCAATAGAATTCAAATACCATGATCTTGTTTTAATATCGCCCTTTTGCACATAGCTTTTAATTTTCCATCCAGAGTGGTATTTTAAAAGAGAATCTGTAAAGTTTTTGATTGATCTTCTAACTTCAAGTTGATTTTCATAACCCCAATCCCATTCTTCTTCATTTCTTCCATCAACATCAACTTGCCAATACCTTCTACCAAGATATTGAGTGATAGTTTGTCCGACAATTTTATCTGTGTAAACTTTTTTTAAAGGATTAGATGTAGAAAGTCTTTCAGCTAAAAAATTTGATTTAACAAAATTGTTTCTTAATAAATACACTCCATATTCAGAGGACGCAATATCAAATTTAATTTCAATATTTGGGTTATCAATTAAAATTCTGAATACTCTACTAACTCCAAAGTAATCACCATTAATTCTTTCTTGAAGTTCATTTGTTGTGAAAGTAGAATCTGTGATTAATAATCTTGGATACGGATTGTCTTGAATGTCAACAATAGAATTTTTGTTTACTGGCGAACATAAATCGATTCTTACTCTTTGAAAATCATTTGTAACATTCAAATTATATTGTTTAGAATCACTTGGGCATTCCAAAGTCACTAAGCCTGTTGCACTTGATCCAGTTTTACATCTTACTAATAGCTCTAAATACCTATAGCTGTTAAAGTTTTTATATGTGTAACTATATGAACCGTCTCTATTTTTAGTTCTGTAATCTCTTACATTTCCAATATAAACACCATTTGCAGTATATGTGATACCCTCTAACACGGCAGTTTGAGGCTCATGATACATTTGTATTGCAGTGAAGTTTAAACCTCTAAAAGGCAGTCTTTTGTATGAAATATCGTCTAAATTTTTATCAAGAGTATCAGTGTCGATACCTGTTGAAATTTGACCACTTGGTACAGTGTCCCTTTGAAAGGTTTTATAGGATCCTGCTAAATCTGAATTTATATAAAACTTTTCAAATAGATATTCCTGAGGAACTATTTCACCAGAAAGAGCTTGTGTTTCATTCTTAAAATCACCAGGCAAACCATCTATTGTCACTTTTAAATCATCTGGATAGAGTTCATCAAAAGCAAATATTTTTCCAAATATTTTTAAATTTCTATCAAAATGTAAATTTAATTCTGTGGTAGCAGTAAGTCTTCCACCCTTGGAAACTAACTTTGTTGATAATCTAGAGCCACCATTCCAAGTTGTTAATGAATCATTATTTTTATGTAAAAAAGTTTTTCCATCACTGTCATTAATTTCTTTTACTTTTATGTATGGTTCTCCCATCAAAATACCATTCATAAAAACACTTGAAAGATCAGATTGAACTTGTGCTTCAGTATTTTCAGTATCTACAGCAAGCGAATGATAGTAGTAAAAATTATGATTGACTAGTTTTTCTGTGTAACTATTTTTGTTGTTACTTAATGTTTTAGTAAATATGTCAGTTAATCTATTTGGACCATATTGAAGAAACAAAGTCATTGTTGAAAAATCTGATGTTTCATATTGTTTATAATCAGTTTTCATTGGGATGTTGCCAGTATAGTTGTCTGTAACATCGTATTTTCTGTAAGTGGTTGATTGAGAAGTAAACACCCAGCTTAAGGCGACAGAAGCTGTGGTATTTCTAAATTGACCTCCAGTTCTTCCTCTTGGATAAAAAATATCTTCTGTATGTATTTCACCAGAAACATGTTTCATAGTGATTGATATTTTGACTTGAACTCCAAAACCAATTGCCCCAATATCTCTTCTGATGAAAGGAGAAGTAGTAATGATTATCTCATTACCGATATGATCTTTAAATACTATGCTACTTGTTTCTGCAGTAACTACCAAAGAACCATCTTCAAGTTTTATCGTGTATGACGATGCGGCAGCGCCAGTCGCTTGACAGACGTTTGATGGGTTTTGATATTCATAGAAAGTAATTGTTGACATATCATGAATTTAAGAAACTCTTGAACATATCTTTCATTTCTGACTTGGTTTTCATTTCAAACTGATCCAAGGCTTTTTTCGTATATGTTTCAATTTTTGTTTCAAAATTATTTATAATTTCGTTTTTAATATTGTTGATTTCAATTCTTGTTATATTTTCATTACTAATCTTGTTAGTGATTGTAGTAATCATTTCTTCCACTTGTTGTAATATTTCTTGCTTAATTTCTGTAATGTAATTTTTAGTAATATTTTGAATTGAAAATCTAACTGATTTATATCTATTGCTTACATTTGATTTGTAATTAATTTGTTTTCCGTTGTATACAGTAGTGCTATTATTTTCCGTGTTGTAATCATTATATTCAGCAATATTGCTTAATTCATTCTGAGTTACATAATTGTCATAATTATTTGTGATTTCAACATTATTAGATTCTTTTTTGCTTTTCGAAGATTCTTTCTTTGGAAAATCAGTTAAAGCATTTGGAAGTTGAACTGCATTTTCTTCTTGCTTCTTATCAGTTTGAAAATATCTTTCATTGAGTTCAAATAAAACATATTTATTTAATTTTGTAGATAATTGAAGTTTTGAATAATCGTAATTCTTTCTACTAACTAAATCTTTAAAATTCTTCTCCAAGAACTTCATGATATCTTGAGAATCTGGAGAATATAAATGACTTTCTTCTTCAGGAATCTCTACATCATTTTGCTCAAGGATAGGATATTCTTCTTGTATTGATGGGTCAGATCTAAATAATATTCCCTCAGTTTGTGAAGAATTAAAAACATTAATTTCAGATAAAAGTTTTGGTTCTAAAATATGTTGTAATCTTGGCAACTTATAATCATCTGGATTGTCAGTGGTACCAGCTGTATATTTATCTAAAGATAATTTTCCTGAGGAAAAGTTATCATTTGTAACCAAATCTATATAACAATCCAAATCTTCTAAATCAACAAAAGCATCAGATAGATAAGATATCTTGTTGTAACTTATCATATCGATGCTTTTGTAATTCATATTTATTTATTGTGGCTTGGATTTTTCTTTTTCTCTTTTTCTTCTACTTCTTGTACAGTTTGGTTCAAATATTTTTCTGGATTTTTGAATATATCTCCATAACCAGGAAGCAATTCGTCATAATACTCAAACACTTCTTCTTCAGGTTCTTCTGCACTTGATTCTTTTTCTGCAATCTTCACAAACTTGTTAGTATTCTTCGCACCAACAAATGATGATAATGCACCAAGATCTGATGGATTTCTTAAAATTTTCATCCTGATCTCTTCAATCTTAGCAAGATTTTGTAAAGCAACATTGTATTGCTCCATTAAGCTTGCCATATCTGCTTCATCATCTTGTGCTTGAGTTTCTGGTGTAGGAGTAACTTCAGCCAAAATTCCAGGAGAATCACTGATAAGTTTATAAAACGCCTCCATGCCAAGTTGTTCCTTCAACTCTTTAGCTCTGTCAGTACTTAACTGAGCTGACAATGATTTGTTCTCATCAAGCTTCTTTTTAAATTTATCAGATACTGCTTTTTTTAATTGTTCATCAGTGATTGCATCAATTTTGGCTTGCATAACTCTCATGTTGATTGGGTCGTTTTGCAATTCAGCATAAGGAATATTCATACTTAAATCTTTATATGTATATCCTAATTGCACAACCATATTTGCAAGAGTTTCATTTGCCTTTCTATCAATCACTGCACTGTTAACAGGTGCTGTACTAGTCACAGGAGGTGGAGGAGTAACAGGTGTAGTTTGCGCTTCGATTATAATGTTTGAAAATCTGAAATTATCTAAACCTGTAGATGCAGGTCTTGTTGGAGGCACAGGATTGTCAAGTGCCATAGATGGAGATCTAAAATTCGTTACATCTTTGCCATAGAAATTTTCAAATGCTTTTGGATCTTTTTTGAATATTGCTGCTTGTAATCTTTCAACATTGTTCTTTTCTAGATCAATACCTTTATCAAGCGCAGCAAGTAATCCACCTTTGCTCCCTTGACCTATTCCACCTAAAACCATGTCAGCAACACTTGAACCTGATGCTTCCATAAAATTTTGTGCAAAAGGAATTTCTCTTCTGATAAAATTAATCAGTCTTGAACTTTTGATGTAATTATCAACTACCACTGCAAAACTGGAATATCTTCTTTTCTTCTCTAAAAAAAATTCACGTAAGTCTTTCAACAGTTGTGCTTTGTATGCCATCAAGTTAGTGTTAACTAAAGGATTAACTTTAGTTATTTTATTCAAAGCTCTTTGTCGCAATGTGTCAACTAAATTGTTTTCGTATTGAACAACCTTAATGGCATTATTTAAAAAATTCACAAATTGATCAAAATCTTTTTTCATTGCTTCAGGCGGTGCTGATGCAATGCTTGATGAACTTTTTCCTCTAGCCACTTCGCCTTCGATTCTAGCCATCAAATTTGATTCTAAATTTATGATTACATCTTTAGCGTTGTCTCTGTATTGCCTTAATGTAATTAAAGTTTGTGCTTCTTGACTTGAAGCACCCATTTGTTCTAAAGATTTTTGAGATGCTTTGATTTGATTAGCAGTTAACATGTTTTTTGGAAGTGGTCTGCCAACAACTCTTGCCACTTTCAAAGCCATGTTTTGTTGATAAAGTAACCATGCGCTAGCAGCAATTGCACCTGCGCCTGCTAAGTCACCTTCAGCTAAAGTTGCTAAGAAACTTGCACCAGCTAGTACTACTAATCCACCTTCAACCCATGGATCTGCACTTGGATTATATGTGGCAAAATTTCTTGGTGAGGTCGCCGGAGTTGGATATGGAGGTGCTGCTAATTTAACAAAAGATTTTGTTGCAGCTTGAACACCTGGAAGATTTGTTTTTTGTTGTGCAGGTGCAACCTTAGCTAAATTTTCAGCTTCAAGTTTTAATTCAATTCCAGTTTGATTGATAATAGGAAAAAACTTGCTGGTAAATGTTGAAGATTTCATAGAGGGTAAATTCACCCTAATATCATTCAAACTAGCAATTAGTCTTGAAAAGATATTTGCTATACGAGCCATACCAGCATTTCCGCTAAGAGCTTTTAATGCATTGTTAGCATCAGTAATCTGATTAACAAGCA
>JACCDX011200855.1_pt1 | contig 20225 bp, 20 predicted proteins | sample 7449681 | NCBI WGS metagenome assembly JACCDX01 (sample SAMN15323450, study PRJNA562643) | freshwater metagenome | isolation source: river surface water | place: USA:Blue River Watershed | collected 2017-08-18
TGTTTCCTTCTTCACCGGTCAAAGGTTCGAGCCCCGTGCTTTTCATGAGGTCCGCTTGCCTTCCCTCTACTTTGACCAGTACAAATTGAATACGATCGGCTAGGAGTTGTGGATTGCTCCTCGCTTCAGTCATCCAAGCCACTTCGTGGGGGTAGGCACTCGAAAAAATTTCTTCAAGCCCACTTTTTTGAGCTCCTTGCTCAGCCAACAAGGTCTGTGCTGACTTTCCATAGGACCCGTATCGAAACGAGTTGATGGGACCAGTGACAGCGGAAGTTCCTTCTAGCGGGATTCCCAAACGAAAGACTTCTAGGTTGAGTGGATTTCGAGGAATGAATTTTTGGGCACTTGCGGTCGCAGCTTGGGCCACGAGCAGGGGAAACTCTGCTAGATCAGGGACAAGCAAATTTTTGGTAGGTGAAGTGCTCCCATATCCTGCAAATTGTTGGGCAGCAGTTTTCCAATCTTTACCAGAAACCCCAAAAAGATTGGGCGCTGCAATGAGTTTGCCGTCCCCAGAAAATTTGCCCACATGGATGCTAGTTTGTTCTTTTTGGCGGGTAATGAGGATCACATTTTGGATTTGCCGCTGCAAAAAGGCCTTGGCAAACTCTGCTTGCCGCTCGGCAGACAAGGCCACTTGCTCGAGTTCGTAGTAGGCTACTGGATCTCCTCCAGCACGTACCAAGTCCGGGTGAATGCTATCTGCCAGAACCTGCCAAGTAAGGGCAGGCTTGGCTCCAGGATCGTTTGAAACCAGCACAATCGATTTTCCCTCAAAAAACGTAGGAGGCATAGTCCCCTGGGCCTGTACAAGGACTGCACAAAAAAGAAAAAAAAGAAGTAGCGCGCTATATTTCATAAAATTTCTGCGGGATTGAACCCAAGGACTGTATTTTTACAGAAGTACTTCACTTATCCTTATTCCAGATGCAGTTCCTACAACGCAAATTAGCTACAATAATTTTAGTTCTCGCCTCCTTTACATGCTCATTTGCCCAAGAAATTGACGGCAACAAGCTACTCCGACACTTGGAATACTTATCCTCCGATGCGCTTGAGGGGAGAAAACCCTTGAGTAAAGGAAGTAACATGGCTCAAAAATACATTTTGTCAGAACTTACTTCCTTAAACTCGGTGGAATCGCTGTATCCGGATTTTATCCAAAAATTTTCCTTCGAAGATCGTCGCTCAAAAAAAATGGTGGAGGGAGCAAGTAATATTGTCGCTTTCATTCCCGGTGCCGCCTCCAAAAAAGTACTTGTGGTCACGGCTCACTACGATCATGTGGGCATTGGAAGGCCCGATGCCGCGGGCGATTCCATCTACAATGGAGCTGATGACAATGCCTCGGGAACTGCAGCCCTGTTGGTTTTGGCAGAATATTTCTCCAAAAATCGTCCCCAGCATGGGATACTATTTGTAGCCTTGGATGCCGAAGAAATGGGCCTTCAAGGTGCAAAGGCTTTGGTCAATGATTTTCCCTATCCACTGGAACAGATCCTATTGAATCTTAACATGGACATGCTTTCCCGAAGTGACGGGAAAGAAGTGTATGTGTCAGGAACCTATTATTATCCAGAGTTTAAATCGATACTTGAAAAAATTCCAGCTGAAGTAAGTTCTAGCCTTCGGTTTGGACACGATGTCCCTGGCACAGGAGCCGAGGATTGGACCAGATCATCCGATCATGGGGCATTTTTCGACAAGAAAGTCCCCCATTTGTATTTTGGGGTAGAGGACCATGTGGATTACCACCGGCCAAGTGATTCCTTTGCGGGGATTCATCCGGAATTTTACAAAGCCACGGTCAACTTAATCTTGAAGTCCTTGCTTGCTTTGGATAAAAGTCTGCTGGAAAAACAATAAGGTTTTCTATTCTAAACTAAACCCCGCCTACGCTCGTGGGAAAAACCGACTTCATTACCCGTCTGCTTATTTTTAGACTGAGGCACATGAGCAATCAGACCTTCATTCTGATTCTAAGTGGGTTTATTGGCGTGTTTTCTGGTTTGGCCGCAGTAGCGCTCAAAACCGGGGTACATACCATCCAATCTTTTTTGACGGAGGACTTTTATCCATCCTATGCCAACTTCCTGTACATCATTTACCCCTTAATTGGTATCTCAGCAGCTTTTCTCTTGGGAAAATATGTATTGAAAGATTTAGGAGGGCATGGTATTCCCGATGTCTTATTTACCATTTCCAAGAAGTCCAGTCTGATTCCACGGATAAAAATGATTAGCCGTGTACTTACCTCCTCCCTGACTGTAGGCTTTGGGGGATCAGTGGGATTAGAAGCACCCATGGTCATGACTGGATCTGCTATCGGCTCAAATGTGGGGGCTTTGATGCACCTCAGCGCAAAAAAAAGAACCTTACTTATTGGATGTGGGGCCTCAGGTGCCATTTCGGCAATCTTTGGTGCGCCGATTGGTGCTGTTATTTTTGCGATAGAAGTAATTCTGATGGAAATCAGTACGGCAAGCTTTATCCCCTTGCTACTCGCTTCCGTCACGGGATCCCTGACTTCAATGCTGCTGATTGGTGAGGATTCACTATTTAATTTCAATTTGAAAGATAGTTTTGAAGCGGCTCACATGCCTTATTACTTGCTGTTGGGAATGATCGCTGGGCTGGTTTCCCTTTACTTCAGCAAGACCGTATTGGCTACTGAAAAGTTGATGGCTGCCTTGGGTAACCCTTGGATGCGCATCACCTATGGTGGAGCAATTTTAGGATTACTGGTCTTTCTTCTCCCTCCAATTTATGGAGAGGGGTACGACACACTCAACCTATTGATTGAGGGAAATTCTGGAAAAATCTTGGAAAAAAGCCCTTTCTTTTCCAATCTAGAAGATTCCAAAACCATCCTCCTGTTTCTCATTGGAATAATCCTTCTCAAACCAATCGCTTCTGCCGTTACAATTGGTGCTGGCGGTAGTGGAGGTATTTTTGCCCCTTCTTTGTTTGTGGGAGGCATCACTGGATTTGCATTTGCATACTCCAAAAACCTACTGGATTTTCACATCGATCTACCCTTGGCACATTTTGCCTTGGTCGCAATGTGTGGCGTGATGGCAGGCGTACAACACGCTCCATTGTCAGCAATCTTCTTAATCGCTGAAATCACAGGAGGCTATGAGCTATTTGTGCCACTCATGTTTGTGTCGGCGATCTCCTTTATCACCAAGACCGCGTTCCAAAAACATAGCATTTACACCTTACAACTGAAAGCACAGGGCAAATACCTTCCGGAAACCAAGGATGAGGAGCTTCTGGATACCATTTCGATTTCACAGGTGATCGAGAGAGACCTATTACCTATCCATCCTGATGCGCAACTAACCGATTTGATCGAGCTAGTGAAGCTATCGAAGCGAAATATTTTTCCTGTGGTAGATTCTGCGCAAACCCTGCAAGGAATCGTGACTTTGGATGATATCCGTCATATCATGTTTGATGTGGAAAAGCAAAAAAATGTCATCGTTCGACAGCTCATGCATAGTCCTCCTGAAATTCTATTTTCTACTGAAAATATGCAATCTGCTATGGAAAAGTTTGAACGTTCCGGAGCGTGGAATCTTCCTGTAGTGGAAAATAAGCAGTATCTGGGATTTGTGTCTAAGGCAAAAATCTTCAATGCTTACCGCAAAAAATTGCAACGTCAAAAAGAGGAATAATTGCCAATTTAAAATAAAATTTGGAGATAGAAATTATCCACTTTTACTTGGGTTTTCAACTCCATTTTTCTTCCAGTTAACTCGGATTATCCACAAAATCATCCAAAAAAATCTTTAGTTAACTATTTGTTTTTGAATATTTTATCTGTTTTTTTGTTAAGAGTGTGGATAAATTATTGAAATTGTGGATAAATTTTTCTTGGATTTTTTAATCCGCCTTAAATTTGACCTGAAGGCTATTTTAGGAGAGTTTGTCCGCTAAAGCTCATCAATAAAATAAAGGAGTTTAAGCAGTTTTTGAAGCGTCAACTTAGAATTTTATTTGGCGACTAGTCTCTCAACTACCGCAGTCCACTTCACAAAAAATAAGGTGAAAACCCTTGTTCGAATTTCACCTTATTTAAATCCTATTTTAACAACTAATCTTCAAATTTATTTTCCAAATCCGGTAGGTGGGAGATTGCTCATCTGCCTCATAATCCAGCTTTGTCGTCCCTTAATGTAGTTGGTAGGTTTAGCTGGACTCCATCTTCTCGGGTTGGGTAAAACTGCTGCAATTAAGGCTGCCTGTCCTTTGGATAGACTCGATGCATCCCTATCAAAGAAAGTTTGAGATGCTGCCTCAACCCCATAAATCCCATCTCCCATTTCAATAACGTTAAGATACACTTCCATAATTCGTTCTTTGGGCCAAATTAACTCCACCAAAATAGTAAAATAAGCCTCCAGCCCTTTTCGAACATAGCTTCTTGATGGCCATAAAAACACATTCTTCACCGTTTGTTGAGTGATGGTACTTGCCCCTTTGATACGTTTCCCCTTTTTATTGTTTTCCCAGGCTTCTTCCATGGCTTCTATATCAAATCCTTGGTGATCCATGAATTTTTGATCTTCAGCAGCATAAACCGCCTGTGGAGCATGTCTTGAAATCTCTGAAATCGGCACCCAGTCCTTAACTAACCGCACTTCCTTTTCTGGATCGAGCCCTTGTTCCACCAATCGAATCACCATTAGTGGGGTAATGGGCACAGGCACGAATCGATAAACAACGACTAGTCCAACAGAAAGGCCTAGAAACCATAAAGCGGTCTTCCAAATAAATTTTCCAATCCAACGAATAACTTTCATCAACGAGAATTAAAGGGTAGCTTTTGCTTGTACAAATTGGTAGAAAAAAATGGCATTTTTATCATTACCTAATTTTTCTAAATCTTCTACCATCATCTCCACATCCTGGAGGGAACAATCACCTGCGGCTCTAAGCGCAGGTGCTGCACTTTTCAGTAACTCCTTCCAATAGGCAGTCACCGTTTTTCTTTTTTCGCCACTTCTGGCATCTAAATAAAATCCATCAAAGCGGGTGGTGCAATTTGAATACCCTGCCTCAGTAAGCAAGTTTCCCAATTCAATCCCCACATCTGGATTCCCTCCTATCTTCATCTGAAAGTCACTCATTACCTCCACATAGTGCCGCAGATGAGAGTAACCCGGGGAAACATACAAGCTTGAATTAAACACTTCGGTCACATACACGCGAGCTCCTGGTTGCAGATGCTCTTTGAGTCTTGCCAGGAGTTGAATTGGAGAAGGGACATGCTCCAAGGTCCAACAAACAAATGCTGCATCAAATTGCTCCTCAAGCTGAAGAGCACAACCATCCTGCTCCACAAATCGAACCCGATCTCCAAAAGGCGCCAAGTTGATTTTAGCTTGAGCCAACTGTACCGCTGACGCATCCACACAGGTGATTTGGAGCTCAGGAAAGCGTTCCAAAAGAATCCGCGTTTGAGCACCCACACCACTACCCACTTCAAGAAGATGGGTGCATCCACTGTAGTCCACCTCCTTGAATACCATAGGCGCTAAAAACTCAGCCTGCTCCTTTAGTCGAAGCTGCTCTACCGGATCAAAACCATGTACATAGTCGGCCATTGGTGAAAAGTAAAGAGGGGTATAGGTCCTTGAGAAGGCGAAGATGAAACTTTTTTAAGGATTGAAAAATTCAGCTCCTTACTTTTTCCTATTTTCGAGTTCTTGATCTCTTAAACCTACCCGCCTATGTCCCCTATTGCTATTGGAAGCTTTGAAGAATTTGAATCTTATCTTGGAAAAGAACTTGGCGCCTCGGACTATTTCCAGATTACTCAAAAACAAATCAATTGCTTCGCAGAAGCGACCCTAGACCATCAATGGATCCATACGGATCCGGTCCGAGCAAAAGCAGAGGGAGGTTTTGGGAATACCATTGCCCATGGCTACCTCACGCTGAGCATTGTGCCTTACCTCTGGGAACAAATCGTACAGGTCAACAATCTCAAGATGATGATCAATTACGGTATTGAAAATCTCCGCTTTGCACAGGCAGTCACCGTGGATAGTGAGGTTCGCTTGGTAGCCTCCCTAAAAAACATCACCAATCTCCGAGGAACCATCAAAGCTGAAGTGGAAGTAAAGTTGGAAATCAAGGATCAAAAAAAGCCTGCATTTGCAGGGTTACTGATCTTCTTGTACCACTTTAAGGATTGATCAAGAGGCAAGTAGGTCATTAATTACCGTGGCCGCACAGGCACAGCCAAAGGCCGCCGGGAGAAATGACATGGTACCATAAGCGGACTTTTTGAAATTTTTTCCATCGGTGAGCATGAGGCTTTCCTTAATGACTACCTCGGTGGAAAACACCGCCTTGAAGCCCCCATCAATATCCCTTCTTTTCAGCCGCTTCCGCAGCATCTTGGCCAGCTTACACTGGTGCGTGTCTGCAAAATCGACTACCTTGATTTGCGTAGGATCTACTTTACCACCGGCGCCCATGGAACTGACCAAAGGAAACCCACGCTTTTTAGCACCTTCAATGAGGTGCATTTTGGGGGTAAAGCTATCAATGCAGTCCACCACATAGTCGTAGTGGTTATCTTCCAAAAGGGAAGTCATCTCGGAAGGATCCAAAAATTTCTTAATTGCTATTAGCTTCATTGCAGGGTTAATGGCCAATAAGCGTTCCTCCATCCAGCCCGCTTTGGCTTGCCCCACATTGAGTTGAGTAGCAGGAAGCTGACGATTCACATTGGAAATATCCACCGTGTCTCCATCAATTATGGTCATTGCGCCAACTCCAGAACGTGCAATAAACTCAGCAGCAAAAGACCCTACGCCCCCTAATCCCACGACTAGCACGTGTTTTTTTGCCAATTTTTCAAGCCCTTCACGACCTACAATCAATTCGGTACGACTCAACCAGGCAAATTCATTCATGAGATCTTTCTTTTGGAGATGGCATTCCAATTCGCAATCACCTGCTCGGCAAGCCTTGCTTCTGGAAGCTGCAAAATTAGGGAAGCCGCTTGATAAATCGATTCGATTTTCAACTCGGAATCGTCGGATTCAAAAAATACTCGGTCAATCGGGCATGCTGATAGCCACTTGACTGAATTGCTACTAGGATGAAGAATGTGCTTTCCAAAGGAGAAAAATACAGGAAATGGTAGGAGCTGTCGTGCCAACTCGGGCTTTTGGTTACAACCATGCCAAATGATGCAAGGAGGATTCTTTGCTGACTTCAGGTACTCCAGGAGCAAGTCGTGGGACTTGACACAATGCAAAATCAAGGGGATTCCCAATTCAGCGGCAACCCTAGCATGGGCATAAAAAGCATCTTTTTGAAGCAGAATTTCAGGCCCCTTAAGCCGATCAAACCCTGATTCCCCAATGGCCAATACACAAGAATTCTGGGCTGCTTTCCTCTTGATTTTTTCAAAATCAGTTGCCCAATTGGAATCCACATCCCAGGGATGAATCCCCATAGAAACAGGAACCCCTTCCGCCATAGTAGACTTCCCTGCCTGAAAGATGGAATAAGGCTGGCCCTCGCGATGTGTGTGAATATCCCAACTATGCATCCCCGAAGGTCGAAAAAATAGGGTTTATAAAAAATGCCCCCAACAAGTCCTCCTTGGTTGGGGGCAGGTAAACATCAACTTACTATTCTTAATCCAAGCGCTTTCGCTCTTCGGAACTTCCCGAATTTGAATTCACCCGGAAGCTTTGTCCTTTGGAAAAATTGTAACGAAGTGTGAATCGCACACTCTGGTCATTGCGGTATTGGCGTATTTGAGTATCAATAGCTGCAAAATTAATCGCAGCGTGAATCCATTGGGTACGGAACAAGTCTCCCCCATTGATGGATAAGGAAAGTTTGTCCTTCATTACCGATTTTGTGATTCCCGCATCTACCCATCCAAATCCGCGGACCTCTCCTTGTCCCCAAATCTGTGGGCTAAGGTAAATTCCGACCAACTCCATCTTGAATCCTTTAGGCAAATTAAAGTTATGCTGCATTCGAACAAGATAAGAGACTTGGCTAATGTCCAACACGTCTGTGCCTAGGAGCGACTTGAATTTATTGTAGTTGACTTGAACCAGGTTGGAGGTATTCCACCATTTTGCCAATTCAACAGGTACTACACCTTGAAAATTGAAATTCTTGGTCTTGTCAAAATTTGCAGTAAAGGTGGTGCTACTGCGGGCCTCTTCGTCCTGCTCAAAAACTTGCATAAATGCATCTTCGGTGACACTGTAGCCCAAGGTAAACTGATACGCACCTTTGATGACATGGTCCATCTCCAGGTTGGTAGAATACTGTGGCCGTAGGCTTGGATTCCCCTTTTCAGTAGTTAAGGGATCGATGTAGTACACAAAAGGATTCAGCAAGCGGTAATTAGGACGCGTAATTCGGCGATTCACGTTATAGACCACTTGATAGTCGTCGCTGATCTTGTGCTGCAAAAATACACTTGGAAACAAGTTCACGTATTCCTGTCGATTGACTTGGTTGAGTGTTTTGGAAGTACCCGTCACGTCGGAATATTCCATTCGCAGTCCGGCTTGATAGGAAAACTTTGGCGAAAAATCCCCCTTCAAGGAACTGTAGGCGGCCAATACATTCTCTTGGTAAATAAAGCGATTGGAATTGGGATCTGGCTGAAGTGGGGCATCGCTGATTCCACGACTCAAGTCAAGGTCATTGTCCGACTCTACCCAGCTCCCTTTAAGGCCTGCCTCTAGTACTTTTCCTCCTTTCAAGGGTTGGATCCAATCCACCTTTGAGGTAAAGATGGTGTAGTACATGTCATTGAGCGTCAATACCCGGTCAGTGTTCAGAGTAGGAGGATTCAATCCATTCGAGTACGAATTATTCAATAAGGCCTCGCTACTCATATCCATCACCGTCAAGTCTAAGTCCGCGGAAATCTTTCCCCCTAGGGTATCCAACTTTGCATCGTAGTGCAGGTTGGCGAAAAGTCGACTTCGTTGGTCCTCGGAATCATTGATTGAGGTGAAGCTCGATTTGTTGGACTGCCCAGGATTTGAGATTGTGGTTCCGGAGGTATTGAGTCCATTGCTGGCAGAAGTAGAGGCCTGCACGTTGATTCCCAAATTCTGAGTGGGGGTTAATTCGTAGTTGGCAGCCCCTGTAAAAGAAGGAGTATGGCTCCGCTCGACGATACGAGAATCCTGCAAGAACGTGGATTTGCCGCCTTCCACCTGGAAATTCCTGCCGATTTCCAAATCATTAATTTCTACATCCTCATTGTAGTTAATCGTTCCATTGCTCGTCCACTTCCCTTTTTTGACATTGAGCGTAACCCCCGCATTGGGAGCCGCCTTTCCATTGTATCTGCCTCCGATCATCACATTCCCAAATACCCCATCAACCGTATTTTTCTTAAGCTGAATGTTGATCACCCCTGCGGCACCTTCTGCGTCAAAGCGTGCTGACGGGCTAGTCATCACTTCGATACTTTTAATATTGTCCGCGGGCATGGAACGCAAAAAGCTGGTCAAGTCGGCAACACTCATGTACATCGGTCGATCGTTAATCATCACGGTTACGCCTGTTCTCCCATTCAAATTGATGCTTCCATCCGAAGTAATGAATACCCCCGGAGATCTTCCCAATACATCCAGCGCATTGGCTCCTTCTGCCATCACCGTACCTTCTACATTGACGATGGTCTTGTCGGGCTCGATGATGATTTGTGGACGGGAAGCCTTGACGGTGACCTCATCTAGTCCAGTTACTTCATCGGCAAGGATAATCTTTCCAAAATCTTTTTGTAGCCCAGCCAGAAGTTCAAACTCCTCGGAAGTGAAGGAGGTATACCCAAGCGAAGAAATCACCAGCTTGACACGGGCGGTTTTGGTAGTAGAAATTGAAAAGCTTCCTGCTTCATCGGTCACTGCACCTTCAAGAAGCACTCCTTCTGGGGATAGCAGCGCCGCATTGGCATAGGGCACGGGCTCCCCTTTTTGGTTGGTAATGGTTCCGCGCACCAGAGCTGATTCCTTGGGCTGAGCAGCAAGGGTACTCATTCCCAGCAGGTACACAAAAAAGGCTAGGAATAAAAAGTGACGAGTTTTCATGAAGAAAATAGTTGGTTTAGTTTTCTAGTAGATGCAGAAAACCAAGAAAAGGATGTGCCAAGTAGCAAAAAATGTGAAAAATACCCGTAAAACAGGATATTGGGTGAAAGCCACCCGCGCACTGTCTCATTTTCGAACAGTGATTTTTCAGAATGGAACAAAAAAACTCCTGAAGATTATCCTCAGGAGTCTCTTTTCACTGACGTTAGATACGTTTACTTCGCAGCAGCGTAACGCTTGCTTACTGCATCCCAGTTGACCACATTCCAGAAAGCAGCAATGTAATCAGGGCGTCTATTTTGGTAGTGTAAGTAGTAGGCATGCTCCCACACATCAAGGCCTAGGATAGGCGTGCCTGGGCACTCGGAGACATCCATCAAAGGATTGTCTTGGTTAGGGGAAGAACACACACAAAGATCTTTTTTGGTGTCGATACAAAGCCAAGCCCAGCCTGAGCCAAAACGAGAAGCTGCTGCTTTGTTGAAGGTCTCTTTGAACGCATCAAATGAACCAAATTTGGCATCGATAGCAGCTGCTAATTCCCCTGTAGGAAGACCTCCACCGTTTGGTGAAATGATTTCCCAAAAAAGGCTGTGGTTCCAGTGACCACCTCCATTGTTTCGAACAGCAGTATTTGATCCTGCTACTTTCATCAATTCTTCTAGCGACTTGCCTTCTAGATCAGTACCTGCGATGGCAGCATTTAAGTTGGTCACATACGCATTGTGGTGCTTTCCATGGTGGATTTCCATGGTACGTGCATCAATGTGTGGTTCCAATGCATCGAGAGCATAGGGAAGGGCAGGAAGTTGAAAAGCCATAGCAGTTAGATTTAATGAAGATTAAAATTAATGAGTTCTGTGGATTATGTCCTCTAAACCAGACTTTTCTTGAAAAAGTTCTGCTGGTTCACAAAGACTTTTTTCGAAGGCCTTGAAAGAAATCAAGGAGCAATTGCTCCGATTCCTTCTCTAGTAATCCTTCAGTAACTTTGGTTTTTGGGTGAAGCATGTGCGTATTGCACTGCCGATAGCCTCGTTTGGGATCTTTTGCCCCGAGGTAGAGTTCACCCAACTGTGCCCAGTAGAGTGCTCCCGCACACATAGGGCAGGGTTCGAGGGTGACGTAGAGACGGCATTCATTCAGGTATTTGCCCCCCAAGTAATTTGTAGCTGCTGTTATTGCCAAGATTTCTGCATGGGCAGTAACATCATTCAGCTTTTCCGTTTGGTTATAGGCACGAGCAATTACCTTGTTTTTGGACACCACCACCGCCCCAACAGGTACTTCCCCTTCTTCAAAAGCAATCTTTGCCTGCTTGACCGCTTCATTCATGAAGTACTCGTGTGTGAATAGGTCCAAAGGCTTTAGAAATTAAAGAGAGCCAAGATTTCTTCGCGAACCCCCTTATTGATTACAAAAGCTAGAATTAAAGAAACTATCAAGCCAGCAAATGCTTTGAACATGTCTTTTCTCGCCAAGCGAAAAGCCCTTACCAACCAAGCGCTTCGCTTCTTTGCTTTTCCATGTTTACCCAAGGCGATTGCAAATTCCCGCCCCGCTAGCAAACCGATAAACACCCAGGTGGTACTCATCGGGACGTTGTTGTACATCTTGAAATAGAACAAAATCACCGCGTACACTAAATCAACCAAGGTGGCAGCACGCACATCGGCTACATTCGTTTTTTCATTGATGATGTCCTGGATTTTGTCTCCTTTTAGGAAAAATATGAGTCCAAGTCCTAAGAATACAAAACCGGTATAGACAACAAATTCTACAGCATTCAACTGTCTTGGAAGGAATACGGCAATGTTGGCTGCATCTTGCATAATCCATACCGCCCATAGTGTCCCGGATGTTAGCCATTGCAAGACCATCCAATAAGATCTAGCTTGTCCTTTGAGGTAATTTTTGACAAAGCGCTCCAGCAAAAACCACACAATAATTGCTAAACCAAAAGCCAACACGTAACCCAAAAAGCTTTTTGTCATTACCGAAACAATCGTCCCTGCTTTGTAGGTAAAAACGTTGAGTAACAAAAATGTAGTAGACACAGGCCATCTCATTCGTGTCATGATCAACAACACGATGGGAGCTGCTAACTGCAGGAATACGAATTCTTCGGGTGCTTTTTCTAGTCCAGGTGTGCTGAGGAGCTGAAAGGAAACATCTCCATTGAAAACAATCCAGCTGTAGGTGATCGTCGCAACCCAAATCAGGCCAATAAAAATCCACAACCAATACCATTTTATCTTTTGATTGGAAACGATAAAGGTTCCGATGGTCTGGATGCTGTCATTAGCAATGGCCGAATAAGCTGCCAATGCAAATCCAAACCACATCGCGGCATAGGTGTACTCGGTGATTAAGCCAGCTATGGAAACAAGAATGAGGGTGATGATCAAAAATGGACGTTCGGTCTTGGCAAAATCAAAAATCGAATAGGTCTTCTTGGAAAGGTTTTCCTGATTAATGTTTTGATCAATCAGCTTTTGCTTGGCCATGGGAGAAATTGAGATGAACTGGCTTCAAAAATAAATAAGTTATTCCGCAACACGTGTTATTAAATTGTTAAAAGAAAGAAAAACAATCCCCAAAAACAGAAATCTCAATTGATTTTAGGGAAAAAAAGACAATTTTTGTAGTCATAGGAACAATCCAGATGAATTGTTCCTATGACTACAAAAATGGATAACTTGGAAAGGCAGGGGGGTCCTGCCACAGGAAATTTTTTACAGTATGCACAGGTATTCTTTGCCTTGTTGCTCTTCATTTTTGCCATTGACCTGCTTACCGTTGGCGTTGGAAACATCAATGGTGGCCTTGCACTAGAAATTCTTAATGCTACCAAAAATCCCTTTATCAGCCTATTTATTGGCTTATTGGTTACTGCATTAATTCAAAGTAGTTCAACCGTCACCGCAAGCGTGGTGGCAATCGTGGCTTCAGGAAATCTTACCTTACAGCAAGCCGTTCCGATTGTATTGGGTGCTAATATCGGAACCACGCTTACCTCTACGCTCGTGTCCTTGTCGTACCTGATGAACAAAAAGGAGTTTCGCCGAGCGCTCTCCGCAGGAATATCACACGACTTGTTCAATATCCTTTCGGTGTTTTTACTTTTCCCCTTAGAAATTTACTTTGGATTTCTATCGAATACTGCAAGCCAAATTGCGGATTGGTTTGCTTCAGACAATTCCTTTGAAGGCCCGATTGTTTACAACCGGATGTTTACCCGTTCTTGGACAGAATGGGTAGTCACCCAGATTAACCAACCTGTGGTGTCCATGATTCTGTCAGTTGTCCTCGTGTTTTTAGCGATCAAAGTCTTGTCCACCGCCATGTACAAATCCTTTATCAAAAACACTTTTCAGGACATCAACAAGGTGATTTTTCAAAAAACAGGGCTGGCCTTTTTTTATGGACTTTTCTTTACTGCAGCTGTTCAATCCAGTACGGTGACTACTTCGTTGGTCGTACCACTCGTAGCCAGCAAAAAAGTAACCTTGAGTAAGGCCTTTCCATTCATCATTGGCGCAAACATTGGTACCACCATCACTGCTGTCATTGCATCCATTTATAAGCCTGAAGCAGCCATCGCTCTAGCCTTGGTCCATGTTTTATTCAATAGTTTTGGAGCCTTGATTTTTTTACCCTTCTCTGGTATTCGAAAAATTCCGGTTTGGATTGCCAACTACATGGGAAGGATATCCTTAAAGTATCGGATCGTTGGTTTTGCGTACATCCTGCTCACCTTTTTCATCATCCCATTCTTACTGATTTACTTTACCAAGGGCTAACCTTTTTCACTTCTCCACGCATCCATTAGGGATTTAGCTGCGCTTGTTCCCAAACGGTCTGCACCTGCTTCGATTAAGGCCAATGCTTGCTCTAAGGTTTTTATTCCTCCACTCGCTTTGATGCCAACCGTAGAAGGAAGGACTTGACGCATCAGCTGGATATCCTCTACCCTCGCACCATAAGGCGCATAACCGGTAGAAGTTTTGACAAAGTCTGCTCCAGCATCCTGACAAATCATGCAAGCTTCCTGGATTTGTGCAGGACTCAAGTAGGCCGTTTCAATAATCACCTTGAGTGTCTTTTCGGAGGCATGGCAAGTCTTAGCCAGTTGGGCAAGTTCAATCTTAGGCCAAGACATCCCCGAATGAAAAGCTGTTTGGGACCAAACCACATCCAATTCATCTGCCCCAGCTTCAATGGCAATGCGGGTTTGGGCTACCTTTGTCTCGGTAGTTTCATAACCAAATGGGAAACCAATCACAGTGACCACTTGAATATCGTTATCCCCGATCTCACGCTTTGCTTTCTTTACCCAAAAGGGAGGTACACAAACCCCAATAAACTGCTCGGCAATCGCCTCTGCTAGTAAAAAATCAATTTCTCGCTCAGTGACCGTGGGTTTGAGGAGGGTAGATTCAAGGTAACGGTTTAGCTTCATTTAAATCAATCAAATGGCGTCACTCACGTAATCGCTCAGGTACATGAACTCCAAGGTCAAATCTCCATCTCGGGCAATCGTGGCTTTTTCTAGAATTGGAGAAATATCTTTCCCCAATTCCGGAATCACCCACTCCCGAAGCTGCCGTGCAAATTCAGCAGAGGATTCTCGAGGGAGCTCACAAGGTAAATTATCGATGGCCATCACCGAAATACTGTCTTGCTTCCCGAAGGCGGGTAGCTCTACTGCTGTGTGGCGATCCACATCGTACACTGGATCCAGAATGGTAGAAGCGCGTCGTGTAGTGGGGATGGACCCATCGATATCACAGGTAATGTCGGCAATGACCGAAATAGCGAATTCAGGGGATTGAATCTCCGCAATCTCAAATAACCGTGGCGCATTTGGGTCCCAATAGGCAGCTGCAATCAAAATTTCCCCTGCTTGTGCAAAAGGCAAAAAGTGACTTTCATAGGCCTCAGGATTGGTATAAAAATGAGCTTTCTCAAATCCACCATCCGCCTTTCTTCGCAAATAATCGGAAGAAGAAAGGCATACAAACACGGGTTCTTCGTACTCCTTGTGCAGAAAATCCTGAGCTTCGACTTCTTGAATGTCTAGGATTTCTAAGATTTCTAGAACGCCTTTTCCGACTCGGCCACTTCCAGTCACAATGATTTTTATGGGAGGAAGGACGACCTTCTTCAATTCTACTTTTAAATCCTCCAAGTCCCTACAGGCAATGGCTCTTTTCATCTCAAAAAGACCCGTCTTCATGCCATAGGTCCAAAAAGCATTGTAGGCTCCCACAATCCCAGCCCAGCGTCCAAAGGCAACTACACGCTCCCCTGCTGGGTTCTTCAAGAGCTCATAGTCAATTAAACGGATGGATTTGGCCAAGATCGCCTGAAGCAACCCTTTATTTTTGGGTTGTTTTTTAATCGTATGGGAAAAGAAAAAATAAGTTTTTTCTGGAATCAATTGATCAATAGGTACTTCCTTCACCCCAAATAGAATATCCGAATCCGACAGATCAGTAACCATCTCTATTCCACACTCCTGGTACTCTTCCTCTGTAAAGCAGCGGAATTCACTTTTTTCCACGCAAATGGACAGGCTATCTCCCACCTGTTTTTGTATTTCATGCAGAATCTCTGGAGTAAAAGGGGTGCGTTTATCCGCTGGGATTTTTCCTTCTCGGATGATTCCAATTTTCATAAAAAGTAAGTCATTTGGGTTTGTTGGTTTTCACAAGTTGGCCCGCATTCGTTCATCCAAAAAGCACTTCCTTACAGATGGGGCATTGCTTTGACAAGTTAGAAAGAATTTTGAAGCCAAAGGCCCCTTGCACCACTAAAAAAGGAAGGCCGTCGACCAAAAAAAAGGGGCCTAAGCCCCTTTATCAATCTATTCCTAAGAAATCTACTTGGAAAATCAAGATGGAATTCTCTGGGATTTTATCGTTATTCTTCTGGTTGCTGTAACCATAAGGTGATGGAATAATGATTGTCGCCTTAGAGGTAGGTCGAAGTCGTTTGAATCCAATATCCCAACCCGTGATTACGGTAGAACCTCCCACTACAAAACTAAGTGGGGCATAGACCCTGCCTTCTACAAAGATGTTTTTAAGGCGAGCAACGGCCTCGTAAGAGGTGTCAAACACCGTTCCAGTAGTCATCAACTTTCCAATGTAATCCGTATACACCACCGTATTGTTGGTAGGGCGAGAACCTTTGCCTTCCTGTTGAACAATTACGACCACTCCACTCGGATCATGAATCCGGTAGATGCTGTCTATTTTGGCTGTATCCAAGTAGGCATCAATTTTCTTTCGATCAATGGCCAAGTTACCTTCAAAATCATAGGCCGGGCCTTGATTAAACGGGTTAGTGGTCTCACAAGCACTAAGGCCCACTAGAGCAAAAAGGAAGAATACTAAAAGATTTCGCATCATGGATTTAAATTCGGGCCTTTTTTAACCTGTACAAGATCAAGTTCAAATATCAATGGAGAGTTTGCAGGAATAGATCCACTTGCCTGAGTTCCATAGCCAAGCCTAGAAGGAAAAATTACGGTAGCCTTTTCGCCTGGGTGCATCATAGAAATGGCAAATTCAAATCCAGTGATGGTAAACCCATAGCCCACTGCATAACGCAAAGGCTGGTAACGTCTAGTTGAATTGAAAATACCGTTATCTCTTGCAATCTGCTCGATGGAGGTATCAAAAACCTTCTTATTGAGGTCCTTGCCAATATAGTTGACTGTAACTGTATCTCCTCGCAAGAGGTTGTTTCTTTCTGGTTTGACTGAAACTTGCCAGAACATATAAAATCCTTCAATCGGCTCGCTGTATTCTTTCACGCTTGCAATGGGATTTTCTTGCAGAAACTTTTCAATAGCTTCCTTATCCCGCTGCAAAATGACTTCTTGCGTTTGATCAGAATCCACACAGGATAGCATAGAAAGTGCTCCTACAAGCAAGGTTAATGCGGCAAATAGTCTGGATTTCATAGGTTCTGGATTACTTTTTTGTGTGATATTCCTTATTTCTGAGCGTCTGTTACTTCTACGTCAAATACAAGAATAGAGTTTCCAGGGATATCTGCTCCCGCACCACCTTCGCCATAACCAAGCGGAGAAGGAATGATAAACTTGGCTTTAGATCCTTTTTTCAACAGCATCAAGCCTTCGTCCCATCCTGGAATCACTTGACCCATGCCTACATTTACTGGAAGGGGTTCGTAAGGGCGCTCAGGGTTAAATTTATTGTTTGCCTTGGCAAGTTCAGGCCAAGAAGTATCAAATAGGGGGCCATCAAGTAAATAACCAGCATAATTTACATACATGGTAGTACCTGGAGTAGTTGCCTCACCCGTTCCTTCTTTTTCAATTACATAGTACAATCCACTTTGGGTCTTCTGTGCCTTCAAGTTATTTTTTGTCAAGTAGGCTTCGATAGTTTTAGCCTCTTCTACAAGAAGTGCTTTTGCTTTCTCTGCTGCTTTCTCCTGCTCTTTCTGCATGGCTTCCTCGTAGAATGCCTGCATTTCTGCTTCAGTCTTCACTTCGTAAGCGCCCAAACGTACCTTTATCAAATCGTCTTCCTTGATTGGTGCAGGCTGATTGCCACTGAAAATGATTTTAGCTGCAGCTTCGAACGTGATTGAGTCTCCTTTTCTTAGGCTTAAAAAGATTTCATCCATTCCATTCTGTGCCTTGATGGTGTCGTTTGCCATCAAATAACCTGGAAAAGGCTGTGTCAACGTACTGTAAATCACAGAGTCCGCCTGAGTTAAAATCTCGAGGTTGTACAATAGAAAATCACCATTTGCCGGCTTCTCAGAGCCTTCATTGATGTAGGTAAATTCAATGGCATCCTTCTCTGTCACCTTTGTTTTTTGGCAAGAAGAAAGCGTGCTTACCCCAGTAACAAGGGCGAATAGGAGTACTAGGGATTTGTAATTTTTCATAAACGGATTGGTGAATTTCAAATTTTATTGTCTTTAGGTTAGGTCTAGGATACTGATTCGGAATGAAAAAGGTCTTCTTGATTTTCTCGAACAAGAGACTCAAAGCGTGCGACCGTTTTCTTTAAGCTTAAGGAAGATTTTCCTCCAGAGGCGTTTTTATGTCCTCCTCCTCCAAAGTGAGCAGCAGCAAACTTATTTACTGCCACATCCACACTCGAACGGAAGGAAATCTTTACCCCATCTTCCCGTTCGGAAAATAAAGCGGCTAACTTCACTCCATCCAAAGATAAGGCATAATTCACCAAACCTTCGGTGTCTCCGGTCTGGCTTTGATATTTTTTAAGATCTTTTTTACTAATCGCAAAGTAGGCAGTATGCAAATCTTCCCGTACCACCAAGCGCCTCGTGATGGCAAAGCCGATGAATTTGAGACGATTTAAGGAATTGGAATCGTATATCAAATTTGCAATTTCCGTCGCATTGGCTCCCGCTTCGAGCAATTCCGCTACGACCAAATGGACATTTTTGGTGGTGTTGGGATGGCGAAATCCTCCCGTATCGGTCAAAATCCCCGCGTAAAGACAAGAAGCAATGTCCTTATCGATCAACTCTTTGTCTCCAAGAGAAACAATCAATTCGTAGACAAGCTCGCAGGTAGCAGCTGCTTGCGTACTCCACAACCTGTGGTGGGCAAAATCCTCTGGATCCTGGTGGTGATCAATGTTGACGATGAAGGCACTGGATTGGCGAATTATTTCTCCCAATTCATTGACTCGATTCAACACAGAAAAATCCAAACAGAATATGAGTTCGGCTTTTTCGAGTTTGACGAGTGACTTCTTTCGATCTGTATCTTTGGAAAAATCCAACACCGCATCGTTGCCCTTCATCCAAGTCAAAAAATAGGGATAATCAGAGGGAGTAATAACCGTGACCTCGTGGCCTTTTTTGAGTAGGTAGTTAGCCAAACCCAAAGAAGAACCTAAGGCATCTGCATCAGGCTTCACATGGGTAGTAATGACTATTTTCCTAGGTGAGGAAAGTTTTTGAATAAACGTACCGAAATCTTCCATTAATTTGATTCAGCTGCACTTTTGGCTACGGAGGCTGCAAAGGTCAGCAAATTTTAAACAATTCCCAAAGCATCAAATTTGCTGATAATGAAGCACCTAGGATAGAATTCTAGATCTTCCATCTAAATATGAATCAAAAAACGCTAATTTTGCAGCCGAAATAAACCAATGAAACTCCAAATCCCATGGCAGGACACAGAACATTCACGATGATTAAGCCAGATGCTTTTCTAGCAGGCAACTCAGGTGCAATCTTGAAAATGATTGAAGAAGCAGGTTTTAAAATCGTTGCTTTGAAGGCTACCCGACTTACTCCGGAACTAGCAGGAAAATTCTATGAAGTACATAGTGAAAGACCATTCTACAAGGACCTTTGCACCTACATGTCTTCTGGACCTATTTTTGCCGCTATCCTTGAAAAAACCAATGCAGTAGAAGATTTTCGTACTCTAATCGGCGCTACGAACCCAGCCAATGCAGCAGATGGAACTATTCGTAAAATCTTTGCAAAATCCATCGAGGCAAATGCGGTACATGGATCTGACTCCGATGAAAATGCAGCCATTGAAGGCAGTTTCTTCTTTAACCAATACGAGCGAGTGCTTTAATCCACCCCTCAAAAAACGTAAAGAGCGGCCAACTAGGTCGCTCTTTTTTTTGCTCTAAAATTCCATTTACTTTTTCAAATCGGGAATTTCTTCTGACATGATTTTGGCAGAAAGCAAGGCTAGAGGAATCCCGCCACCTGGATGCACCGATCCTCCACAGAAATAGAGGTTTTTGAGCTGGGTGGACGCGTTTGGGTGCCTCAAAAAAGCAGCAAAACGCGTATTGGAACTATTGCCATACAAGGCTCCATGCGCAGAAGAGGTCTTGGATTCAATACTTCTGGGATCCAACACTTCTTCAAATGCAATTAATTGCTCGATGTCAGCATGCAGCAATCGGCTCAACTTGGCTAGAATATCTTTCCTTGCCTTGGCAATCAATTGATCCCAATCTTGGCCTTGGTTGTTGGGCACATTGATCATCGTAAACCAATTCATGGTGCCAGACGGTGCATCATCTGGCTTGCATACTGAAGTGCAGTTGATGTACACCGTCGGATCCTCATAAA
>JACCDX010687345.1_pt1 | contig 20220 bp, 19 predicted proteins | sample 7449681 | NCBI WGS metagenome assembly JACCDX01 (sample SAMN15323450, study PRJNA562643) | freshwater metagenome | isolation source: river surface water | place: USA:Blue River Watershed | collected 2017-08-18
GCTGCGAAGGGCGATCTGGCTTCCCTGAGTTTGTTGCTGGCAGCGGGCGCAGATCCCGATACCGTCGACCATCAGCGCTCCACGCCGCTGATCAGCGCTGCGGCTTACGGTCACGCAGACGTAGTCCAGGCGCTGCTGGCGCGTTTGAAAAACTCGTCACAGGTGAATCGGCAAGACCAGCGCGGTTACACCGCACTGACCTACGCAGCGGTCGCCGGGGATGCCATCATCACCAGAAAGCTTTTGAACCATGGCGCCGATCCCAGGCAACCAAGCCGTGAAAACAAGCCCCCGATGATTTATGCGATTGAGCGCGGACACCCCGACGTGGTGCTGGCCCTGGTGGAATCTGGCGTCAACCCGCGCAAGAAAACAGCGTCAGGCGCCACACCACTGACCAGCGCAGTCACTGAAGGACATGTCGAGCTCGCGAAAAAATTACTCGGTCTGGGTATCAAATTTCCGGCCGACTGGAATGATCCGGTTACCATTGCTGCAGACAATGGGTATGCACTCATCGTTGATTTACTTCACAAGCACGGCTATCCGATTGATAAGCCGGGACCATGGGGCAGAACGCCGCTGATGAGAGCAAGCGATCAGGGAGAAACAGACACCGTGAATCTCCTGATAGCGCTCGGCGCCAATTTGGATCACACCGATTACCAAGGCCAGAGCGCGCTCGATATTGCAGTGGCAACCTGCAGCAATAAAATACTGCGCGAAAAATCTCACTTTGAAGTCATCGCGACGCTACTTTCCCACATGAAGGGCCCTATAAAAATCAGCGAAAAGACACGCAAGCCCTTGATGTCCCTGGCGATTGAACGAGTCAATGCGCATGAGGATTGGGGCTTGCTCAGGGAAATAATGGCAAAAGGACTGGTCAATCCGACAGGCGAAGCTTTGGCGATTGATCTGCGAGGCTTGAAACGACCGTCAGCATCTCAGGGAAACTCATCAGCGCAGTAAAACCTCAGGAAAATTCATGACATTACGATCGTCAGATCATAGCTTCGAGACTCTATCAAAATGAGCGGCGGGGTGGCTGGCAAAGCGCAAAGAGTCAAGCGCCCTGCTTGCTACGGATGCCGAGCCGGTTAAGCAGCGCGCGATCTTCTTCGACTTCGGGATTGCCCGTTACCAGCAGTTTGTCGCCGTAGAAAATGGAGTTCGCACCCGCCAGATAACAAAGTGTCTGTATGCCTTCGCCGAGTTGCCGACGGCCTGCAGACAAACGCACCCGTGCCTTCGGCATGGTGATGCGTGCCACAGCAATCGTGCGTACAAATTCCAGCGGGTCCAACGCTTCCTGATCCGCCAGCGGCGTGCCCTCGACCGCAACGAGATGATTGATCGGTACGGATTCAGGATAAGGGTTCAGATTCGCGAGCTGCGAAATTAAGCCAGCGCGCTGCTGACGTGATTCACCCATGCCGACGATGCCGCCACAACAAACCTTCAGACCAGCCTGACGCACATGACCGAGCGTGTCGAGTCGGTCCTGATAGTCGCGGGTGGTGATGATGTAGCCATAGCCTTCAGGAGCGGTATCGAGACTGTGGTCGTAGTAATCCCACCCTCACGTGTTCAGACGCTCGGCCTGTTCTTCTTTCAGCATGCCAAGCGTGGCGCAGGTTTCAAGACCAAGCGCTTTGACCGCTTTGACCATGTCCTCCACGGCATCCAGATCGCGGTCTTTCGGTGAGCGCCAGGCCGCACCCATGCAAAAGCGCGTCGCGCCGCTGTCTTTGGCGGCCTGTGCTGCGGCGACGACTTCTTCGACGGGCATCATTTTTTGTGCGGTGACACCGGTGTCATAGCGCGCAGCTTGCGGGCAGTATCCGCAATCTTCAGGACAACCGCCGGTCTTGATCGACAGGAGGGTCGCCAGCTCGACTTCGTTCGCATCAAAATTCGCGCGGTGGACTTGCTGAGCTTGCCACATCAAATCATTGAAAGGCAATTCAAACAGAGCGGCTACTTCGGCGACGGGCCAGATCTCGTTGGCAGCAACGGTGGCAGCGACTTTTTTGGCAGCGGTGTGGAAGGCGATGGTTTGCGATGACATGCTGATCTCTCAGAAAATGGGGCACAAAAGCAGCTACGGCGATACGGTAAATAACTCAGAAAAACACTTAAAAACTAATTTCAGTCGTGTCACCCAGACATAAAGTTCAGACGCTGAGTTCAGCAGGCACGACGCCGGTCCAATGAAAATCAATACAACGCGCAGCCGATGCTGCCGATGCTTTCGCCATATGCGGAACCAAGCCCAGCAGCGGTGCCGGCAGCCGCTGGCTAAGGGCATCGATATTCTGCTGCTGATGCGGCATCGCAGGATCTATCTGGTTTGCCACCCAGCCGGCAAGTTTAAGGCCGCGCGCCGCGATCGCTTCAGCCGTCAGCAGCGCGTGATTCAGGCAGCCAAGACGCAAACCGACCACGAGGATAACATCAAGCTGCAGTTTTTCAGCCAGGTCAGCGGTATCGAAATCATCTGTCAGCGACACCCGAAAACCGCCCACACCCTCCACCACCACGGCCTCGGCCTGCGCGGCGATCTGCGCGTAAGCGCTGAGCAAACGCTGCGGGTCAATCACCTTGTTCTCCAGCGCGGCGGCAATATGCGGCGCTGCCGGCTCGCGCAGCAGATAGGGCACGGTCAGATCGCGAGGCAGCGAAAGACTGGAGGCGGCCTCAAGCTCGAACACATCGTCATTATGCAAAACGCCATCGCGGATCTCGGCACCGGCGGCCAGCGGTTTCATGCCGGCGGTGGTCAGTCCGGCTCGCGACAGCCCATGCAAGAGCGCGGCAGAGATCAGCGTCTTGCCAACACCGGTGTCGGTACCCGTGACGAAACAGGCGAATTTCAGACTCATGCGGCCTCCAAATCGCTGATTGCTGCGGCCAGCTGCGTTATCTGCTTGCCGTCATGCGCGGCAGACAGGGTGACACGCAATCGCGCAGTATCTTTTGCAACCGTCGGCGGCCGGATGGCAGCGACCCACAAGCCTTTCGCACGTAAGGATTCTCCGGCCTGCAGAGCGGGCTGATTCGCGCCGATGAGGATGGCCTGTATGGGCGTACCCGACGGCAGTAAGCGCCAGTGCTTCATATGAAGCTCATCACGTAGTTGTTTGATGTGCGTTTGTAACTTCTGTCGTCGCATGCTGCCTTCGGAACCGCTGATGATGTCCAGACTGGCGAGCAGCGCATGGGCAATCGCTGGTGGCGTCGCCGTGGTGTAAATGTACGTCCGCGCGCGCTGCACCAGCCATTCGATGACAGTCGCATGGGCCGCGACAAACGCGCCCGAAACACCGGCTGCTTTACCCAGCGTGCCGATGTACACCAGCTGCGGTGAACGCAATCCGAAGTGCTGCAAGACACCCGCGCCCTGCTCGCCCAGCACACCAAAACCATGCGCGTCGTCCACCACCAGCCAGGCCTGATGACGTTCGCACAGAGCGAGCAATTCAGGCAGCGGCGCGATCGCACCTTCCATGCTGAACACACTGTCGGTGACCACCAGTTTGGTACTGGCCGTACTGGCTGCCAGCAGGCGATCCAGCGCGGGCAGATCATCACGACTAAAAATCGTCACAGCCGCACGCGAGAGCCGGGCGCCGTCAATCAGCGAGGCATGATTCAGCGCTTCAGAAAAAATTGCGGCATCTTTACCGGCCAGCGCTGTGAGCACCGCGAGGTTGGCCATGTAACCGGTAGAGAAAAACAAAGCCCGGGGATTTATCAGATGCGGCGCCTGCATGTCAGCCAGCCGGGCTTCCAGCTTTGCATGGGCGACAGAGTGCCCGCTGATCAGATGCGAAGCGCCGCTGCCTGCGCCGTACAGCGATGCACCCTCACGCAGTGCTTCAACGATACGCGCATGAGACGCAAGGCCCAGATAATCATTGCTACAAAATGCGGTCAGAGGCTGACCATCGACAATCAGTGAGGGCGCAGTGGGTGTCTGCACCGTACGCAATTGGCGCCGCAGCTGCTGGTCTGACAAAGAAACCAGCTGGCTTTCGAGCTGGTCAAGCAGAGGAAACTCAGGGGGCATCTGATGAATTCGACGATTAATTGAACGGTGAAGCAGGCTTTGAATCAGGTGGTTAATCAGGCTGTTAGTCCTGCTTTGAATTCGGCTTTGAATTCGGTGCCGAATCGGTCAGCCAGGACGGCTTGCGTTTGTTCAGAAAGGCCTGTACACCCTCGCGACCTTCGTCGGATACCCGAATCTGCGCGATACGGCGCACAGTCTCGGCAATCAGCGTCGGTTCAATGGTTTCACCGGACACATCACGCACCAGACGTTTGGCTTCATCCACGGCATGCGGACTGCACGACAGCAGCGAATGCACGAGCTTACCCACTTCATGGTCGAGCTGGTCTTCGGCCACGACTTCATGCACGAGCCCGATGCGCCACGCCTCCTGCGCATCGAAACGTTCCGCCGTCAGAAAATAGCGGCGCGATGCTCGCTCGCCGATGGCTCGAATCACGTACGGTGAAATCGTCGCCGGAATCAGACCCAGGCGCACTTCGGATAAACAAAAACCTGCGCTCTCTTGTGCAACGACCATATCGCAAGCAGCGACCAGACCCATGCCGCCGGCATAGCAATCGCCCTGCACGCGCGCTATCGTGGGTTTGCTGCACTCGTAAATCACGCGCATCATTTCGGCCAGCGCGGCTGCATCAGCGAGATTCTCTGCCTCGCTGTAGCCGGCCATTTTTTTCATCCAGTTCAGATCGGCACCGGCACAAAATGCCGTACCCCGCGCGGCCAGCACGATCACGCGCACGCTGTGATCCTTGTCCATCGCTCTGAATGCCTGCGTAATCTCAACGATAGAGATTTCGTTGAACGCGTTACGCACCTCCGGCCGGTTAAGCCAGATTGTGGCGACCTGTCCTTGCTGAATAATTTCCAGTGTCTGAAACGTCATGATTTGCTAGCAGCGGGCAACTTGGGTTTCACCATGTCTTCGGGGTTGTCAAAGCGCAGACGCTTGCGATCAGGCTCGACGGCGACAAGCGGCGCCACTTCCTGCATGTTTTCCCGGCAGCGCACGGCCAGATGCTGATATTCCAGTGTGCCTTTGAATTTCCATTCGATTTCCTGATCCGACAAGCTGCGAACCACGCGCGCGGGCATACCCATCACCAGGCTCTTTGGTGGGACCTGCATACCCGTTTTCACAAACGACATGGCAGCGACAATCGATGCTTCACCAATCACCACGCCATCCATAACGACTGAATTCATACCGACGAGCGCATTGCGTCCGATGCGTGCGCCATGAATTACTGCCCCATGTCCGATGTGACCATCCTCTTCAATGACCGTATCGCTGCCCGGAAAACCATGTACCACGCAGGTGTCTTGCAAATTGGAGCCCCGCTCCATGACCAGACGGCCAAAATCACCACGCAGGCAGGCCAGCGGGCCCACATAACAACCTGGACCGATGATGACGTCACCGATCAGGACCGCCGTGGGATGCACATAGGCCGTGGGGTCAATGACGGGTGTCACGCCGTCTATCGCATAGACCTTGGGGCCGTTGTTTTTGGGGCCATTGTTTTCAGAGCTGTTAGTCATTGGCGGGGCCGGATCACGATTTTGCCGGTGACCTTGCGCGAGGCCATGTCGATCAGGGCCTGCGGTGTTTCAGCAAGTGCGTAGGACGCTGAGATGTGCGGCCGTATCTTGCCTTCGCCATGCCATTTCATCAGTTCGTGCATGGCTGCGTTATGGTGCGCCGGTTCACGCCGCACAAAATCGCCCCAGAATACGCCAACCACCGACGCGCCTTTGAGCAGCGGCAAATTGAGCGGTAACTTCGGTATTTCACCGTTCGCAAAGCCGATGACCACATAGCGGCCGCGCCAGGCAATCGAGCGGAATGCCGGTTCGGTGTAACTGCCGCCAACCGGATCGTAGACCACATCCGGACCTTTGCCACCGGTGGTGCGTTTGATCGCTTCACGCAAATCTTCGCTGGCATAGTTGATGAGTTCATCGGCGCCGTGCTGCTTGCAGATCGCCAGTTTTTCATCGGTTGAGGCTGCAGCGATTACCCGAGCGCCGATGGCCTTGCCGATTTCAATCGCGGCCAGACCAACACCGCCGGCTGCGCCCAGCACGAGCATGGTCTCACCGGCTTTTAATTGAGCGCGATCGACGATCGCATGATGCGAGGTGCCGTACGTCAGTGTCAGTGCGGCAGCGGTGTCAAAGTCCATGGCTTCGGTCATGGGCAATACGGCAGCCTCGGGAACAGCGATCTGCTGGGCGAACGCACCTTGCGGCACAAATGCGAAAACGCGATCACCTTTGCTGAATTTTGTGACGCCCTCACCGACTGCTCTGACCATGCCAGCCAGCTCATTGCCAGGCGTGAATGGTAATTCAGGCTTGAATTGGTATTTATTCTGGATGATCAGCACATCAGGGAAATTGACCCCGGCGGCCATGATGTCGATCATGACTTCACCTGCGGCAGGCACGACGTCCGCTTGTTCTTCAACCACCAGCGTTTCAGGCAGACCCCAGGCTTTGCAGACAACGGCTTTCATAGTGTTCCTGTCGTTTTAAGAATTATTGTGGGATGGCGGATTAACTGAATTTTGGTGCACGTTTCTCGATGAAAGCGCGGATACCCTCACGACCATCTTCCGTTTCACCGGACGCATACATCGCATCGCGTTCGGCATCGAGATGATGCAAGAGTGAGTGGTGGGGCGCCGAATTGGTCAGCGCCTTGATGCGGGCCTGCGACTGCGCAGGCCCTTTGGCCAGCTGATGCCCGAGCGCTCTGGCGGCAGTCGCGAGTTCGGCGTCCGGGTAAACCGCATCGACCAGGCCCATGCGCAGGCACTCGGCCGCAGAAACAGGCCGATTGGTCAGAAAAATGTCTTTCGCTCGCGAGACACCCGCGCGCTGCGTCACAAACCAGGAACTGCCGACGTCGGGCGTGAGGCCAATTGCGGAATAACCACCGCGCAATTTCATCGATTCGGCCGCCAGCACGATATCGCCGCACAAGCCCAGACCGATGCCGCCGCCACCGACGGCGCCGTTGATGGCGCAGACCACGGGTATCTCCAGCATCGACAGCAGACGCAGCGCGGCATGCACCGGCTCGAGCAGTTCTTTGAGCGTATCGACCAGCGGACGCGAGGTATCAGCGAACGCATTCACATCGCCACCCACGCAAAACTGCTTGCCGTTGGCGGTAATCAGCAAAGCGCGCAGGGTCTTGTCGGCGGCGACCTGTTCAATCGCGGCAGCGAAAGCCTGCGCCATCGCCAGATCCAGCGCGTTCGCGCGCGTGGGGTTGTTGAAAGTGATGATGGCAAGCGCGTGGTCGATCTCGACCGTCAGCGGTGAGGACATGACAGACAGCTCCTGAGTGATTCACAAGGATGGGGTGAGAACGTATCTCGTTGGGCCGCGGGTAAACAGCGAGTGCCATTCTAACAAAGGATGTCCCGCAGCCAGCAGTCCGAAGGCCCTGAGAAGCGGGAAGAATTCCCATACGCATTCCATCCGGAAACCCGTAAGCTTCGTCACCGCAGTCAGGCATGCCTGTCTGCGAGAGGAGACCAGGCTGGCGACACGATCCGGCTTGCCATAATAGAAATATAAAAAAATCAGATCATGCATAAAAACTCCACCCCGAGATATTCACTGATTGCGCTGTCCGTGATGGCGATGTTTGCAGGCGCGGCACTGGCAGACACAAGCACAAAATCAAGCACCGAAAAAGCCGCTGAAAATAACGCTGACAAAGCGCTGCCGCAGGTCGAGGTCGTCAGCACCTCGCCGCTGCCCGGTATCGGCATAGAAAAAGACAAGCTGCCGTATGACGTGCAGACCGTCACCAGCGAGCAGTTGTATCAGTCGCAGACGCTGAATCTGACCGATTACATGTCGCGCAACCTGCTGGGCGTAAACGTCAATGAAGTTCAGGGTAGCCCGTTCCAGGCAGACATCACTTACCGCGGCTTCCGTCTGTCCGGCATCTTGGGCTCTTCGCAGGGCTTGTCCGTCTACCTGGACGGTGTGCGGGTCAATGAGCCCTTCGGCGATGTGGTGAACTGGGACATGATTCCCGAAGCGGCAATCAGCAACGTCACGCTGGTGCCGGGCTCGAATCCTGTGTATGGCCTGAATACACTGGGCGGCGCACTGGCCTTCACCACCAAATCAGGACTGACCGCACCGGGCGGTGAAATCAAACTGCAGGCGGGCAGCTTCGGACGGGTTCGTGCCGATATCAGCCAGGGCAGCAAGGGAGATGATGGTTATCACAGCTTTGTCTCTGCGACGGGTTTTCGCGAGAACGGCTGGCGCGATCATTCGGAAGGTAATGTGGGTAATGTGTTCGCAAAGATCGGGCGGATGCAGAATGACAGTAACTGGGATGTGTCGCTGCTGGTTGGCAAGAGCAATATGCTGGGGAATGGGCTGCTGCCGAGCAACCATTTCGGAAATGCTGACGATATCGAGAATGGTACGGGTGCCTCGGGATCAGGCATGTATGAAACCAACCCACGTTGGGTCTACACTCACCCCGATCGAACACGGAATGAACTCCAGCAGCTGACATTCAATTTCCAGCGCATTCTGGATTCAAACACTGAGCTGGCAGCCAATGCTTATGTTCGTAACAGCAAACGCAGGACGGTGGGTGGCGACGCAGAGCGGGAGGAAAGTGGCGCGAACTATGTAAATGAAGCTGTCTTGAACTACACCAACACCTCACAAACCAGCATTGGCTCAAGCGTTAACCTAACCAAGATAATCGATCAACATCAGTTGACAACTGGCGTCGCATTTGATGCAAGCAAGAGCAACTACGGCTCCAGCCAGGCTGACGATTGCTCCATCGATTCGACTCGAGCGCCCATTGGATGCGACGACACTGTCGATCATGCGCGAATGAAAGGAAAAACAACTTCTTTCGGTATCTACGCGTCCGACACTTGGAACGTTTCGGACAAGACCTTCCTGACGACTGCAGGTCGATTTAACCACTCAGTACTGTCCACGCGCTTGAATACCTATCTGGACAATAATGGAAATTCTATCGATCGTCCTACGGACGGACAATTCACTTACAAAAGTTTCAACCCATCGATCGGTATCACCCACAAGCCAACACAGGCAATCTCTGTGTTCGCTAACATTGGTCAGAGCAATCGCGTTCCATCGCCCATAGAACTCGGCTGTGCGGACCAACAGTATGCTTGCCGCCTGCCGACCGGTTTGCAAGCAGACCCTTACTTAAAACAAGTGATCGCTCGAACGCTTGAAACGGGCGTGCGCTGGCAGTTATCAAGTGATAGCGGATTTTCTGCAGCGATCTACCGCTCCGAGAACAAAGACGATATTTTGTTCCGAGCGATCAGTGTCGGGGGATTGGGTTACTTCAGCAATTTCTCGCGTACTCGCCGTCAGGGGGTCGATTTATCCGCTTACACTTCAATCCAATCGCTCGCACTGAGATTCACGTACAGCTATCTGGATGCGACCTACCAGGATAATGGGGAACTGTTTGGCGGGGAGAGAAATATTGCAATCACTCGCGGCACAAAGATTGCTGGATTGCCGGAACATACGTTCAAATTGAATGCTGACTGGCGCGCGAGCGAAAAGCTGACCATCGGCGGTACCATGATCAGCACGTCGAGCATGGTCACACAGGGGAACGAAGACGGCAAAGTGGGTGCTGAAAATGATGAGAGCCTTTCGGCCAACGCCAAGATCAAAGGCTATCAGTTACTCAATCTGCACGCGAACTACGAAGCGCAAAAAGGCCTCGATTATTTCGCCCGTATCAACAACGTTTTCGATACCCGATTTGAAACCTACGGCATGATGGCGATGAGTATGTTTAATGCTGATGGCAGCCTGATCGCCAACGGCACCTCCACCACTGGCCCCAACGTCAGCCGTTTCGTCGCCCCCGGCGCTCCCCGCAGCGTGATGGTAGGCGTGCGTTACCGCTTCTGATTCTTCCTCCCCCGCAGCAAGCAACGGGCATGCAACTCACCGCATGCCCGTTTTTATATACTCAGAAAACGACCCGCCGCCGGCACTCAGGCGAGGCCATGCCGCTTGGCATACTGATGTAATTCGATCGACGTATACACGCCTAATTTCTGCCGTATCGACGATTGATAATTGGCGACGGTCTTGGACCCCAGGTGTAGCCGCTGCCCTATCTCCTCCACCGTCTGACCATTGGCCAGCAAACGAAAAATCTCGAACTCGCGTGGCGCCAGTTGCAGATGAGGCGCACTCTCCCTTTCGGCCTCGGCAACGGCAGAAGCCAGATCGTCAGCGATGGGTTTTTCGCCGCGCATCACCTGATGAATTGCCGCGACCATGCGCTCGGGTGGCATGCTTTTGGTCAGATAACCACTCGCTCCCGCGCGCAACGCCTGCAATGCCAGCGCTGCGTTTTCATGCATGGTAAAGACGAGTACCCGTTGTTCGGGATAACGCTGCAAAATCCGGCGCATGCTCTCCAGACCGCCCTGCCCCGGCATCGATAAATCCATTACCACCACATCGGCCGGCGTGTGCGCGAGCATCGCATAGGCGCGCTCGCCACTGTCCGCTTCAGCAACCACTTGCAGCGCCGGCTCCAGCTCAAGGTAACGCTTGTAGCCTGCCCGAACGACCGCATGGTCATCGACCAGCATGACGCGCACCGTATCAGTTGACATGCGCAAGTTCCCTCGCGTGCGCCACATCCAGCGGGAAGATGGCTTCCAGCCGCAGGCCGCGCGGCGCAATCGAGTACCAGTGCACCTGCCCCTGGTTGGCCAGCACACGTTCACGGATGCCAATCAGCCCGATTCCGCTGACGGGCTGCAGATTCGGTAATGGCATGCCTTTGCCATCGTCGGCGACCGTCAGTGTCAGCGTCTCGGTCTGGCGATCAGCCTGGACAGTGATCTCGACACGATTTGCGTCTGCATGCCGCATGACATTGGTGAGCGCCTCCTGCGCGATGCGGTAAACCGCCACCGCCAGACGCTGCGGTATGGCGATCTGGTCGAGCTGCACGGACAGGTGGCAATCCAGAGCGACCGGGCCGCGTGACTGTCGCTGACGCACCAGATCACGCAGGGCCTGCTCCAGCGCAATATCGTTTTCTTCGTCACCCTGAAGACCGTAAGGACGCAGCTGTGCAAGCAGGCTTCGCAATTGCGACAGTATGCTGCTGCTGTTTTCGTACATCGCCTGTGCACAGGTTTCAAGAGCGGTCTGGCCGGCGGATTGTTTGAGCAGATACGACGCATCTACTTGTATCGCCGTGAGTAATTGACCGAATTCATCGTGCAATTCATGCGCGAGCTTGCGACGCTCATCCTCCTGCACATCCTGCAGTCGATGCAATAACTCGCGCTGCTTGGCAATTTGCTCGGTGAGCGCAGCCGCGAGATGGTTGAGCGCCTGCGCGATCTGGTTCAGCTCTCTTGTGCCGGCGGTGGCAATGCGGGTGGCGTAATCACCCGCCTCAATGCGAGCAATGCCAGCGAGAATGTCCGAGAGCGGCGCGAGTGCCAGACGCAGCGTGGCCCAGATCGCAATAATCAATGCCAGTCCCAGCGCGCCGAACAGGGCCAGCTGCAACAAGGCACCGGTGACCGCTTCGCTGCTTTCGGATTGCGGATTTGGTTCAAGCATGAGCGTTACACTGCGACCATCACTGCGCTGCAGCGACAACGCATAACTGTTCATCGTCGCATCACTGGCCAGAAAACGGCTCAGCAGGGCGGGCACATCGGAAGGTGGCGCATCCGGCGGCCGAGTCAGGCGGTGTCCTGATTCATCCAGCAAAGCCACATGAAAATGCCGCAGACGTTCGCCCTGGTTGAGCGCATCAATCGCTTTGATCTGCTGATCAAGCGAAGCACTTCCCTGCAACGCCGCCAGCGTGGTGATGAGCTGGCCGATGCTCTGACTACCCCTGACCTCATCGGCAATGTCCTGACGGGCGGCGAAGAGCGTCAGTACGGCAGCCATCAGCAGCATCAGCAAGCCGACCACAAAAAGCCGTAACAAGAGTCGGGTAATCAGTTGCATGGCGGCTCCGGGAGGAAGACGGATACAGTGAAAGCAGCGATGACGGAGCAATGACTGCGCCGGCGAAAAATCCACGACGCTGACATGAAGTTGCTTCACATCAATAACCGGAGCGATTATACGATCAGCGAACGAATGTTCACTGGAAACCGCTGTCAAACTCTCTGATAATTCAATGACAATTCGCTGACCACCACGGGATTCCTGCGCCATGCCGGAACATTCTTCCGGACTGCCCTTTCTTCGCGAGACGCTGATTTTTCTTGCGCTGGCAGGCATTCTGATCCCTCTGCTTCAGCGCTTCCGTGTCAACCAAATTCTGGGCTTCCTTGCGATCGGTGTTTTGCTGGGCCCGTTCGGCCTGTGGCTCTGGGTCGGTCATTTGCCCTGGTTGGAAAACATCACCTTCATTCGTGTGGAGGGGACAGTCGCACTGGGGGAGCTGGGCGTGCTGTTCCTGATGTTCACGATCGGACTGGAGTTATCGGCAGAGCGTTTGTGGATGCTGCGGCGATGGGTGTTTGGCGCGGGTACTGCACAGGTACTTTTGTCGGCGCTGCTGATCGGTAGCGTCGCGCTGATGTTTCAGACCGAGTTACCTACCGCGATTGTGCTGGGGCTGGTGCTGGCGTTGTCGTCAACCGCTGTAGTGATGCAGCTGCTGACTGACAAGCGGATGCTCGACACCCCTCTCGGTCAGGCCTGTTTCTCCATCCTGATGCTGCAGGATCTGGCGGTGGTGCCAATACTGATCCTCACAGGTGTGCTCTCGCGCGGTGACACCGAACATCTCTGAAGACTGCTCGGCGATGTTCTTGTCAAATCCATTGCCTCGATCGCGCTGATCTATCTGCTTGGGCGGCGGGTGATACGACCAGTGTTCAAGGCTTTGTCGCATCAACATCAGCCGGCGACCTTCGTCGCACTGATTTTGTTGTGCACACTGGGCATTGGCGGGCTGACAGCGTATGCCGGCTTGTCGATGGCACTCGGCGCTTTTCTGGCAGGTCTGCTGCTGGCCGAAACCGAATTTCGTCACGAAGTCGAAGTCACCATCGAGCCTTTCAAAAGTCTGTTGCTCGGTTTGTTTTTCATGTCCGTGGGTATGCAGACGGATGTCCGCATCATTCTGGCCTCGCCGGTCTGGTTACCGCTTTCCGTAGTCGGTCTGTTCCTCATCAAAGGCGGTGTGATGATGCTGGTGCTGCGTCTGGGAAAACTGCCTGCAGGCCGGGCATTCCAGGGCGGGCTGCTGATGGGTCAGGGTGGCGAGTTTGCTTTCATCGTCACCAGCTATGCGGTCTCAACCAAGCTTTTCTCACCCGAGCTGTCGCAGTTTGTTTTGCTGATGGTTGGCCTGTCGATGTTTGCCACGCCCCTGATGGCACGCGTTGGCCACACGCTGGGAGATGTCTGGGAGCGGCGTCATCATCACGCGTCTGCGCCGCTCGACGAAGCCGAGACCGAGGCTCTGCAAGGCCACGTGATTATTGTCGGTTTCGGACGGATGGGACAATTGCTGGCGGAAATTTTGAACGCCCAGGGTGTGCGCTATGTCGCGATTGACATCGATATGCATCGCTCGACCCGCAAACATCCGCTGGGCGAGCCGGTGTACTTCGGCGATGTGAGCCGGCCCGAGTTACTCCATCGCGTCCATGCGAGCCAATCCGCAGCGATCGTTCTGACGATGGATCATGCCGATGCCGCATTGCATGCCACCCGGGCGATACGCCGCGAGTTTGCGGATATCCCTTTGCTGGCGCGGGCACATGATGAGGATCACGCCTATTCCTTGCGGGAAGCCGGTGCCAGCCGGGTCATGCCGGAAACACTGGAGGCCGGATTGCAGCTCTCCTCCTCGGTATTGCAGGTGATGGGCATGAGCGAAACTCAGGTCAATGATGCGATTCGCGAAGAAAGAAACGCGCGCCTTGCCCGGGTTCTTCAGGCCCATGGCGATTTATTCACGCCCGCCAGCGGCAACGAATCGCCGAAATGAACTCTCAGGCTCGGGAACCCAGACCAAAAATTATATTTTTATTATCACTTTAGTTATTAGAATTGGCAGGAATCACGCGACTCCGGGAAATTTCTGACAATCGCGCCAACCCCAGCGCCACCGTCAACCTCCGCAGGTGGAATGAATAAAATCTTTGATCTTAAATTTCAGCAGTTCCGTTTTGAGCTGCCCAAGGATTTGGTGCAAACTACTGCCCCTTGAGGTATTATCTTTTCGTCCAAGAAAGTCACTTACAAGGAAGCACCGCTCGTGAGCAAACGAACCCGTCCAGCCGATATCTATCTCCGTTTTCTGCAACTCGCCGAAGCATTGCGAGACATGCCATCGCTACCGCCCCTCGAGCCGCTGGAAGAGCGCATTCTTTCCCTGATCGCTTTCGCTCGCCAGAGAAAAGAACGCTTGTCAGTCAAAGATCTGATGGGAAAACGTGAACTGGGCTCACCGGCAATGCTGCACGGACGACTGAAGTCAATGCGCGCCAAAGGCTGGATATTGCTGGCAGAAACTGAAGATGCACGTCGCAAGCAGCTTGAACTGACCCAGGCCGCGCTGCTGCATTTCGACAAGCTGTCAAAATGCCTGCTGCAAGCTGCGAAGAAAACCAGCTGACCTTCCCCGCCACCCAATAAAACGCATCGGCCCTTATCGGCCCGATGCGTTTTTTTATTATCGCCCGCACGGCGGCACGGCCTCTGTTCGGCTTCTATTTGCGCAGTGTCAGATAGAGCGCAACACCGATAATGAACGGCACCCCCAATTCCACTCCCAGCACCCACCATTCCATCGCAACCCCGGAAAAAATTGTGTCAGAGATATTTTATGATCAAAGGCCTTGTGCAATATCAAGTCTGCCTCAAATTTTAAGATGAAGTCGGTAGCTGGCATGGAACGGAAGCTCTACAGTGGCGACGATCACTACAGACCGATCGCAACGATGAAAAATCACGCCAACACGCTGAATGACCCCGAGATAAACCATTTATCGATCAGGGAAGAACGTCTGGAACACATAATTGCCCGGGTACCTGCCCTGCTTTTTCAGATGCGACAGGGCCCCAACGAACTCATCCAGTTCAGTTTTCTTTCGCAGGGCTGCGAGGATCTGCTCGGTGTCGCGCCTGAGCTTCTGTATGCGAATGCGCGCCAGTTTTTCGCGATGATCGTCGATGAAGACAGGGAAAGCTGGGCCACCGCATTGCGAAGGTCGGCGGAAAATCTCGAGGTGCTGCAATGGGAAGGGCGAGTCCGGATCGCCTCCTGGAAAGACACCAAATGGATCAGCCTGCGTGCGCGCCCCGAAGATGCGGGCGAAAATGGCCTGCAATGGACGGGACTGATGATCAACATCAGCAACAGCAAACAACATGAGCTTGCCTTGCGCCAGTCACGCTCTGAACTGTCCGATCTTTATCTGCACCTTGATCGCGAAAAAGAGGAAGAGCACGCACATATCCGGCAAGCATTGCATGATGAATTGGGCGGGAACTTATCAGCATTGAAAATGATGCTGACCCATCTGTGGGCATCGATGCCCGACACCGACAAATTCGCACCGCAAAAAGCTTACCTTGACAAAATCATCACCCGCTCAATTCGCTCAGTGCAGCAAATCGCGACCGAGCTGCGCCCCGGCATACTGGATACCGGACTGGTCGCCGCACTCGAGTGGCTGACCAGAGAACAGGAAAATCAGACCGGCATTCATTATGAACTTCGCTGCAATGCCGGAGAAATTCCGATGGACTCTGCACTGGCCACGACCCTGTTCCGGATCGCACAGGCCGCCTGCGACAATATTCGCGAGTACGCAAAGGCAAGCGCGGCCGAAATTCATTTGTATGATGGCTGCTCGGAATTGCTGATGGAGATTATTGACAACGGCAAAGGCAGTCTGCCCCTGGAAAAGACCCATCCGCTGAATTACCGGCTGCGCGAAATGCGGGAACGCGTTGATTTGTTGGGGGGCAGCTTTTCGATGGCCACCCGTCCGGGCAAGGGCACGCTGATCAGCCTGCGCGTTCCGCTGCCGGAGCACTACATCACTGACGAATGATACCGATGACAGTTGCTCGTCATGCCGAACGCCCGGCACGATAACGGAAACCGGGTCTTACAGCTCGTAACTGTCCTTCTGCCCCGCCAGTACCTGCTCCACCAGCTTGCGAGACAAGCTCGGCGCCAGCAGTTCGATGAAGGTAAACACATATCCGCGCAGGTAGGCCCCCTCTTTCAGCGCCACTCGCGAAAGATTGGTGCCGAACAGATGGCCGGCGGATATCGCAGCCAGATTCGTGTCGCGTGCGGGGTTGTAAGCAAGACCGGCGATTATGCCCACGCCCATTCCCAGCTCCACATAGGTCTTGATGACGTCGGCATCGATGGCTTCGAGAACCACATCGGGCTTCAGCCCCCGCCGCGCGAATGCCTGATCGATTTTGTTGCGACCGGCGAACGCAGTGTCATAGGTAATCAGCGGAAAGGCGGCGATATCCTCCAGTGTCAGCGTCTTCTGTCGGGTCAGCGCGTGGTCCGGTGGCGCGACGACCAGATGCTCCCACTGGAAACAAGGCAGCGAAACCAGACCATCGATGTCGGCAATCGCTTCGGTGGCAATCGCCAGATCGGCCTGACCATTCAGCACCATATCGGCAACCTGCCGTGGGTTGCCCTGTAATAAAGACAGACGGACCTTCGGGAATTTTTGCGAAAACGCCTGGACCACCGCCGGCAGCGAATAGCGGGCTTGGGTATGGGTGGTCGCAATCGTGAAACTGCCGGAATCCTGGGCCGCGAATTCCTTGCCGATTTGTTTCAGGCCATCGACCTCCTGCAGGATCAGCTCGACTGATTTCAGCACCTGGCGCCCCGGCTCGGTCAGCCCCCGGATGCGCTTGCCATGACGGGTGAAGATATCGATACCCAGCTCTTCCTCCAGCTCGATGATCGCCTTGGAGACACCCGGCTGCGAGGTAAACAGGGCTTTGGCGGCTTCCGTCAGGTTGAACTTTTGCCGGACGGCCTCTCGGACAAAGCGAAATTGATGGAGATTCATGGCTTTTCTCCGGATACGACAAGTATTGTTTTCATAAAAACATCAAAACACAGCGAAAATTGAAGGGCGTTGCGGCCATTTGCTTATATCTGAGAATCATATAAGCAAATAAATACTCTGTTGTTTGGAATAAGCAGGGAGTTTATTAGCATTCTGGCTTCTTCGCGCGAGGCTTTATGACTTTGACTTATGTAGTTTCCGGATTTGCCGTGGGCATGCTGGTCGGCCTGACCGGCGTCGGCGGCGGCTCACTGATGACGCCGCTGCTCACCCTGCTGTTCGGGATCAACCCGACCGTGGCCGTGGGTACCGACCTGGCGTTCGCGGCAATCACCAAAAGCGCCGGAACCATCGCGCACCGCGTGAAAAAAAATGTGCACTGGGACATCGTCAAGCGGCTGTGCCTCGGCGCGCTACCCGCAGCCGTGCTCGCGACGATTGCGCTGAAATATTTCGGCGCGCTCGACAAGCACATCGGGCAAATCATTCGCTATGCGATCGCGTTCTCAGTCATTCTGACCGTGATTGCGATCATCTTTCGCGGCCGCATGCAGGCGTGGATGAACTCACATCCCGAGAAGCAGCTGCACGGACGGCTGCAGGTGATCGCCACCATCGCAGCTGGCGCCGGTATCGGTGCGCTGGTCACGGTGTCTTCGATCGGCGCGGGCGCGATCGGCGCCACTATTCTGGTTCTGCTCTACCCCAATCTGAAGCCCGCCGAAATCGCCGGTACGGACATCGCCTACGCAGTGCCGCTGACCGCGATTGCCGCACTCGGTCACTGGTGGCTGGGTTCGATCAACTGGGAACTGCTGCTAACCCTTCTGCTGGGCTCGGTACCCGGCATCACCATCGGCTCGCTGCTGGCGCGCTCGGTACCCGAAACTTTTCTGCGCGGACTGCTCGCGACGACGCTGACCGGCGTCGCGGCCAAGCTCGTGCTCTGAGACGAATCACTTAAGGATCCCTATGTATCGCTACGACCAATACGACCATCAGATCGTCCGGGAACGCGTCGCACAATTCCGCAGCCAGGTGGAACGCCGCGTGTCTGGTGAACTGACCGAAGACGAATTCCGTCCGCTGCGTCTGCAAAACGGCCTCTACCTGCAACGCCATGCGTACATGCTGCGCGTGGCGATTCCGTATGGTCTGCTGTCAGCCAGCCAGATGCGCAAGCTCGGACACATTGCGCGCAAATACGATCGTGGCTATGGACATTTCACGACACGCCAAAACATTCAGTACAACTGGATCGAACTGGAGCAGACACCGGACATTCTGGCCGAGCTGGCCTCGGTCGAAATGCATGCGATCCAGACCTCGGGCAATTGCATCCGCAACATCACCTCCGACCAGTTCTGCGGTGTCGCCGCTGACGAACTGGCCGACCCCCGTCCCTACATCGAAATCCTGCGTCAGTGGAGTACCTTCCATCCGGAATTCGCCTGGCTGCCGCGCAAATTTAAAATTGCCGTCAATGCCGCTGCTGAGGATCGTGCTGCCGTTCAGGTGCATGACATCGGTCTGAATCTGATCAAAAATGAGGCCGGCGAATTGGGCTTTCAGGTGCTGGTCGGTGGCGGTCTGGGTCGCACGCCGATTATTGGCAGCGTGATCCGCGAGTTTCTCCCCTGGCAGCATCTGCTGAGCTACACGGAAGCGATCATGCGCGTGTACAACCAGTACGGTCGTCGCGACAACAAATACAAGGCGCGCATCAAGATCCTGGTGAAGGCCCTCGGCGCGGAAGAATTCGCACGTCAGGTCGAGGCGGAGTGGCTGGATCTGAAAGACAGCCCCAGCACGATCACACCGGAGGAACTGGCGCGTGTTGCCAGCTACTTTGCACCGCCTGCCTATGAAACGCTGAAGGATGATGATGCACTGCTGCAGCAGCAACGCAGCGAGAACAAAGCGTTTTCGAACTGGCTGACGCGCAATGTCCGGCCGCACAAAGTGCCCGGCTATGCGATCGTGACGCTGTCACTGAAAAAAACCGGTACACCACCCGGTGATGCCACCGCCGAACAAATCGATTTTGTCGCTGATCTTGCCGATCGCTACAGCTTCGGCGAGCTGCGTGTCACGCATGAGCAGAATCTGGTGCTCGCCGATGTGAAGCAGTCGGATCTGCTCGCTCTGTATAAAGAGGCGAAAACGCATGGACTGGCAACCGCCAACATCGGTCTGCTGACCGATATCATCTGCTGCCCCGGTGGCGACTTCTGCTCGCTGGCGAATGCAAAATCCATCCCGATCGCCGAAGCGATTGCCGAGCGTTTTGACGATGTCGATTTTCAGCATGATATTGGTGATATCGAGCTCAATATCTCAGGCTGCATCAACGCCTGCGGTCATCATCATGTCGGCAACATCGGCATTCTCGGCGTCGACAAGGATGGTTCGGAGTGGTATCAGGTGTCTATCGGTGGCGCACAGGGCAATGAGAGTTCGATTGGTAAAATCATCGGCCCCTCGTTCGCAGCCGGTCAGATGCCTGAAGTCATCGGCCGCCTGTTGGAAGTCTATGTCCGCGAGCGTATTGAGGAAGAGCTGTTCATCGATACCGTGAACCGTATCGGCATTAACCCATTCAAGGAGCATGTGTACGCGACGCCTATCGCTGGTCACACCTACCAAGCCGGAGAGGATGCGTATGCGTAAGATCATCAAAAACAAAGCGATCGTCGACGATCACTGGAACGTCTTCAAATTGTCCGAGGGCGAGTCGCCTGAGACTGCGGCCGTGCCCCCAGGCTTCCAGATCGTGCCACTGCAAGTCTGGCTGGCACAAAAAACAATCCTCGCAGCGCGCAAGGATGTTGCAGTCTGGCTGGCAAGCGATGAGCGGGCCGAGCAGCTGAAAGAAGATGCCGCCATACTGCCCCTGATCGCGATTGATTTTCCGGTCTTCTCGGATGGACGTGGCTACTCGATCGCTTTCAATCTTCGCACCCGACTGGGCTACGAGGGCGAGATACGTGCCATCGGCGATGTGCTTCGAGATCAGCTGTTTTA
>JACCDX011744986.1_pt1 | contig 20220 bp, 16 predicted proteins | sample 7449681 | NCBI WGS metagenome assembly JACCDX01 (sample SAMN15323450, study PRJNA562643) | freshwater metagenome | isolation source: river surface water | place: USA:Blue River Watershed | collected 2017-08-18
AGAGCAGCCCGCTGCTCGACGGGCCCGATCGCGCCGTCGCGCGCTCGATGATGAAAGCCGCTGGTTTCACTGACGATGATCTGAAGAAGCCGCAAATCGGCGTCGCGCACTGCTGGATCGGTACGATGCCCTGCAACCTGAATCACCGCGAGCTGGCGCAGCAGGTGATGGAAGGCATCCGCGAAGCGGGCGGTAATCCGGTTGAAATCAACACCGTGGCGATCAATGACGGCATCACCACCGGCACGGAGGGCATGAAGACCTCGCTCGTCAGCCGCGAGCTGATCGCCGATTCTGTCGAGCTGGTGGCGCGCGGGCATATGTTTGACGGACTCGTCACCTTGTCTGGCTGTGACAAGACCATTCCCGCGATGGCCATGGTGCTTGGTCGCGTGAACGTGCCGGGGCTATCGTTCTATGGCGGATCGATACAGGCCGGCCGCTGCACCAAGCCTTCGACCTTGTTCGAAGGCCGCAAGCTGACGATTCAGGAGGTGTACGAAGCGATCGGCGCGTTCAATGCGGGCCGTCTCAGTGCAGAAGAACTGCTCGATGTCGAAGACCACGCCTGCCCCGGCGCGGGTGCCTGTGGCGGGCAGTTCACTGCGAACACCATGGCCACGGCTTGCACGATGCTGGGTATTTCGCCGATGGGCATCAATGACATTCCGGCACTGGAGCAGAGCAAAGAAGCGGCGGCGCGCGAGTGCGGGCGCATGGTGATGGCGCTGGTGAACGCTGGCATTCGTCCGCGCGACCTCATCACTCGAGAGAGCTTCGAGAATGCGATTACCGGCGTGATGGCGACGGGCGGTTCGACGAATGCCGTGCTGCACCTGCTGGCAATGGCGCATGACTTTGGCGTGTCCTTGTCGCTCGATGATTTCGATCGTATCTCGCGCAAGACCCCGGTGCTGGCCGACATGCGTCCGTGGGGCACTTACACGGCGACCGAGATGTATGACGCAGGCGGCATGCCGGTGGTCGGCAAACGACTGGTACAGGCGGGTTTGCTGCACACGGCTTCGAAGACGGTCAGCGGGAAAACCCTCGGCGAAGAAATTTCGGTGGCAAGCGAGCCTGCAGGACAGCAAGTGATTCGCTCGCTGGAGAATGCCATCAAACCGCAGGGCGGTCTGGCGATTTTGTCCGGTAATGTCGCGCCCGGCGGCGCGGTGATCAAATTGTCAGGCCAGAGCAAATCACTGCATCGCGGCCCGGCGCGTGTGTTCGACAATGAGGAAGTCGCCTATCAGGCGATCAAAGCCGGTGAGATCAAGCCAAACGATGTGCTGGTGCTTCGCTACGAAGGCCCACGCGGCGGCCCAGGCATGCGCGAGATGCAGCTGCTGACCGGTGCGTTGCAAGGCTCGGGTCTTGGCGGTTCGGTCGCGTTGATGACGGATGGCCGCTTCTCTGGCGCATCGCATGGTTTTGTGATCGGTCATATCGTGCCTGAGGCGGCCGATGGCGGACCGATCGCTGCGCTGCGCGACGGCGACACCATCGTCATCGATGTCGAGCAGCGGCAGCTTCGGGCCGAACTGAGCGACGACGAAATCCGCCAACGCCTGAAAGACTGGGCCGAACCGGCGCCGCGCTACACGGAAGGTGTGCTCGCCAAGTATGCGGCACTGGTCACCGATGCGTCGCAGGGTGCGATTACGTCAGCGTTTGCTTCGCGCCGGATGTCCTCGTCGACGAGAGAAAAGAAATAACCACCCACCACACAAAAATCACATAACCTCACCAGGAGAATCACATGAGAAAACCAAACGCTATCAAACGACTGGGCATGGTGCGCCGCAAGCAGAGCATGACGCACGAGCAGTTCGTCGATCACTGGCTGAACGTTCACGCAGAGCTGTGCAAGAAATTACCCGGCATGCGCCGCTATTCCGTGAACCTGGTTGCGCCGGAGTCCGTGCCGGTGCTCGGCTACGACGGCTTCTCCGAGTTGTGGTTCGATTCCGCCGAGGCGCTGCAGGCCGCGCTGACCAGCCCCGAAGGCAAGACCCTGCTGGCGGATTTGCCGAACTTCACCGAGCATATTCAGCCCATTTTGGTTGAGGATTATTTGATGCTGGGGTGATGGCTCTGAGGGGAAGGCTGTCAGCTAACCCTCAGGTTTCATTACGACTCATTGAGCGGTGCTCAAATTGACAATCTCGTCTGCACGATGCTCAGGTTTCACTGTCGGATGACACAAACTTCATGGTAGATTGATCCCGCCTGACCATAAATCGAACAAACAAGGTGGCCGGTCGCACTGTGCAGGACGCAGCAGCGAGCCGGCTTGGGGGGGGAGATCTTTCTGCTCGTAATGCAGTTGATCTGCAATCTGCAGACGGGCAGTTGGATCGCGCCGGACATCGCTTGCCGGCGTTCAGCCTGAAAGAGCATTCACATGAAGCGATGTGTAGTGCGCGCGTTGGTGGGCTGGTGTTTCAGCCTGATCGGCGCTCTGTGCATGTCCTCCGAGGCGCATGCCGGACTGCTCAAACGTGACGACATCGACAAGCTGCTCGATGGTCAATTCATCATCGGCGAGGTGCAATCTGACCTGCCGGTGTACCCGCTGTTCGCGAAGAATCCCTCTGGAGGCAAGCCGGAACTGAAAGGCTATGCATTCGAGTCGCTGGATTTCGAGCCGGTGCGCGGCTACAGCGGCAAGCCGATTGACGTGCTGGTGGCGATGGACCTGACCGGCAGCTTCATCGATCTGCGGCTGGTCGACCACAAGGAACCCTTCTTCAACAATCCCACAGGTACCGCAAGGCTGGGTACCTTTACCGCGCAATACACGGATCTTTCGCTACATCACACGGTACGTATTCATGACTGGCGCTCACCAACCAAGCGTGATGAGCAGTCTGCTGATTTGCAGGGCGTGAACCACGGCACCGTGACGACCAAAGCCATCGATCGCTCGATCTTTGCGTCAGCGGCCAAAGTGGCCTTGGCCAAACTGGATCCGAGCATCGCCGCTGCAGCGGCAGCGCGACGGCGCAGCACGCGCGAGAGCTTCCGGCCGCTGGTCTGGGACGACTTGCTCGCCCGCGGCATGGTGCGCACCACCACGATCACCTTCGCCGATATCGAACGTGCCTATGCGAATGTGAACGAGCCGGGCAGCGGCAAGCTAGACGGTGTGACAAGCAACGCGCCCGCGCTGACATTTCACGTCGCTCTGCTGGGCATTCCTTCGATTGGCCGCAATCTGCTCGATGGCGAGGGCTGGCGTTACCTGAATACCAGTCGTCGGAAATCGCAGGCGCTGCTCGTCACCGAGAGCGGGCCGCTAGCCCAGGTAACCGATATCTCGCAACGGCAGAACGTGCCCGATGCGCGCAGCACGGGGGATCCCCGGCTTGCCGATCGCGAGCCTGAAGCGCCGTTGGCCTCACCTCCCTCCGACGAGATGATTGGGGCACTCAGAGTGCCCGACGAACTACCCTTCGTGCTGTCACAGAATGGCAAGCCACTGAAGTTCAGCAGCATCGGTTATGACAAGGTGCTGAAAGTCCCCGGCTACCCAAAGGCGACGAAAGCGTATTTTTTGGTGATCGACAAAGCCACGCCACTCGATTCCTCGCAACCTTTCGAGCTGGCATTCCGTCTGGGACGGCGTTTCGGCACCAACCAGATCATGAACCACATCGAAAAGCGCGAATTCTCGCTGGCCTATGATTTTCATGGCTGGCGGGCGACGATGTATGACTGGTGGGATACCGACTGGACATCGATCGACTGGATCAAGGTCTGGCTGTCGCGCTGGATGGAAATCGCTACCTTGCTGATCGGTCTGGGCGTGTTGACGATCGCGCTGCTCGCGCAGCAACGCACCAGCGCCAGCGCGCGCACGCTAATGGTCTTCCGCACCGCTTACTTGATCTTCACGCTGGGTTTCATCGGCTGGACCGCGCAAGGCCAGCTGACCATCATCAATATCACGGCCGCACTGGAATCATTGAGGGGTGGTGGCGATCTTGGCTTCCTGATGAACGATCCGATGACTGTCATCCTCTGGTTGTTCACCGGCGTGACGCTCCTGGTGTGGGGCCGCAGTACTTTCTGCGGCTGGCTATGTCCGTTCGGCGCGCTGCAGGAACTGGTCAGCCTGATCGCCAATCGCATGGGCTTGCACCAGCGACGGCTGCGTGCCGCGCTGGATGCCAAGCTGAAATGGATCAAGTACATCGTCCTCGCCACGATCCTTGGCTCGATATTTGTTGCCCCATCGTTTTCCGAGCTAGCGGTGAAGGTCGAGCCTTTCGAGACCGCGATCAGTTTTTATTTCATGCGCGACTGGCCGTATATTGCCTGGGCGGTCGTCTGCCTCGTATTCGGTTTATTTCTGTATCGAGGTTACTGTCGCTACATCTGCCCACTCGGCGCAGCGCTGGCCTCAGTCAATCTGCTCCAGCGATGGAACTGGATACCGCGCCGAGACGAGTGCGGTACACCCTGCCAGTCCTGCCGGCACCGCTGCGAGTATCAGGCGATTGCGCCTGATGGCAAGATCGCTTACAGCGAGTGCTTCCAGTGTCTCGATTGCGTGGCGATTTATCAGGATGATCAGCGTTGCCTGCCGCTGATTCAGGAGCGAAAACGGGCAGTGATACCGATTCATGTCGCGGACTCGGCCTGAGCCAGGACAAATCACGATGCACGGTCATTCAACTAGACTTTTACACCGTCGGCAGAATCTTTGGGTGGAGACCTGATGAACAACAAGAAAAAAGATATCGCTGTCACCGACACTCGCCGTCGCGCGCTGCTCTTGGGTGGCGTGGGCGCAGCGGCCAGCGCGACACTCGCTCCGTTGAGCGGAATCGCACAGACCAGTGAGACCGAGCTACCTTTCGATAACGGGCGCCGGCAGCTGGTCGCGTATCCTGAAAAACGACCACTGATCGTGCTCACCTCGCGCCCTCCGCAACTGGAAACTCCGTTCGATGTGTTTAATGAAGGCATCATCACGCCGAATGATGCTTTCTTCGTTCGTTACCATTTGTCTGGCATACCAACCGCCATCGATGGCGATCGTCACCAGATCAAGGTCGGTGGCAATGCCTGTGGTCGGCCCTTCGATATCACCGTCTCCGAGCTGCGCCGCTTCTTCCGGCCGAGCGAGATCGTCGCGGTCAATCAGTGCTCGGGCAATAGCCGCGGCCATTTCACGCCACGGGTAACCGGCGGGCAGCTGTCAAATGGCGCGATGGGCAATGCGCGCTGGGTCGGCGTGCCACTCAAAGCGCTGCTCGCGCGCGCAGAGATCAAAGACAGTGCGCGGCAAATCGTATTCAATGGTCTGGATACAGCGCCTTTTGGAGGCGGCGACTTTATCAAATCGCTCGATATCCACCATGCGATGGATGGCGAAGTGATGCTGGCCTATCAAATGAATGGCAGCGATATACCGATGCTGAATGGTTATCCGGTCAAGCTGATCGTTCCCGGTTACTACGGCACGTACTGGATCAAGCACGTGTCCGATATCGAGATCGTCGACAACACCTATGAGGGTTTCTGGATGAAGCCCGCGTACCGAATACCCGACAATGACTGTGCCTGTGTCGAGCCAGGCAAGGCGCCGCAATCCACGCGCCCCATCGGCCGCTTTGTCGTGCGCTCATTTATTACCTCGCTGCGTGATGGCGCGCAGATCGCTGCTGGGAGAGATATCAAGGTTCGGGGCATCGCATTCGATGGCGGAGCGGGGATACGCGATGTTGCGTACTCGATCGATGGCGGTCGTACCTGGCGCGAGGCAAAGCTCGGCAAGGAACTGAGTCGCTATTCATTTAGGGAATTCAGTTTCGGTTTCACGCCCTCGCGTGGCGATTACGATTTGCGCGTTCGCGCGACCACGCGTTCTGCTGAGACGCAGCCGTATGACGCCAAGTGGCAGCCGGCCGGTTACATGCGCAATGTGATCGAATCTGTTCGTGTCACGGCCACCTGATACGGAATATCCGATCTGTACTTATGCATTCATCATGGAAATGCCAATGAAAAATTATCTGACCTGCGGATGGCTGACCGCTGTTTTGCTGATGATGGCCATGGTCGCCAGTGCCGGGGTCAAGCGCATTGATTTGCCGCCCGATGGCGTACAGCTCAAGGCGAGCAGCTTGCCCGGCTATGAAAAGGCGCGTATGGCTTGCGTGGCCTGTCATTCAGCGGAGTACATGCAATACCAGCCGCCCACGGCCGCTCGTCCTTATTGGGAAAACATGGTCAAGCGAATGAAAACGGTGTTTAACGCGCCGCTGAATGATGCGGACATCCCCGAGATCGTTGATTATCTGGTCAAGACGTATGGGAACGAGCAGGGCAAGTAGTCGATCCGCTGCGCATCACTGGCCGCGATTCACCCGTTCACAGCCGAGAGGTCTATCCGGTAGCTGAAGTCCACCTCGCATGGCTCAACCTGCCCCTCAACCGGTGCAGCGGCCGCAGGATCAGGCGCGCAGGCCAGAGGTACATGACTGTCGTCAGCGGGCAGACCCGAAGTCGGGTCCAGTCCAGTCCATCCGGTATTCGGTAAATACACTTCGCACCAGGCGTGCAGCTCAGTCGGATCGACCGCCGAGTGGGGGCGCGACGTCGCAGCGGCGGCGCCAGAGGGCAGCTGGATCAGATAGCCGGATACAAAGCGTGCAGCGAATCCACAATGCCTGAGTAATTGCACCAGCAGCCAGCTACTGTCGCGGCAGGAGCCGCTGCGCTTATGCAGGGTCTCCTCCACCGTTTGCACACCATGCTCTTTGCGTATCTGGTAGCGAATATCCTGGTGCAGCTTTTGGTTCACCCTTGTCACAAAATCTGCTGTTCTCAGATCACCGCGCTCCACCGTTCTCAAATACGCCTGACACTGCGGGCCTGCCGGTTCAGTGCGTCGGTAGGGCGCAAGTTCGCGAATCAGCGGCGGCTCGTAGGCGGGTGGCATAGGCTGGGTTTCGGCGACAGGAGCTAGTGCCAAAGGTTCAGTCACCTGCTGTTGGATCGTTAGATCGACGATCACGCGGAAAAGCCGAGTCTTGCCGGAAAAAAGTACCTCAGCCGTCTGGTTGGCAAATGCATCATTGCTCCAGCGTATATCAACGCCCTCCGGTTCCACCCGCATCGAATAACTGAGCAGATGACCTCGATAATGCGGTGCCGGGCACAGCCGAATGATTTGCGGCCCCAGCGCGACCGGGCGGTCATACAGGTACTCGGTAACGTGATGTAGGGCGATGCGCATGTACACGGCCAGGCAATACGGTGAGATCGAAACGTTAAACAGAGTGCTCTTCAAAGAGTGAGTGTACGGCATTCGGAGCCGGACCCTCGGTCCACAAGGCGCCGGCCCGGAGCGCTTCTGGGTTAAGCTTCAGCGGTTACCGGCGGCACGCTGCGTATTGCGACGCAGGCGATTCGTCTTGCCAGCGAGGCGCGCCTGACCCTGGCACCATGATCATTCAAAAAGAAGGAGACGAACATGCAGAAGGCGTCTATTTGCAAGATGCTTTGCATCGCGCTGATCGCGCTCACCGCAGGCATGAGCAGCGCTGTTCTGGCGATGACGCCCGAACAGATCATTGACGCGCTCAAGCGCCCCGAGAACAGCACTGGCAATATCGCCGATGCCGTCGAAGAGGCAACGGGCGCACGCGGCTGGATGTCTTCCGACATGAAGCCGATTTACGATGCCCGCATCGTCGGCCGTGCGGCCACCGCGCTGATGCGTCCGGTGCTGAAGAATGACACCCGCAAATATCCTAACCATATTCTCGACATACTCGACGAGGCACCCGCCGGGTCCGTGCTGGTGTATGTGATGCAGGACGGGTTGGAGATCGCCGCCATGGGCAACCTCATGGGTACCACCGCCAAAGTGCGCGGCCTCGCGGGTGCTGTCATCGATGGCGCAGTCAGGGACATCACCGAGCTGCGCCGTCTCGACTTCCCGGTCTGGTCGCGCCGCGTCAGCCCCGCGACCTCGGTGGGACGCATGATCAGCGTGGACAAGCAGATCCCGGTGAAGTGCGGCGAGATTATGGTGCACCCGGGCGATTACATCGTTGCCGACGCCGATGGCGTGGTGGTGGTACCCACCGCCGCTGCAGAGAAAGTCGTTGCCCTGCTGAAGCAGTACGACGACAAAGAGTCAAAGATGATTCCCATCATTGAGCGCGAGAAATCGATGCGCAAGGCGTTGGAGCAGTACAACCGGTATTGACGCATCGCCTGAGGCGGCGCGGGTCAGCATGCGACAGCTGCGACGCTCACATCATCGCGCCCCTGGCCTTGGCGGGATACCACTGGTCGATGTCGATATCGTGAATACCTGGCTCGGCGAGCGCCTGCACGCGCAGCGATCCGAGCGAGCAGATGCGGCGCACGGTGGCGGCCAGCATCTGGCCTTTGACCATCAGGTTGCCGTGGGTATTGATACGCGTGTCCCTTGCCTTATTGATGATTTGTTTCGTGGCCGGCCTTCGCTGCGGGATAGGGCGGGCGTTTGCCTGAACGTGGCAAGAAAAATCCCCGGTTATTGAAATAATCCACGCCCGTCCCTATGTTGTTGGCAGTTATAAAAACAAGCAAGGAAACGGGACGTGATGGGTAAGGCAAAAAAGGCTGGAATTTCATTTTTTTTATCTTTAGCGTTAACCATCGCCGCGTTGAGCGGGTGGTACGTTTCAGGCACTGACGCGAATGCTGCACCGCGATCCGTGACGCCGCGTGGCGAGTTGCACTCGGATGAGAAAGCGACGATTGAGCTGTTCGAAAAATCGAAGTCCTCGGTGGTTTTCATCTCGACCCGCGAGAAAGTCGTCAACCTCTGGACGCGAAATGTGTTCTCTGTGCCGCGCGGGACAGGCTCGGGCTTTATCTGGGATGAAGATGGCCACGTCATCACGAACTTCCATGTGATTCAAGGTGCGAACGAGGCGCGCGTGCGTCTGGCCGATGGTCGCGACTACAAGGCCGTGCTGGTGGGCGTCAGCCCGTCGCACGATATCGCGGTGCTGAAGATCGCCGTCGACTTCAAACGTCCCCCGCCGGTCCCGATCGGCGAGAGCGCAAAGCTGCGGACCGGGCAGAAGGTTTACGCGATCGGCAATCCTTTCGGGCTCGACTGGACGCTGACCACCGGGATCATCTCGGCGATGGATCGCTCGCTGCCGGGCGAGAACGGTACGCAGATCGATCACCTGATCCAGACCGATGCAGCGATCAATCCCGGCAATTCCGGTGGCCCGCTGCTGGACTCGGCGGGTCGTCTGATCGGTATCAACACCGCGATCTACAGCCCCAGCGGGGCCAGTGCCGGCATAGGCTTTGCGGTACCCGTGGACACGGTCAATCGTGTCGTGCCAGAGCTGATCAAGCACGGCAAATATCTGCGCCCCTCACTTGGCATCGGGTTGGATGAGAACATCAACGAGAAGCTCTCCGAATTCCTCGGGAAAAAAGGCGTGTTTGTACTGAAGGTGAACCGTGGCTCGACCGCTGAGAAAGCCGGCCTGAAGCCAGCAAGTGTGTCCGCCGATGGTACGCTCACGCCGGGTGACATCATCACGGCGGTTGAAGGCACGCCGGTCGACACTGTCGTGAAGCTCATGTCGCGCCTGGATGATTTCAGTATCGGTAGCAAAGTGAAACTGACCGTGCAGCGAGGACCATCGACAACGGAAGTGCAGGTGACGCTGGAGGCGCAGCGCTGAGATTCCTGTTGCCTGTTCCGAGTACCTCCCATTTTTAGGCATCCGATCCTTGGGAAAACTTACAATACGACGTATTAACAGTTTTGCCGCAGGATGCCCCCATGGAGCAGGTTTTCGAGAACGACGATTCTCCGCCAGAAGCAAGGCAGCAGGCAGCCAGAAAGACCACGCTGGTCAGTGCCGTCGTCAATGTGCTGCTGTCCGTCGTCCAGGTGCTGGTTGGCATGCTGACCAGCTCGGCGGGTCTGATCGCAGATGGCATTCATTCGCTGACCGATCTCGTGGCGGACTTCATCGTGCTCCTGGCCAATCGCCATAGCAGCAAAGACGCAGATGAAGACCATCAATATGGTCATCAGCGTTATGAGACGGCTGCATCGCTGTTCCTCGGACTCAGTCTAGTCGCGGTCGGCGTCGGTATTGCGTGGTCGGCAGCGATCAAGATCATGCATCCGCAGACAGCGCCGGTGCAGTTCGCGGCGTTTTACATCGCGTTGTTTGCGCTGGTGACCAAAGAGCTGCTGTTCAGATACATGCTGATGGTGGCCGAGCGCGTGCGTTCGTCGATGTTGATCGCGAACGCCTGGCATGCGCGTGCGGACGCCGCCTCGTCACTGGTGGTGGCGCTCGGTATTTTGGGATCTGCGTTGGGCCATCCCACGCTGGATGCGGTCAGCGCACTGATTGTCGGCCTGATGATTTGCAAGACGGGCTCGGGCTTTGCGTGGGATGCGCTTCACGACTTGATGGATCGCGCCGCGTCGGCTGAGGAGTTTCAGCGCATCTCTGAGATCATTGCCGGAACGCCCGGCGTGCTCGGTGTGCATGACCTGAGGACGCGCAAGATGGGCGATCTGATCATTGTCGATGTGCATATTGAAGTGAATGCGAACGCCACCGTCAGGCAGGGTCATGATATTGGTCTGGAGGCGGCGAACCGCGTGAAGGCCGAGCTGCCCGTGCTGTATGTCATGACACACATCGATCCGGTCTAAGGCCTGCGGGCTGACGTTTTTGTTCAGGGTTACCGCTTACGGATCAGCTTGTCCGGTAAATCCCTTTAACATCAGGCCATACAGCTCGGGCGTACCGACCTGTCCACCCTTGAGCAGCACTTCCTTGCCGTTAATCTGAGAGTCGTCAGACAACAGCGTGCAGACGTGGGCGTTCTGTTTGAAGTGACTGGCCTTGGTCTCCAGCGCCATCGCGCCGAGCTGGCGCATCGTGAAACTGGAAGAATCGCCGCCAGCGATAACCATGCGGGTGAGTCCGGCGTCGACGATCGCAGCGCGAGCAAGGCGTGAATAGAGCAAGCCGATGCGGTTGGCAACGAAGGCCGGCGCTGACACGCCTGCAGGCAGCTTGCCCTGCACAGCCGCGACCTGATCATCATCCGGACCTTTGGCGGTGTACACGACCACGCTGTTCCCTGCGGCCAGCGCCGTCAGCATCTGCTGCTGCAGTGTTTGTACAGTGGCCTCATCCGCACTGATCAATTGCTCGGGCGTGATGCGTATGCTTTTGAAGCCTTCGTCGATAGCCCAGTCGATCTGCGCCGCAGAGAGAGCAGAGCAACTGCCCGATAGCACGAGCAGTCGATCGACAGGTGCCAGCGTGTGGGAAGGCTCGGGTGCAGTGATCTGCCCTTGTTCGCGCAGATGAGCGCCCAGCGCATGTGCAAGGCCTTGCGCTGCCATCGCACAGATCACGCGTGAGCGAGACAGTTGCCACAGGCTGGCAGCGCCGGTGATCACCTGACGCTGGGTATAGCCATCGAACACCGCACTGTCTTTTTGAGCAAGTTGATCTGCGAGCACGGCGGGATGAGCTTCGCAAGCATCCAGCTGCCGCAGATCGATTTGCTGTTGCGGCTCGAAGCCTTGCTCAGTCAGCACTTTGCCAAGATCTGATTCATGCATCGGTGTGACTGGATGACGAGACATCACCGGATGACGATCCAGCCGGTATACCTGTTCACCGGCACGTGCATAGTGATGGCCGAACAGGGTGTAGCGGCCGAACTCCGGTGTCGCCGCGAACACTGGCACGAAGCTCTGTGGCCACTGCTTGCGCATCAGACGAATCGCTTCCCCCAGGCTGCCAATCGATGGTGATGAATCGAAGGTCGAGCAGCATTTGTACTGGATGAAGCTCACGCCAAGCTGACTGAAGTTTTCCAACACGGGCAGCAATTCATCGGCCATCTCTGCCGGAGGCAGTGAGCGCGCGGTGCCTGCGACACCGATCACATCATAGGATTGTGCCGCCTTTTTCAGCACCTCGGCATCGGGATTGGAGAAGAACAGCAAAGTGCGCAGACCGTGCCGCGCATACTGCGCGGCATTGTCGGAAGCGCCGGTGAAATCATCACCGTAAAAGGCAAGGCGGATCATGAGGCGTCGGAAGGCAATGCAAAAAGTGGTGCGATTTATGTCAGAAAGCCTGTGGAGATCCATGGCACCAGCGCGACGATCACGATGCCGATGAACAGCGCGACCATGTAGCCGATGATGGGGCGTATGCCTTCGTCCGGATGCGTCTGGCTGACCGCGCAGGCGCCGTAGTAGCCAACACCGAATGGTGGCGAGAAGAGCCCGAGGCCCATCGACAGGATCACCACCATCGCGTACTGGACTTCATGGATGCCCATCTCACGCGCGATTGGAAACAGCAGCGGGCCGAACAGCACGATGGCGGGTATGCCCTCCAGCACACTACCGAGAATAATGAAGGCGACAATCGACACGGCCATGAACATCCCGGCACCGCCGGGCAGACTGGCCATCATTTCTGCCAGTGCCTGCGAAAAACCTGACTGCACCAGCGCCCAGGCCATCGCGGTAGCGGTGCCGATGATGATCAGGATCGCACCGGACAGCGACACGGTCTCGACCAGTATGTCGCCCAGACGGCGCACATTGAATTGTCGGTAGATCAGCAAGCCCACCAGCAGTGAATACACGACGCCGACGGTCGATACTTCCGTCGCGGTGGCCACGCCTTCGATCACGGCGGCGCGAATCACGAAAGGTAGCAGCAGTGCGGGCAGCGCAATGATGAAGCAGCGAAGAATCTCCTGCGCTGAGGCACGGGGCGGCAGATCGATGGCCTCACGGCGCGCACGCCAGCCGATCAAGAGACATAGCATGAGCGCCAGGACTAGACCCGGCATCAGGCCACCGGCGAACAGCGCGGCGATCGACACGCCCGTCACCGAACCTATCGTGATCAGCACGATACTGGGGGGTATGGTCTCGGTCTGGGCCCCGGTGGCTGCCAACAGCGCGACCAGTTCGCCGCGTTGTTGTCCGCGCTTGGTCATCTCGGGGAAGAGCACCGGAGCGACCGCCGCCATGTCTGCGGCTTTCGATCCTGAGATACCGGACACCAGATACATGGAACCGACCAGCACATACGACAGACCACCGCGCACATGGCCCAGCAGCGAGGCCAGAAACGCGACCATGGTGCGCGCCATCCCGGTCATCTCGACCACCAGACCCAGGAACACGAACATGGGCACCGCCAGCAGGATCAGGTGCGACACGCCTTCATCGACGCGGCCGACGACGACATCCAGCGGCATCGAGGTGGATAGCGACAGATAGGAGAAGGTCGCCAATCCGAAAGCGAAAGCGATAGGCATGCCCAGCATCACGGCAGTGCCGACGACGCCGATGAAGAAGATCACCAGATTCAGATTACCCAGATCGGCGAGTACCGGGCCGATAACCTGCAGCGCGCCTGCGAGCACGATGGCGATCAGTGCAGCAGACAATGTCTCGCGCGTGCCGCGCATCAAGAGCTTGACCAGCGTGATCACAATCATCAACAGAGTAGCGACAGGCATGGCGGCCGCTCGCCAGCCATCGGAGATCGACAGCCCGGGCAATTCGATTTCTCGCTGCTGCAACAGATAGCCAATGCTCGGTTCGGCGAGCAGGGCCAGAAAGCACAGACAAGCGGTCCAGGCGGCCCAGTCCCATCGCGCGCGCCATAGATCGCCGCTGCCGTTCACGAGTGCGGTCATGCGCATGTGTGCATTGCGATGCAGAGCAACTGCTGCGCCCATCATGGCCAGCCACAGGAACAGAACACTGGAGAGTTCGTCAGCGATGATCAGCGGCTTGTGAAAGACGTAGCGGGCGATCACGCCCGTAAACAGCAGCACGACTTCGACGGCCACCAGTACGGCTGCCGGCAGTGCCACCAGCCAGCCAAGCGCCGAGTCGATACGCGCGAGCAGACTGCCCGCTAGCGCTGAGGGCGGGCTGTCGGCGCGCGTGCTCATGCAAGTCGCCCTGCGGCTTTTTCAAGCAATCCCCATGCGTCGTCGCCGAATTCCTTGCGCCAGTTCGCGTAATAGCCGCTGCTGCGCAGCTTGTCGCGGAAGGAGAGGGGATCGGCGGTGTTGAACACCATGCCTTTTTCTTCCAGCGATTTGCGCAGCTGGGAATTCATCTCGGCGATATCCTTGCGTTGCAAGAGTGCGAATTCATTGAAATTCTTTGCTGCGATCTCTTGCACACGTGCTGGCATTCTGTCCCATGCGCGCTTGTTGGCCAGCACCCAGAAACCATCCCACATGTGATTCGTCAGCGAGCAGTATTTTTGTACCTCATACAGCCGCGCGACCGAGGCGATGGCGAGCGGGTTTTCCTGGCCGTCCACTACGCGTGTTTGTAGCGCGGAATACACCTCATTGAAGCTGATACCCGAGGGCGCTGCGCCCAGCGATTCGAACAGCGAGATCCACAGCTTGCCGATCGGTACACGGATCTTCATGCCTGCCAGATCGCTGATATTCACGATAGGCTTGACGTTATTGGTGATCTGACGAAAGCCGTTGTCCCAGATGCGATCCATCACCACTAGCCCTGCGCCGGTGATCTGCGCGCGAATATGCTTACCCAGATCGCCATCCATGCCCTGCCAGACTTGATCATACGTTTTGAAGGCGAAGCCGACGCCGGACAGTGCGGCCTTGGGTACCAGCGACGACAGCGCATTCGCACCCGAGACGGAAAAAAATTCCAGCGCGCCGCTGCGCAGCTGAGTGAACATCGCCGGGTCACCACCGAGCTGATTGTTGGGGAACACGCGAATATTCAGCTTGCCATCGGTTTGTTCTTTGATCGCTTTGGTCGCCTCGATCAATCGTGCCGACAGCGGGTGCGTGGCAGGCAGGTTGGTACCGAACTTGAACTCGAATTCTGCCGCGTGCGCGGTGTGAACCCATGGGCCAGTGATCGCGGCGGCACCGCTGGCGATCAGAAAGTCACGGCGGGTAAATGGGGTCATGATGCTCTCCTTTTTTTGTTATTCGTCGCCGGCGCATCGGTTGACAAAATCAGCCGGAAAATTTTTCCAGTGCTTCTCTCAGTTCGCGGTGGGTTTTCGCCGCGGTCTCTAGCGGGATTCCCTGCATCGCTGCTTCCCATGATTGTCTGAGTGCTGCGACGCCAGCGGCAATACCGCCGGGATGCGCGAACAGCCCGCCGCCCGCAAGGAAAATCAAATCTGTCGATTGCAACGCTGCCCAGGTACCCGGCGCCTGTCTGATGGTTTGCCCTGACGAGAATACCGGCATCACGGTACATGGCTTGTGCGCAAACATCGGTGTCAGGCAGGCGCGCGCCGACGCAATCACGCTCTCATCACTTTCATGAAATTTATTCGCCAGCCCGTTCACATGCATCTGATCCGCGCCCGCGAGACGCCACAGCTTTTGCCAGGCGATATAGGACCAACCGCCTTGCAGATAGCCCCAGCCATTGCGGTGCGCATGAATCGGTAGCTGCGCATGCTTGCGGAACGCGTTGAAGCCAGTCATGCCGACGGAATTCAGGCTTAGCATCGTCAGCGTACCGCCGAGCGAGAGCACCAGATCATGCCGACGCTTCATGTCGTCCAGCTCACCGGTCAGGTTAAACGCATACATGACCTTCTTGCCGGTTCGTTCAGCGTGGCGATTGATGACTTCCATCACCTTGCGCACGCGCTCATCGAAAGGGCAGGCGGGACCATCGGCCTGCAATTCGTCATCTTTGATGAAATCAATTCCGGCGGCACACAGCTGATCGACAAGCTCGGCGGTACCCTCTGCAGACAAACCCACTGAGGGTTTGATGATGGTGCCCACGAGGGGACCTTCAGGAACCCCGGCGAGTTGTCGCGTGCCTGCAATACCGAAGGCCGGGCCCGGGTATGCTGCCGCGAATTCATCCGGAAGATCGATATCCATCAGCCGCAGGCCCGCGACAGGCTTCAGTTCATACAGATTACCGGCGACGGTGGTCATCAGGTTCGGCAGCGATGCACCGAAATTCTCTAGCGGCCACGAGAGCCTCAACTGGTAGCGTTTATTCTGACCAGTCGACGTCTCGTCCAGCGGCGTGATCTCCCAGCTGGCCGCCGCGCGCGCTTTCAGCGCTTCGTCCTCGCCAGGAATCGGAACGAAAGTGCCGGACGATTGCTCGCCCGCGATGATGTCAGCGGCGCGTTCAGGCGCCACCGCTGTGTCAAGGTGATACGTGGCGTGAACGCGAGCGGCCATGACGTAGGAATCGGAAAACAGAAATCTTTTGTACGATCAGATACCGCGCGCGCCCGAGGCGAGGAAGCCGCCATCGACCGGCATGGATATGCCAGTGATGTAGGACGCCGCATCAGATGCCAGGAAGGCGACCACTGCGGCGATCTCGGAGACCGTGCCGTAGCGGTTCATCGGTATGGCGCTTGAATACTCTTTCTTGAATTTTTCTGTGTGCAGTACGCGGGTGAAAGGCGTGTCGACCGGGCCCGGTGACACGGCATTCGCCGTAATGCCATGCTCGGCCAGCTCGACGGCCATCTGGCGCGTCAGCGCAATCACTGCGCCTTTCGAGGTGCCATAGGCGGTGCGACCGGTGCCAACGGCGCGCATCCCCGCGACCGATGCGATATTGATGATTCTTCCCCACTTCTCTTTGACCATCATGCGCGCAGCATGCTGGCTGCACAGCAACGTGCCTGTGACGTTGACGTTCATGGTGTGCTCGAAATGATCGAGCGGATATTCAAGGAAGGGATAGACCTTGGCCAAGCCCGCACTGTTGACCAGCACGTCGCAACGTCCGAAATCTTTTTGGATATTCGCGAAAGCCGCTGCGACCGATTCGGCCTTGCCCACGTCGATCTCGACGGTGCTCACGGAGAGCCCTTCCTGGGCAAGCTGCTCCGCAGTCTGCGCGGCGGCCGCGGTGTCGCGGTCGGCGATGACGACGTGATGACCGGTTCTTGCGAGCTGTGCGACGGATTCTCCGCCTATGCCCATGGCACCGCCGGTGACGACGGCAACGCGCTGTTTCTGCATCATGTCCCCCTTACGGATTGAGTCCGCTTATTATTTTTTTGCGAATGCAGAACATATCACAACGCGAGTACCTCTCAAAGAAGTGCTCAGTCTTCGCGCACGACGCGGAATCCGCCGCCACGGCTGCTGTACCGAATTTCGGAGGAGAACTTCGCCCGGATGGAGGAGCCCATGGACGTCGGCTTGCTGTACCAGGTGCCGCCGCGCACGACGCGCTGACCGCAGTCGCCGCTGGTCCACGCGCTGCCGTCGTCGGGTGCGCCAACGTAGCTCTCGTTCCAGCAATCCTCAGTCCATTCCCAGACATTGCCGTAGAGGTCATGCAGGCCATGGGTATTGGGTTTTTTCTGGCCCACTGCATGGGTGGTCTCGTCGGAATTGTCATCGAACCAGGCATGGTCTGCGATGCTGCTCTGGCCGAAATAAAACTCGCTGTCCGTGCCGCCGCGCGCCGCATATTCCCATTCGGCTTCCGTCGGCAGGCGGTATTTTTTTCCGGTTTTTTCGGATAGCTTGCGCGTGAATTCGCGTGCAAGCTTCCAAGTGACTTGCTCGACCGGGTGGCGGCCCCCCTTGAACTGAGCAGGGCGCGTGCCCATGACGGCGAACCATTCATCCTGCGTGACTTCGAATTTACCGATCGCGAAAGCTTTGACATTCACTGAATGAGCCGGCTGCGCAGTTTCCCCCGCATTCTTGCCCGGTGAGCCCATCGTGAATCGACCGGCCGGCAGCGCAACCATGTCAGGGCAATCGGGACAGTCTTTGAACACAGCGGGATCTGCGAGGACGCCCGCAGAGGAAAGCGAGAGCAAGCACAGGCTGAGCCGTATTATTGTTTTAATTGTGGCATTCATAAAGCGTAAGCTTGTGTAACGTGCGCGGAACAGCTGGGCGTCGCACGATGACGGTTATTCTGCGCTCATGATAACGTCTCTGGCTTACAGGACTCAACTACCGAATTCACTCCGGAGGAGAAAATGAAAAAAACGTGTGCATCGTTAATGCTGGCCGCTGCCTGTTCTTACGTCATGGCGGCGCCATATCCGCTCGGTACCATGACCTGCGCGGACATGGGGCGTTTCGCCTCCGAGGCGCAGGGCTGGCGGGAGAGCGGCATGAAACGCGAAGAGGCGCAGGAGAAGCTGGAGAGCCGGACCTTTAACGACCCGGTCGAGAAAAAGAATATGGACAGAGTGCTCAGGATGGTCTTCGGTACCTATGGCAAATCCTGGACGATCGAGAGCGCCGGCAATGCGATTCTCTCGGATTGTGAGTCGGGCCGTTGAAGGATAACCCTTCGCTTTATGGGGCCAAGCGCCGCTGCGCCCTGCGCCGCCCTGAGTATTTATTAAGTCTCCTCTTTTAAATACAACAAGATCATTGCGCGTAGCAGCAAAACGCTGCGCTGCAAAATGATCGCATGCGCTGGTCTGCAAAAGCGATCAGTCTATGCTGCCTGCCTCCAGAATTTTCCAGCAAAGCCCGTGATATGCGTTGTGATTTTGGCCACCTGTGGCACATCTGGCAGCGCACGATCTTTGCGCGCAGTGGAAGGCTTTTTGATCATTCATGCTGCGTTCACTCAAAGCGCTGAATGTGCTGGGCCACTCGAACGTGCCTCACTCATCAGAAAAATTGGTGCTTTGACATAAAGAACGGCTTGTTTGAATGCAGATTGAATCGTATATTTCCTCGGTCACCGTAGTTTCACCAAGGGTAAAGGCTTTTTGCGGGGCCGTCCGATCGCAAAAGGCAGGGTGAGCGGGACTCACTATAACGATAAGAAGCGTAGGACTTTTTGGAGGAAACACAATGAAGAATGCTGTCAATACCAAACTCAAGGTAGTCGCGGGTTCTCTGATGCTGGCGGGTGCCGCAGTTGCCGTCGCTGGTGATGTCTCTTGGGATCGTCTGCTGAATGCCCACAAAGATCCGAACAACTGGTTGATGTACCACCAGGACTTCAACGGCTATCACCACAGCGGCCTGGATCAGATCAACACATCCAATGTGAAGAACCTGGGTGTGGCATGGATCCACACGCCGAATGCCACCAAGCGCGGCATCCAGTCGTTCCCGCTGGCAGTCGATGGCATCCTCTACTACACCTCCGCCTCAGGCAAGGTATGGGCGCTGGACGGTACGAACGGTAAGGCCATCTGGAGCTATCAGGCGAAGCTCGACAATGAGCGCGGCGAGGGTACGTTCTACAACCCCTACAACCGCGGTATCGCGATCGCTCACGGCAAGGTTTACATGGGTACCGTTGACGGCCGCGTGATCGCGCTCGATCAGAAGACCGGCAAGCCTGTCTGGGACAAGATGGTCATGACCGTCGAGAAGGGCAACAAGGGCTTCACGGGTGCTCCGCTGGTCGTGAAGGACAAAGTTATCATCGGTTCGAACGGTGGTGAGCTTTCCGGCTGCTGCGGCCCGATCTTCGGCATCAACGCACAGACCGGCGAGACCGTCTGGCAGTTCGACACTATCGGTGGCGATGAGCGTTCACGTGCATCATGGGGCAATGACTCCTGGAAGACCGGCGGCGGCGGCGGCTGGATGACAGGTCAGTACGACCCGAAGACCAACTCGGTCTGGTGGGGCACTGCGAACCCTGCGCCTGACTACGACTACTCCGGCGACAAGTGGAAGACCGAAGGTGCACGTCCAGGTGACAACCTGTACAGCTCCTCCGTCATCGTTCTGGATCCGGACACGGGCAAGCTGAAGTCCTATTTCCAGGAAATGCCACATGATGCTTGGGACTTCGACAGCGCCGTGGGTGAGTTCATGCGCATTTCGAAGAACGGCAAGGACTACGTCGTGCACCCGAACAAGGGCGGCATCATCTTCGTTTACAACGGCTCCAAGCTGGGCGGCGGCAACAAGCTCGACGTCGAGAATGCCTACATGATCGATGACGGCACCTTCAACTACATCAAGGGCGTGTCTCCCAAGGGTGAGCTGATCGGTCGTGTCGACTTCACCGAAGGCAAGTTCCCGAACATGTGCCCGGCGATCGATGGCTCGATCTCCTGGAACGCAGGTTCCTACAGCCCGAAGACTGGCCTGATGTACAAGGCCACGCAAGAGTGGTGCTTCGACCTCGAAGTCGTGAAGGCAGAGCGTCCGAAGGACTTC
>JACCDX011496494.1_pt1 | contig 20216 bp, 19 predicted proteins | sample 7449681 | NCBI WGS metagenome assembly JACCDX01 (sample SAMN15323450, study PRJNA562643) | freshwater metagenome | isolation source: river surface water | place: USA:Blue River Watershed | collected 2017-08-18
CCCAGTCGAGTTGAACGCGTAGCCCACCACGGGTTGTCCGTCGATCACCCGATCGGTCAGCACGGCGACGACCGATGTGGTCATCTCGCTGAAATCAAAGACGGCGTTGCGCAAGCTCGAGTTGAGCGCGACGCTGGTCTCGCGGATGTCGATGATCTTCACGTCGCACTCACTTGGTGTCGCACGGCATAAGTCGAGAGAATTTGCTCGATCCGGCGTCGCGTGTCGGACTGCGCGTCGGGCACCCGAACGTGCAACATCAGACCGCCCCCCGAGATGCCGACCTCGAGGGACCAATCCCCCGGTACCGATGCAAAGGCCGTCTCAAAGGTGCGTCGCGCCGCATCCATCTGCAGCAGGTGCTTTTGCGGCTTGCCCACAGCAGTGAGCGGGATCTGGTCGAGCACGATGATCTCTTTGGGCACCGCCGGCCGTTCGGGAATGTGCGCCGCCGCGACCTGCAACAACTCGGCTTCGCTGGCCTGGGCGCCAGGGTGCAACTGCACATATGCCACCGGCAGTTCGCCCGCATGCGAGTCGGGCTTGCCCACCGCCGCCGCCAAGGCCACCGCAGGCGATTGCAACAACGCTTCTTCGATCACGCGCGGCTCGATGTTGTGCCCGCCCCGGATGATCAAGTCCTTCTTGCGGCCGCTGATGCGGATGTAGCCATCGCGGTCCAGACTACCCAAATCCCCCGTGACCAACCAGCCGTCGGGCAGAAAAACGCCCTCGTTCTGGCTCGGGTCCAGATAACCCCCTGCGATGCCAGGCCCCCCCAACACCACCATGCCGATTTCGTCGGTGGCGCAATCGCGCACGATCCGCCCCTCATCGTCCATCTGGCAGATGCGCACCTTGACGTATGGCACCCGAAAACCCGAGCAACCGGTGCGCAACTCGCCGTCACGCGGATCCAAAGTGGCGTGACTGGTGTTCTCGGTCAAGCCATAGCTTTGCAAGGTTCGCGCCCCGGTGATCTCAAACACGCGGTCCTGAATGCTGGGGGCAATCGCGGTCGATCCGGTGGCGAAATAAGGCCGCAATGAGCCGATGTTTTCGCCACGAGGCGGGTTCTTGGCCAGCACCGCCAAGGTGGTCGGGACACCGGAAATCTGGGTGATGCCAAAGGTCTCGATGTAGCGCCAGTAATTGGAAATGTAGGTTTTGTCGCGCGCCCCATGCATGCTGGGGATCACGGTGGTGTGGCCATCGGCGGTGCTGACCAGCCCACGCACCAGCAGTCCCCCGATGTGAAACAGCGGCGTGTCCGACAACACCACGTCTCGGGGGGTGAACGCCAGGCCCATGTTGGCCGCCCACTGTCGAAACACCATGCCACCGTGCAAGATCTTGACGATCTTGGGGTGGCCGGTGGTACCGCCCGAGTGCACGTAGCAAGCCACGTCGGCGCGCTGCGCCACCGGGCGTTCAAAAGCCAGTTGTCCAGCCTGGGTCTCGCCCAAGGTGAGCAAGTCATTGGGGTGCGCCGGGCCAAAGGGGTCGTGCAAGGTATAGATGGGAATGGGCCCCGGGAGTCCAGCGACCGCCGCCGTGACCTTGGGCCAAATCTCAAACCCCTCGGTCGGGCCCAGCGCGATGACCGCACGGGCACCCGATTGCGCCAACAGGTCACGCAAGGGCTCGGCCTCGAGCATCCAATTGATCGGAAAAGGATGCGCGGCCAACATCGTCCCGATCATGGCCGCGAACAGTCCAGGCACCGTAGGGCTGACGATCGCGACCGCGTCCTCGGCCCTCAGGCCCTGGGCCCGCAAGGCGTTGGCCACCTGCATCGACCGTCGCTCGAGATCGGCAAAGGTCCAGGTGAGCAAGGGCCCGTCCACCTCGCCCAGCCGGGTCGCGTGCAAGGCCGCCCGCTCTGGATCGATGCGACAGCCGTCGATCAGGTTCAGCGCGAAATCCCAGCGGGTGATCCGCCGCTCCAGAGGAATTTGTTCAATGGCCTCGATGTCGGCCAGGGTGCGCAAGGCTGGGTAGGTGCCTTGGATCATGTCGAACCACCTTGGGTCAGCGACAGGGTGCGCTCGGCCAGACGCACATTGGCGTAGTCCACCATCATGCCTCGGTAGCGCACGGCCCCTACGCCCTGCGCCTCGGCGGCGCGAAACGCGGCCAGCAGCCCGCGGGCGTGCTCAATCTCGGCCTCGCTCGGCGAGAACACCCGATGCATCGCATCGATCTGGGTGGGATGGATGGCCATCTTGCCCACAAAGCCCAACTCGCGCGCCAACAGGCACTCGTTTTCGAGCGCCTGAAGGTCCGCCAGGTTCATGAACACCCCATCAACCAGCCATGACAAGCCGGCGGCACGGGCATCGACCACCATCTTGGCACGTGGATAGGCCAAAGCCAAGCTGCTGGGGGTCCAACGCCCCCCCAGGTCAACCATGAAGTCACCTTGTTCGGCACTCGCCAAAGACATGCCACACACCCGATCGGAGGATTTGGCCATGTCATGGGTGTGCCGCAAGCCCAGGCAAGTCTCGACCAGCGGCAAAATTTTCAGGCGCCCACGGGGCAGTCCGCTGCGGGCCTCGAGCGCGTCCAATTGCGCGGCCAGCGCCTCGATGTCGGCGGCCTGCTCGGCCTTGGGCAGGATCACCCCCACCAGATGGGCGCTCGGCGCAGCGCTCAGTGCATCCAGATCGGCCTGGCTGTCGCCGGCACGCGGGTGATTGATCCGCACGAACACCGGCTTTCTCAGGCCCTGTGCCAAGGCCTGGCGCACGTTCATGCGCGCTTGTGGCTTGGTTTGCTCGGGGACCGAGTCCTCCAGATCAAAGATCAACGCATCGGCATGGCTGTCCTGCGCCTTGGCCATCAACTCGGGGCGCGCGCATGGCGCAAACAGCAGGGTTCGGTACAGGTTCATGGGCGTTCAACGGTCTTGCCACTGGGGTGGGCGTTTTTGGACAAAGGCGGCGGGGCCTTCTTTGGCGTCTTGGGTGGTGTAGACCAAGGTGGCCAAGTCACGCTCGAGTTGCAAGCCTTCCGCCAGCGACAGGTCGGCGCCACGCGTCACCGCGGCCTTGGCCATGCGCACGGCCACTGGGGCATTGGCCGCGATGCGTTGCGCCAGCGCGAGGGCCTGCGGCAACAAGTGCTCGGCGCTGACGACATGGTCCACCAGACCCATGGCCAGCGCATCGGGGGCATCGACGGTGCGAGCCGACAAAATCATCTCCAGGGCGCGCGAGGGTCCGATGCGGCGCGCCAACCGCTGGGTCCCCCCGTTGCCCGGAATCAGACCTCGGGAGACTTCGGCAAAGGCAAACGTGGCCCCTTGAGCGGCAAAACAGATGTCACAGCCAAGGGCCAGCTCGACCCCGCCCCCGATGGCCAGGCCGTTGACCGCAGCAATGATGGGTTTGTCGAAAGCGGCGATGCCATCGCCTTTGTCCCACCGAAAGCGACGCATTACGGTCAACGGGGTTTCGGCCATGATCTGGGCGAATTCGCGCAGGTCCATGCCGGCACAGAAGGCCTTTTCAGCCCCGGTCAACACCACCGCCCGCACGGCGGGGTCGTGGCGCATGGCTTCGAGTGTCTCGTGCAAGGCGGCTCGCAAGGCCAGGTTGATGGCATTCATGGCCTGGGGACGATTGAGCGTCAGCACGGCCACAGGTCCGTCACGCGACACCAGCAAAGATTCGGAAGGGCTTGAGGACATGGTGACGAACGGCCAGAAAAAGGTTCAGACATGTGATTTAATCACATGATTGAATCTGGCGCAACACCGATTAACCCCGGAGCAGCGAAACAGGGCCGACCCTAAAATTCACCCCCACCCAAGACCTTTTTGTCATGCCCAGAGCCCTCAAAAAGACCACCAGCCCGCTGAGCACCCAGGACCGCATCCTGCGCTCGGCCGAGCGTTTGTTCAGCGAGCGGGGCATCGACGGCGTGAGCCTGCGCGAGATCACCACCGATTCAGGGGTCAACAGCGCCTCGTTGCATTACCACTTTGGATCGAAAATCGCGGTGCTCGAGCGCATTTTTGAGTTGCGGGCCAAGCCGATCGCGGAGCAGCGCGAGGTCGGTTTGTCGCAACTGAAGTTGGACCGCCATGGGCGGGCCAAGGTGGAAGACATCCTGCGCGCGTTTTTGCGCCCCGCCCTTCAATCCCAGGAAACCGAAAACGGCGACTCCTTTCGGATGCTGCGCGCCCGGTTGGCGTTTGAGCGCGAAGAGGTGCGACGTCGTGTGCTCGATAAAGCCTTCAACCACTCCAGCCAACTGGCCTTGCAAGCCCTGGCCAAGGCCCTGCCTCACCTGAGCGCCGAAGAATTGCATTGGCGGTTTCACTTTTTGCTCGGCAGCATGGTCTACACCATGGCCCACCCAGGCCGGATCGAGTCGCTGTCGGACGAGCAGGTCGACACCCGCGATTGGGAAAAGGCCCTCGAGCGCTTGATCGCATTCGCTGCCGCAGGTCTGCGAGCCCCATGACGCACCCCTTGATCGAGGCCCGCTTGGAGGCGGCGGTGTTGACCCTGAACCTGTTGCGCCAGCCCAGAGGTGGCGTGCAAATCGGGTTCATCGAGTCCTTGGCCGACCTGTTCAGCGGGCTGCCCACCCGGCCCGAGGTGCGGGTCGTGATCTTGCAGGGAGAGTTGGACCTGAGCTTGGACTTGCCGCACTGGCAAGACCTGCGTCGCACGCAACCGGTTCGGGTGCATCGCGCATTACAAGCGGTCCAGCGCTGGCGAACGTTGCAAATGAAAACCTTGCCGCAGGCCTGGGTGGGCGTGGTCAACGGGCCGTGCACCGGGGCTGCGCTTGCCCTGCTCGAGGGCTGCGACCTGGCCTTGTGCAGCCGCGCCAGCGTGTTCTCTTTGTCGCCAGAGCAGGCCCTGTGGCTGGGGCCCGACACCGAAGCGGCGTTTGACGAATCGCCTCAGTCCCACCGGCGCAGCCTGCTGCATGCCGTCGCTGGGCAGGCCATGAAGGCCGAACAAGCGCAAGACCTGGGCTGGGTCACTTTCTGTCTGGATGACGGTGAAGGGCCTTCCCTTTTGAGCGAACTGACCCAGTCTTTGCTGGACAAAGACCCCCTCGCCCTGCAATTCACCAAGGAAACACTGGCCCATGTGTCACAAATGGGGTGGGACGCCAGCGTCAACTACACGGCGGCCAAATTCGCCGAAATCAAGGCCCGACAAGCCCAGGCGGGTGGCACCTCGGCCAGGGCGACGGCCCTCTCGGGTTTTCTGGCGGGCCAATCCAAGCCCGGCTTGAAAGGCTGAACCGTGCTGCGCATCGAACACCCCCACCCTGGCGTGCGCATGATCGGACTGGACCGAGCCGCCAAACGCAACGCGATCGGCGTCGAGATGACCCTGGCCTTGCGCGACGCACTCTGGGGGCTCAGGTGCGATGCCACCATCCGAGCGGTCGTCGTGCACGGGATGGGTGGCCACTTCAGCGCTGGCATGGACCTGAAAGACTTTTTTGACCACTCCAGCCGCGACGCCCATGCCTTGCGAGAAGCACGCGCCGCCACCGAAGAGTGGCGCTGCCACCTGATCCGAGAGCTGCCGCAGCCACTGTTTGTGTCCATTGAGGGCTATTGCTTGGGCGGCGCCCTGCCCATCGTCGCACACGCCCGTCGCGTGGTGGCGCATCCAGACGCCAAGTTCGGCTTGCCCGAACTCAATTTCGGGTTTGTGCCGGGTGGACAAATCATCAAATCGGTGGGGCTCGTCGCACCCGCCAAAGCGCTGTCCTACATGGCACTCACCGCCAAGCTGGTCGATGCCGATCAAGCCCGACGCTGGGGGCTGGTGAGCGAGGTCAACGCAAACCCACTCGCCCAGGCATTGGCTTGGGCTCGCGAAGCCGCGGGCTGAGCCCGAGTCTCACTTCAGCCCGAGCGAACCAGCGATGATGTTTTTTTGAATCTCGGATGTGCCACCGCCTATGGTGGCCAAGCGGGAGTCCCGGAAAAAACGCTGCATCGGGTACTCGTTGCAATACCCGTACCCGCCCAGGACCTGCAAGCATTGATCCGAGATCGATTTATAAGTCTCGCCCACCAGGTATTTGAGCACCGCCGTGTCGCCGCGCTCGGCTTGCCCTTGCTCCATCAACCAGGCATAGCGAAGCACCATGGTCTGGGCGCTGTCCAACATGACCTTCATGTCGGCGAATTTGTGCTGAATGGCCTGAAAACTGCCAATCGGCTTGCCAAACTGAATGCGGTTCTTGGCGTAATCCAGGGCGAATTCGAACGCCTGGCGGGCCGCGCCGATGCGGGCCGCCGACAGACACAAACGCTCATAGCGCAGGGTGTCCTCGCAGATCGACCAACCGTGGTCGAGTTCTCCCAGCAAAGCGGTGCGCGGCACACGCACATTGGTGAAGGTGACCTCGGTGGTGCCGATGCTGTGCTGACCCAGGGTCGGGATCCGTTTCGCTTCGATGCCCGGGGTCTTGGTGTCGATCAAGAGCGTGCTGATGCCCATCTGTTTTTTGGCCTGTTGGCTGGTGCGCAAGGCCACCAAGGCGTAGTCGGCAATGTCAAAACCCGAGATGAATTGCTTGCGGCCATTGATCACAAAATGATCGCCGTCGATCTCGGCCTTGGTGCGCAACGCCGCCGCGTCTGAGCCCGAGTCGGGCTCGGTCAGGGCAAAGGCATAGGTGAATTCTCCGCTGACGGTCTTGGGTAAAAAGAAAGCCTTTTGGGCTTCGGTCCCGTTTTTCAAGATGGCATAGCAGCCAAAGGTGTAACTGCGAAACAGCCACAGCCCCAGTTCCTCGAAATGGTGACCTGTTTCTTCCAGCAAGACCGCCAGATCGGTGGGGGAACCGCTGACGCCGCCGTATTCCTCGGGGGCGATCAGGCCCAGCCAGCCGTGCTGGGCCAAGGCGTTGAAGGCTTCACGCGGGGGACGACCCAACTCGTCGCAACGGGCCACATAGTCCAGCGAACATTCTTTATCCAGCAAGGCCTTGACGTGGTCGCGCATGGCCAGTTGTTCGCTGGTCAATCCAAAATTCATGATGCTGCACTCCAAAAGGTCGTGTTGAAAATCACCGACCCAGACATCATAGCACTTGATTTAATCACTTGCTTGAAAATAAGCTCAGCGGGCGGTGGGCACCGCGTCCGACGGCAACGCGTAGCCAAAGGATCGGATGATCGCCTGGGACTTGGCCGATTGCAGGTAGTCGAGCAAGGCCTGGCCAGCGACCTGCGAGCGACCGGGCTGTAGCAACACCGCATCTTGCCGAATCGGTCGGTGCAAGGTGCTGGGGACCAGCCAGGCCGACCCCTCCTGCAACTGTCCATTCGTCATCACCTGAGACAGCGCCACAAAGCCCAGCGTCGCGTTTCCAGAGCGTACGAATTGATGGACCTGCGACACATTGGCGCCCAAAACGATGCGCGCGCTCAAACGCGAGCGCAAGCCCAACTGCTCCAGCACCTCGATGGCCGCCGCGCCATAAGGCGCCAGGCTGGGGTTGGCAATGGCTATTTTGTCGAAGCCGCCGCGGCTCAACACCTCGCCCCGGGGATCGACGTAAGCGGCCTGTCTGCTCCACAAGACCAAACGCCCAATGGCATAGGTCTGCCGCGAACCGGGGACGGCCCATCCCTCCCTCTCAAGCCGAGCGGGCGTTTCGTCGTCGGCAGAGAGAAAGACAGCGAATGGCGCACCGTTGCGAATCTGGGCGTAAAACTGTCCACTGGAGCCCAGGGCCATCGCCACCTTGTGCCCGGTGTCACGCTGAAACGCCTCGGCAATCGCCTTCATGGGCGCCGCAAAATTGGCTGCCACCGCCACCTGGACTTCCGTGGCCATGGCAGCGGTCGCCATCAGGCCGCACAGCACGAACAGCCCGCTTGCCGCCCGGCGCTTCCAAGGGGCTCGGTTCTGGATGACGGGTGCAGACATGCCAACTTTCAGGTCGTGGGATGGCGCATCATAGTCCCCCCCCCTCAACCCACACGCACCCATGGGTGGTTTTGTGGCGACAATACCGCCATGAACGATGTTCGCTCGCACGATCCACGGCCACCCGGTGTCGACCCATCCAACTGGGCGCACATCACGGCGGGTTTGCTGCAACGCACCCGTTTGCTCGAGGCCATGGCGCGACGGGTCTATGCCCCCACATCTGACGCACCGGCCATTGCATTGCCCTCGGCCTTGACTCAAGGCCATGGCGCCTATTTGCCTCAACTGCATGCGCTCACGCCAGCGGGTGGCCGTTGGTTGGGCCTGATGACGTTTGACATTGCCCCCGACGAACAGGGTCAGTGGTGGGTGCTGGGTCAGTGCTCACGCGCCGCGTGGCCAGATCCCCTTGCAGCCCCACCGGCGTTGGGGTCCACCGCTTTGTCCGCTTGGCTGCAGCGTTGGCAATCGATGATTCCCATCGCACGATCAGAAGCACCTTTGTGGGTCGCATTGCTGCCCTTGTCTGCTGATCGCAACCGCCTGCTGGCCACACCAGACGGGCCCCCCTGGGGCTTGCAACCCGCCAGAGCCGACCATTTGCGTGTTCGCGATCAACGCCTGTGGCTGGAAACCCCTGAGGGCCTGCGGCCTGTGCATGGCCTGATCAACCTGCAAGGCGACGATGTGTTGGACCCGGTGGAGCAAAACTGTGACCCGAATGGGGGCATCGCCGGTTTGTTCGATGTCGTGCGCCAAGGTCATGTGGTGCTGCTCAACGCCCCCGGCCTGGTGTTTCTTGACACCCCGGCCTGGCTGGGCTTTTTGCCCTCGCTCACCGAGTCTTTGCTGCACGAACCGCTGCGCATGCCCTCGATCACCAGTTGGTGGTGTGGCGAACCCAGCGTGAGTTCCATCGCCTTGAAACGCGGGCAAGACCACTGGATCGTGCCGACTTATCCCGACGACGGCCTGCGCCCCCACTTTCCCCCCCAAAGCGTGGACGCATTGACCGATGTGCAGCGCGCCGCCTGGGCCCAGCGCATGCGCCAGGATGGGGCGGCCTACACCGTGCAAACCCGCTGGCGAGGCCAGGCCCCTTGGCGCGTGCTCACCCTGATCGACCCCGATGGCCAAGGCACTGCGTTGCCCCTGGGGCCCACCGACGCATGGCCCCAGCCAGCGCCATGGATCTGAATCATGCGACTGTCCATCACGCACCAGACCCTTTACGACTACGGCGTCCCGGTTGACTCTTCGCATCACATGGCGCATCTCACGCCACCGGACACCGCCACCCAACACGTCCTGTCGCATGGCATCGACATCGACCCCACGCCCAACCACCCGGCCCACACCCGCACCGATGTGTTTGGCAACACCGTCACCCAATGGGCTTTACCCCACCCCCACACGCGATTGAGTGTGACCGCCCGGTCCTGTGTTGACACCCGCGCCATCGATGCGGCCCACAGCACCCTCAGTTGCGAACAAGCGGCCCGCATCACCCAGGATGGGGGTCTGTCACGGACGGGGGAGTGGCCGCTGTTCGCGCACCCGTCGTCGCGCGTGCCTCGACATGCGGATTTGGGCCATTTCGCTCGCTCGGACTTTGCCCCCGAACGCCCCCTGCTGGAAGCTGCCGTGGGGTTCATGCTGCGCATGAATGCCCAATTGGTCTACGACAGCAGCAGCACCCGCGTCGACACGCCCGCTTTGCAAGCCTTGAAAGCCGGGCGGGGGGTCTGCCAAGACTTTGCGCACATCATGTTGGCCGGACTGCGCCAGATGGGCCATGCCGCCAGCTATGTCAGCGGTTACCTGCTCACGCAAGCTGCGCCGGGTCAGCCCCGCCTGATTGGGGCCGATGCCAGCCACGCCTGGGTGGCCTTGTATGTGCCCGGGCTTGAGGGGCACGCCAGCCGGGGCTGGCTGCACCTGGACCCGACCAATGCGCGTCACGGCTGGGGATCGCCGGGAACCGATTATGTCGAACTGGCACGCGGTCGCGACTTTGCCGACGTTTCACCCCTGCGTGGCGTCTTGCGGGGTGGGGATGCCAGCCCACCCCAGGTCAGCGTGACGGTCATGCCGATGTCCGATGTGGCGGTGTGAAACGTTGGTCGGCCACAATCACCTGAAGCCCGAACGGGTTGGCATGCGCGTTACAGTGCCCAATCGCAAACGGTGCTAACCTGCCGACCTTTTAACGGATTCCCCAGACCCTGATCACGCCCATGAATGCCCCCACCCCCGCTCCTGCCACACCCCGTGGCTTTGTGATCGACCGCAGCGATGGACAGGCCAAGTTGCCAGGCAGCCTGCACGTCAATCGACGCCTCAGCCAATGGCTGGACTTTTCCACACCTGGCAAGGTTCGTGTTTTCACAGGCAAAGTTGAATTGGGCCAAGGCATCCTGACCGCGCTGGCCCTGATCGCCGCCGATGAGCTGGCCCTGCCCGTGTCACAGATCGAGGTGGTCAGTGCCAGCACCGCCCACGGACCCGACGAGGGCATGACCTCGGGCAGCCTGTCGGTGCAGGACTCTGGGGCTGCGGTTCGACAAGCCTGCGCTGAGATCCGACGCTTGACCGGGCTGCACGGTGGCGACTATTGGAGCGCCCTGCAAGGGGTATCGCTCGACCGTGAGCCCACCGACCTGGCCCCGACCCTGCCCCCGGCGCAACGCCAGCTCAGTGGCCAAGTCAAAGTCGCCCGCGTGGACCTGCCCGCCAAAGTCCTGGGGCAAGCGCGGTTCATCCACGATCTGCGCCCCAAGGGCGTGCTGCATGCACGCGTTTTGCGACTGCCCAGCCCCGAGGCCCAACTGCTTTCGACCCCAAACGAGTTACAGGCTGCCCTGCCTGCCGGAGCCGAGTGTGTCGTATTGGGGCGGTTCATTGGCATCGTCGCCGAGCACGAGTGGCAGGCCCAACTCGCATTGGACAAAGCCAGTGCCGTGGCACGCTGGCAAGAGCCCGCGACTTTGCCCGACATGCACGACATGGAAACCTTTTTGCGCCAAGCGCGAAACGAGACCCAGGACACCGCGCGCCTCGGCTTGGGTGGGCCAGAGCCCGACCAAGTCAGCCACCGGGCGACCTACTACAAGCCCTACCTGGCGCATGCCTCGATTGGCCTGTGTTGCGCATTGGCCCACTTTGATGGCCAAGCACTGGAGGTCTGGACGCACAGCCAGGGCATCCACAACCTGCGCGACGACATGGTGCGCGCGCTGGCCGCAGGTCCGCACCCTTTGAGCAAGGCGCAGATCACCATTCACCATGTCGAAGGGGCTGGTTGTTATGGCCACAACGGGGCCGACGACGTCGCGTTCGACGCCGTTCTGATGGCATTGGAAAAACCGGGTCGGACCGTTCGCGTCCTTTGGACGCGCGAACAAGAGTTGGCCAACGCCCCCCTGGGCTCGGCCCACCTGGTTGATCTGTCCGCCACCCTCTCACCCGACGGCCTCATCGAGCGCTGGCACCACGAACTGTGGTCGAACGGCTACAGCTCCCGTCCAGGCCGCTCGGGCACATCGGTGCTGCTGGCCGCCCCCCACCTGCCCCACGGACAGCCGGCCCCGATCGCCATCAATCCACCGTTGGCCGCTGGCGGGGGGGGCGACCGCAACGCCGTGCCCGGCTATGCCTTTGAACACCTGGCTGTGACCAACCATCGATTGCTCGAAATGCCGATCCGAACTTCGGCCATGCGGGCCCTGGGGGGGTACGCCAACGTGTTCGCCATCGAGTCTTTCATGGATGAGTTGGCGCACCAAAGTGGCCAGGACCCGCTGGCCTTCCGGCTGCGCCATCTGAGCGACGCGCGCGCGATCGAGGTCTTGCGCGCGGTGGTTGAGCGTTCAACCTGGTGGAACCAGGATCGCCCCGAGGGCGTGGGCCGAGGCCTGGCCTGGGCGAGGTACAAAAACACCGGCGCCTGGTGTGCCGTGGCCGCTCGGGTTCAAGCGGGAGAGTCCCTGAGGGTGCTGGAACTGGATGTGGCCGTCGACGTGGGTCAAGTCATTGACCTTGACGGCGTCATCAACCAGACCGAAGGCGGTGCCTTGCAAAGCATGAGTTGGACGCTCAAAGAGGCGGTGATGTTTGACCGCACCCGCGTGCAAACCCGGTCTTGGGCCGATTACCCGGTGTTGCGCTTTGGCGAAATGCCTCGAGTGACCGTGCACGTGCTCGATCGCCCCGACCAAGCCTCGCTCGGCGCGGGTGAAAGCGCCCAAGGCCCGGTCGCCGCCGCCTTGGGTAACGCCCTCTTTGACGCCTTGGGCGTGCGGGTGCGACGCCTGCCGCTCAACCAGGACAACATCTTGCGTGCCGTGCACGAAGCCTAACGATCATGATCGAAGTCAACGGAAAACCCCACACCCCCCGCATGCCCGAACAGTGCAGCGTGCTCCAATGCTTGCGTGAAGAGCTGGGCCTGAATGGTCCCAAACTCGGTTGCGGCGAAGGTGAATGCGGCGCCTGCACGGTGTTGGTCGACGGCGTGCCCCAAACTTCTTGCAACCTGCCCCTTTGGGACGCGCGGGGCAAAGCCATCACCACCCTCGAAGGACTCGGCGAGGCAGGCCTGCCGCACCGACTGCAAACCGCCTTCATCGAAGAAAACGCCGGTCAGTGCGGTTATTGCCTGAGCGGGATCATCACGCGCGCCGCCGCGCTCTTGCGCGCGCAACCCCACCCCAGTCGGGAGCAGATCGTGGCCGCGCTGGACAAGCACCTGTGCCGATGCGGCGCCCATGAGCGGATCATCCGAGCCATTCAAAAAGCCTGTGCCTGATCACCCGGTCCTTGTGCCCAGACCCGCTGCGTGAGCAAGACCTAAAATGGCTGGCAGGAGAAGCCCATGAGCCTGCACCACCACCTGCGACAACGACAACAAGAGGGCCGACCGATACGGGTCGGGCTGATCGGCGCTGGCAAATTCGGCTCGATGTACCTGTCCCAAGTCCCGCGCACCCCAGGCGTGCACCTGATGGGCATCGCCGACCTCTCGCCTGAGCGGGCCCAATCGCATCTGCGTCTGGTGGGCTGGCCCGAAGCCCGCACCCAAGCCCGCACGCTGGATCAGGCGCTGCGCGAAGGCAGCACCTGCGTGAGCGACGATTGGCGCGCCCTGGTCGAGCACCCGGCCCTGGATGTACTGGTCGAATGCACGGGCTCACCCCCCCACGCGGTCGAGCACATCTTGCACGCTTTCGCACACGGCAAACACGTGGTCAACGTCACGGTCGAGGCCGACGCCTTTTGCGGCCCGCTCCTGGCCCAACGTGCCGCCGCTGCCGGGGTGGTTTACTCCTTGGCATTTGGCGACCAACCCGCGCTGATCTGCGACCTGGTCGACTGGGCCCGCACCTGTGGCTTTCCGGTGGTGGCCGCCGGCAGGGGGCACAAATGGCTGCCGCACTTCAGCGCCTCGACCCCCGAGACGGTCTGGGGCTACTATGGCCTGACACCCGAACAGGCCACCCGAGGCGGGCTCAACCCGAAAATGTTCAACAGCTTTCTCGACGGCTCCAAACCCTCGATCGAGAGCGCCGCCGTGGCCAACGCGACCGGGCTGGGCGTGCCCTCCGATGGCCTGCTCTACCCCCCAGCAAGCGTTGCAGACATCCCCTACGTCACCCGCCCTCGCGATGAGGGGGGCGTGCTCGAACGCAAGGGGATGGTGGAAGTGATCTCGAGCCTGGAGCCCGATGGCCGCGTCATCCCTTATGACATCCGCATGGGGGTGTGGGTGACGGTCGAAGGCGAAACCGAATACATCCGCAACTGCTTTGAAGAATACAACGCCCACACCGATCCCAGCGGGCGGTATTTCACCCTGTACAAGCGTTGGCACCTGATCGGCCTGGAGGTCGGCATGAGCGTGGCCAGCGTGGCCTTGCGCGGCGAAGCGACCGGTGTGGCCCGGCAATGGGTGGCCGACGTGGTGGCCACCGCGAAACGTGACCTGAAGGCCGGCGAAATCCTCGATGGCGAGGGTGGCTACACCGTCTGGGGCAAACTTTTGCCCGCGGCCAAATCCCTGGCCATGCGGGGGTTGCCCTTGGGGCTGGCGCACCAGATCAAACTCAAGCGACCCGTGCGCCTGGGCCAGTGCCTGACCTGGGACGATGTCGAGATCGACCCAGGGCTGCGCGCGGTTCAAATCCGCCGCGAACTGGAGGCCATGGGCGCGTGAACACCGGGCTTTGGTTGTTGCTCGCTTACGCGGGTCTGCTCGTTTGGGCCCTGAGGAAAAAGCAGCGGCAGTTCGATGGGCCCTGGTGGTTTCATTTGCGGGCCTTTTTGCCGAACTGGAAGTTCTATCACGCGGTGGGCTGGATGCCACGCCTGTGGGTCAGGTACCGAGGCGCACCCGAGGCCCCAGCGACAACATGGCGCATGGTCTATCCACGCCACTCGCGACGGCTCACCCATCTCTTTCACAACCCCGAGGTCAACCTTGCCCTGACCCACCAAAACTTGGTGGACCATCTGGCCAACGACATTGCAGACTTGCCCGATGGCATTGACATCGACGAGCGCCCCATCTACCACCTGGTGCAGCGACATGCGGCCTGGACGTTGCTGGCGCAAGGCATGGATCCGCGGGGTCAGTTGCAGTGGGAATTGCGACTGATGCACCAGAGCCGTGACCAGATCGAAGTGGCCTTGCGCTCGCCCTGGGCCTCGGTCGACGAAGCGTCTCGCCAAGAGGCGCTCCCGTGAACCTCTGGCTTTGGTGGGAGCATGGTCTCCCCCTGTCCCAAGCCTCCCGGGCTTTCATGGGCCTGCTGGGGTGGAGCCTGGTGCTCCAAACCCTGGAGCATCTGGCCATCGCACGCAGGGACCGGGTGTTGGTCTGGGACATTCAATGGCATGAAATGCCCACCCGACCGGTCATGCTTCGCCCGTTTCTGAGGTGGTGTTTTGACGCGCGTCGTTATACCGCGCTGCTGGGATTGCGTTTGGTTCTGGCCCTGGGCCTGATGCTGGGTTGGCACGGCCTGTGGCTGTCACTGCCGCTCATGGCCATCGCCGTGTTGCTGCTCCTGCGCTGGCGCGGGGCCTTCAATGGCGGCAGCGACTTCATGACCCTGGTGGGCTTGAGCGGCATGCTCTGGGTCGACGGCCTGACCCCCTTGTGGGGTGCTGAACTCGCCTGGCGCGCCGGGCTGTGGTGGGTGACGCTGCAACTGATCACCTCGTACTTCATGTCGGGCTGGGTCAAACTCAAGCACCGGGGGTGGCGCAATGGCACCGCCTTGCCATTGTTCCTGGAAACCGGAATCTATGGCCCTTTGTCACCCAGCAGCCCCTGGCGACAGCCTGCGCTGGCGCGTGCCGTCGCTTGGGGGTTCATTTTGTGGGAGGGGCTGTTTGCCTTGGTGTTCCTGGACATCCGCCTGGCCTGGGTCGGCTGCGGACTGGGCATCCTCTTTCACCTGCTGGTTTTTGGGTACTTTGGACTGAACCGCTTTTTCTGGGCTTGGCTGGCGACCTACCCGGCCCTGCTCTACGCCGTGACCGATTGGGGCGTGTCCCAGAGGTACTGATCGTTTGAGTGACAGGGATTAAACTGCCCTCCATGAGCGAATCCAAGCAAAGCCAGATCAACGGCGTAGACCTGTTGTTGATCCTGACGGTCACCCTGACCTGGGGCATGAACTATCCGATCATGAAGTACGTGGTGATGCAGTTCCCGCCCACGAGCTTCCGTACGATGACCTTCATACTGGGCACGCTGTCGATCGGGCTTTACGCTTGGTACAAGAAGGAAAGCCTGGTCGTCCCCAAAGGGGAACGCTGGCTCACCTTGCGGCTCAGCCTGCCCAACATGGTCATGTGGCACCTGGGCTTGGTGTACGGCCTGACGCTGCTCAATTCGGGACGCACCGCCATCATCGGCTACACCATGCCCGTCTGGACCCTGATGGCCAGCGTCGTGTTTTTCTCGGAAAAGCTCACGCTGCGCGCCCTGTTGGCCGTCGCCTGCTCGATCACCGCCACCTTGCTGCTGGCTTGGCACGAGTTGTCTCACTTCGCAGGCCAGCCCTTGGGGCTGCTTTACACCTTTGGCGCCGCCATCGCCTGGGGCATCGGCAACGCCATGATGAAGAACGCCAAATTGTCGATTTCCAGCGTCAGCCTGACGTTCTGGTCCTTGCTCACCGGCACCGTGATCTTCGCCTGCTTTGCGGTCACCCTCGAGATGGACCGTTGGCGCTGGCCCATGTGGACCGAATGGCTGGCCATCGCTTACGGCGGCGTGATCACCTTTGCCGTGAGCTACGTGGCCTGGTTTCGGGTGGCGCGCAAACTCTCGCCGGTGGCCAGCGGTCTGTCGATCATGCTGGTGCCCGTGGTCGGGGTGTTTGGGGGTGCGCTGACGCTGGGTGAGCAAATCGCCCGTGAAGACCTCATGGCCCTGGGTTTCATCTTGCTGGCGATGGTGTTGGTGCTGGCACCGCGCAAAAAATCGGGCTAAAAAAAACCGGGCCCTGGGCCCGGTCGCTTCGCTTCACTGGGGTTTGAAATTCATTTTTCGCAGCACTTTGCCCCATTCCACCGAGTCGCGCTCGATCAGCTCGGTGACATATTCCGGCGGCTCGTTGTGAATGTCCAAGCCCAATTGTTTGAACCGTTGCTGAACATCCGGCATGCGCAACACCGCGTTGACCTCTCGATTGAGGTGGTTCACGATGTCCTTGGGGGTGCCCGCAGGGGCGATGATGCCAAACCACCCCCCCGAGGTGAAACCGGGCACCGTCTCGGACAGCGTGGGCACGTCAGGCAATTCGGGCAGCCGCTTGGCACGCGCGATCCCCAACATGCGCATCTTGCCCCCGGCGGCGATGGGTTGAACCGAGATGTACGAGGCCAATGATGCGTCGATCTGATTGCCCATCATCTGGGTGAACACGTCTGAAATCGCCTTGTAGGGGACATGCAGGTACTCGTAGCCCGCCATTTGGCTCAGGTTCTCGGTCGCAAAATGCAGAAAAGCCCCCTCACCATTGGTGCCGAAGGTCACTTTACCCGGATGGGCTTTGGCGTAGTTGATCAACTCTTGCGTGGTCTTGAAGGGTGCGTCGTTGCGCACGACCAGGGCCAGAAAGTTGGACGCCATCATGGCGATCGGGGCAAAGTCCTTGCGCGAGTCATAGGCCACCTTGGTCATGGCCAGCGGCAAGATCACCAGGTTCCCCCCTTGACCACAGCCCAAGGTGTATCCGTCGTTGGGGGACTGTTTGATCAGCGTCAGGCCCAATTGGCCTGCCGAGCCGGGCTTGTTGTCGACCACAATGGACTGGCCCAAACGTTCGCCGAGTTTGGGGGCAATGACGCGCGACAAAATGTCGCAACTGTCGCCACTGCCCGCGGGCACGATCAATCGAATGGGTTTGTTGGGGTACCCAGCGGGCTGGGCCTGGGCGCTGGACAGACCCAGCGCCGTGAGCAGCGACGACAAGGCGATGCCGACCAGATGAGATTTCTTCATGCGCACAACTCCAAGTGAAAGCCTGAGACAGATCAAGGCAGTTCAAGATTGAATCGTTTTTAAAAGCCATTGGGCATCGGGTTTTCCCGAGTTTGCCCTTTGATTTGATGATCAAATGACAAATTAGGGACACGAGACCCCCGACAACATTGGACAATAGAGTCCTGCAATGCATCGGAGCACCGACATGAGACTTGGCTACTTCACCATGCCGCTACACCCGCTGGAGCGCGACACGACGGAAACCCTGCACGAAGACCGTCAGACCATCATCTACGCCGATCAACTGGGGTTTTACGATGCCTTCGTCGGCGAACACTTGACCGACAAAGCCGAAAACGTCACCAATAGCCTGATGTTTCTGGCCACCCTGATCCCTGAGACCCGCCAGATCAAGCTGGGATCGGGCACGTCCAACCTCTCGCATTCGCACCCGACCTTGATCGCGTCGCAAGCGGCCATGTTTGACCACCTGGCCAAAGGCCGTTTCATCTTTGGCATCTCACCCGGTGCGTTGGCTTCCGATGCGGAAGCCCTGGGCATCTTGGATCAAGACCGCAACAAAATTTTTGCCGAAGCGATCGACGTGATCCTGGCCATCTGGCAGGGTGATCCCCCCTATGACATCGCCTTTGCCGACAACCGCTTTTCGGTCAGCACCCGACGCACCCAAATCCCTGAGATCGGTCGCGGCATTCTGATGAAGCCCTACCAGCAGCCCTTGCCAGAAATCGTGGGAACCGTGGTCGCCCCTCACTCCAAAGGCGTGATCGCCATGGGCCAGCGCGATTTTCACCCGATGTCGGCCAATTTTCTCTTGCCCCACTGGCTCAACAGCCACTGGGACAACTACGCCCAGGGCAAGGCCTTGGCCGGTCAGACCGCCCGCAACACCGACTGGCGCGTGGCCCGCACCATCTTCGTCGCCGACGACAGCGCGACCGCCCAACGCTACGGGCGCGAGGCGGCCAACAGCCCCTATCGCTATTACTATCGCCAGATGCTGACCAAGATGATGATCTCCAAACGCCACGTCATCTTCAAAAAGCATGCCGATGAAGACGACCGCCACGTCACGCTGGACCGTTTGCTCGATGAGCTGGTGATCTGCGGCACCGTCAACGAGGTGGTCGATCAGATCCTGGCCCTGCGCGAACAGGTCGGTGATTTTGGCGAAATCGTCTACGCCGGCATGGATCTCGTGGACCCGGCGCTGGGCCGTCGCTCGATGGAGCTCATGGCCCAGCAGGTGATGCCACGCGTCAACCAGGCCCTGCGCCTGGGTGCCGAGACCAATGCAATTGCCGCAGCTTGACCTGACATGCGCATCGACCTGCGAGGGAAAAAAGCCCTGATCTCGGGCGCTTCGCGTGGCATTGGCCGGGCCATTGCCCACGCGCTGGCCCAGGCCGGGGCCGATGTGGCCATCTGCGCGCGCAATGCCAAGGGCGTCGACCAAGCCGGGGAAGCGTTGCGAAAGCACGGCACGCGGGTCAGCGCCTCGGTCTGCGATTTACACGATCCACAGGCCATTGCGACCTGGGTGCAAGGGGCGCGTGACGCATTCGGTGGCGTCGATATTTTGGTCAACAACGCCTCGGCATTTGGTCGGGCGGACACCGAAGCCGATTGGGCGGCCTGCATCCAGGTCGACCTCATGGCCTGCGTGCGGGCGAGCCAGCACGCCATCCCCCACATGGGTGCCGGCGGTGCGATTTTGCACATCACCTCGATTGCCGGGCTCAAGGCCAGTCCGCGCAGCGTGCCCTATGGGGCCATCAAGGCGGCCATGATGGAATACACCAAGACCCAAGCCATGACCCTGGCCCCCAAAGGGATACGCGTCAACAGCATCGCGCCCGGATCGATTTTTTTTGAGGGGGGCGTCTGGGATCAGGCCCGGCGCGACAACCCCCCACTCTACGAAGCCACCCTGGCCCGCATCCCGTCGGGTCGCTATGGTCGGCCTGAGGAAGTGGCCCATGCGGCCCTGTTTTTGGTCAGCGATCTGGCCAGCTGGATCACCGGTCAGACCTTGGCCGTCGACGGAGGACAAGCCCTTTGAATGCCTTGCAACACGCCATCGATCACGCCCTGGCCCATGAGGTCGACTGGACCCGCGATCCCGCGGCCGAGCCCGATCGTTGGGGCGTCCACCACGAGGACCCCGCCCCCTACAACCGCCTTTTTGGGCCAGTGCACGCGCGCGGCGGCGTCAGCGGCATCGTGCTGCAACACGGCGCGGAGGTCTGCCGGTGGGGCACGCCAGAACGCGCCGACCTGACCTTCAGTGTGGCCAAAACCTATTTGGCCTTGCTCGCGGGTGTGGCCCACCGCGAGGGCCTGCTGCCTGACCCCAACCAGCCCGTCGTCGAGCGCTTGCCTGGCATCGGCTTTGACAGCCCGCACAACCGAACCATCACCTGGACCCACCTGCTGACCCAGGTCAGTGAATGGGAGGGCGACTGTCTGGGCTTGCCCGACACCGTCGACCGCTACCGACACGTGGCCCACGACCCGAAAAAAGTCGAGGGCATCAAAGGCAGCGCCCGCCCCCTGCAGACCCCCGGCACTTACTGGGAATACAACGACGTGCGGATCAACCAACTTTCGCTGGCGTTGCTGCACCTGTTCAACGAGCCCCTGCCCCAGGTCTTTGAACGTGAAATCTTGCGCCCCCTTGGCGCAGGTTTGGGCTTTGCGTGGCGCGGCTACGATCAGGCCTGGGTTGACCTGCCCGCGCGGGGTGGCCGGCCGGCCCAGCGCGTGCCATC
>JACCDX010239632.1_pt1 | contig 20213 bp, 16 predicted proteins | sample 7449681 | NCBI WGS metagenome assembly JACCDX01 (sample SAMN15323450, study PRJNA562643) | freshwater metagenome | isolation source: river surface water | place: USA:Blue River Watershed | collected 2017-08-18
AAGAAGAATTCACAAAACTTCATGCATATTGTGCCAAAATATATCCTGAGCGGTTTTTCGACATTATGAATAGTAATGATGCTATTTTTGCGTCTGATGCTGCAGTCAATGTGAATTTTTTGCCTGGCGTGGATTTTAAAACATTGTATAATTGCGAGGGTGTGAGTGAAACAACCAAACAATGCATTTGGAAATATTTGCAATTGATTCTGTTTTTTGTGGTGGGTTCATTAAAGGATAATGCGAATTTTGGTGATGCAATGGGTATGTTTGAATCTATGAATGAAGAAGAATTACAAGGCAAAATGGCCGAAACATTGGCCTCTATTGAGGAGTTTTTCAAGGAAAAACAAGAAACTAATGAATCTCAAACAAGTGATAATAATAATGACGATGAACCCAGTTCAGAGCCATTTAAAATGCCTGATTTGGCTGAGTTAAACGAGCATATGAAGGGGCTACTGGATGGAAAAATCGGCAAATTGGCGAAGGAATTCACTGACGAATTTATGGAGGAGATGACCGATTTTTTCGGCGATATCAATAAAGATGATACCGCATCTGCCAAAGATATTGTTGCACAATTAATGAAAAATCCACAAAAAATGATGATTATTTTTAAACGATTGGCTGCCAAATTGCAGGACAAGATGAAAAACGGCGAAATTAATCAAGAAGAATTGATGCAGGAACTGAATGGAATTATGGAAAAGATGCAGAAAATGGGCATGGGTAAAGGTGATATGGCATCTCTATTGGCAAGTATGAAAGACATGCCTTTTATGAAGATATTTGAAAAAATGATGGGGAAAAATGCCAAAGTGGATACAAATGCATTAGCGCGCATGAATGCCCAAAATGCCACTAAAGAACGATTGCGAAAGAAGTTGGAACAAAGACAACAACAACAACAACAACAAAACATCAAAGTTGAATCCACTGGCACCAATCATTATGTTGTGCATATTGGCGAAGAAAAACAGGAAAAATCGTTGATGCCTCCTTCTTCTATCAAGGATAAATCCAAAAAGTCCAAAAAATCAAAAAAATAAATTGGCTCTAATTTATATATTATATCGGATATAATACATACAACAACTTACACGCTACTTGCGCTTGGCGCAACAATTTTCTTTCTTATTAATCTAAAAATCAGATGAATTATGCGTGAATTTAAAATTTCTATATTTAATTCTTGACATGGTATTTCAAAATTATCAGAATCGATAATATAATAATAAAGCATCTTTATTGGATTTGAATGATTAAACCTTAGTGTATTCGTATAACAAAATCTGCTTTTTAAAATATCCAACGAGTTTCCAATTTTTACAGGCGTTAAAATAGAAGAACCATCGAATTCAGGATTATTTTTATTGTTCATAAAGATTGCTAATTGCGACCTCATATATCTGCATAATTCATCGCGTTTTATATCATTCAACTCTGATAATATTGCAGTGCATAAATATTGGGATACCATATATGTTTTAATTGCTTCTTTTAGCTCATTCGTTAATTCTTCATCAAACAATTCAATAAAGTCTTCGTCAAAATCAATGGGTAAAAGTCGACCATTTATCATGCATGTGTTTGGTGGTTTAATATCCATAAACATAATATTATTATTTGCTAAGTATGTGCATAATTCGTCCACATTTTTCACATAGTCTTCAACAGAGATTTCATCATCTTCAAATATTTTCTCAATGCTTTTACCACATCGTTCTTCATAAATAACCATTTTCGTTATTATTGGCATTGCTACATCCTCAATAAATTCCGTTAAAGATTTTCGATGTATATCATTGTTTTCACCAACAAACACAATACCAAAAATCTCTGGTGCTATATGTCTTTTTAATAATTCATGATGTATTTTCAATTCATTATGTATTATAGTTAAATTCACCTCTAACACCTTATTATATTTTTTATGTGTTTTATCAACAATAATATCGCCTCGTTTTCTTAAATCAATATAGACTGCCACGATTTCTTTGCCCTCTGAATTTTCAATAATCATGCCAAGAGAAGGTTTGCTGGAAGGAGTGGAAATCATGGTTTCATAAGCGTCTTTCATTTTACCATGACCAATGTGTTTACCAGGATCTATATTATATTGCATATTATATATATAGAATGGATTTGAAAAAATATATTCATTGGCCCATATTTTTAGTGAGTTTAGTATTAGGTATTATATTTGTAACAGTATATGATAAAAATAAGCGCGTAATTTATGTTTATCCAACACCGGAAAATGAGGATGTTGTGCAATATAAAGACGCCGCGGACAACTGTTTTGAAGTACATCAAGAAAAAACAAAATGTCCTGCGAAATCCAGTCAAATTAAGCAAATCCCCGTGCAGCCTTAAAATGTGCAGGTTTTGTATAAGTTTGTGTATTTTTCCTCAATAAATCCCACAATTTCACACAATGTTCTTTATCCGGCACTACATCAATAGGCTGCCATTTGCGCCATTTGCGATTATATACACACCGCATTTTATATTGTCTATCCATAAAGGTATATTTTGATTCACTTACATTTTGAAATGTGTCTTCATCATCACTTTCTTCACCCAACTCAATATCAGTGTTTTCTTTGATATTGCGAAACAATTGATTCATGCGTTTACTGTCTTCATATGTGGCAATAGAGGCAATATTAATATAGGCATAATCACCTTTATCGTAGGCAAACAAATGATATATGTCTTCGCTGCTGTCTGGACGCACCATAAAAACGGCTTTATTTAATTGGCAACATGCCTCGTGATTTAAATCATTTCTTGGTATGAGTAGAGGCGCATCTTGCTTTTGTGTGCGCTCTCTTGCAATATTTTTTTTATAATTGTGATTTATATACATCAATTGTTGCTCTGTGGACCGGAATTGAATATGATGTGTTGTATATGCATTTTTCACAGTCATTGCATCATAAAACAAAGGATCGTGTAAATATGTGCTTATTAATGTTTTTTCGCACATTTGCATATAGGGCAAATAGAGTGGCATCGCGGGGCTTTTTACAGTCTTTATTACATCTATAATGTAGGTGAGTCGCTCGCTGAATTTTATATGTTTTATAAAGGCGCATTTATATGCATATATATCCTCGATAACAAAGCAGCCATTTTCACAGAGAGTGCCATAACATATGGTGCTATAGGCAATATGCCTGGTAAATTCAACATTGCTAATATGTATGAAATTGGTCATATTACGGTCCACCAAATAACAGGCATGAACTGGACAATGAGGTTCATGTGTAAACCAGATGAAATATTTTTTGCCACTGGGTATTGCCAAACATATATTGTAGGCATCAGTTAATACTTTGTTATGTGAGTCAGTCTCATAATAAAGTTCATAGAGGGGAAATCTTTCGCGCAAATCGGCTTGCATATTTTTTTAAATAATTTATATAATTATCTTTGTTTTATTGTTCTATGTGGGTTTTGGATTTCAATTTTTTAAGGGAAACCTGCGGTTTCCCTTATGATCCCTTCCCTTCCCTTATTATTTATATTTTTAATACTGTGCGAGCGTAGCGAGCACATAATGGAAAAATTTTAAAGAACCTGTTGTATCCCTTATGATTTTCCTTTTTTTATTTTTTTAATACTGTGCTCCGAAGGCAGGCCGTTAGTGCCTGCCGGCCTTAGGCGCTTCGCTCGCACATAAGGGAAGGATCTTAAGGAAACCGCAGGTTTCCTTAACTTAGAGGTACTCTTCTTCACCCAATTCATCAGAAATGGTCAATACAGTATCTACTACCACAGGCTCGGGTTTTGCAGGTTTTTTCTTAATTACTTGTTTTTTAACAGCAGCCACTTTTTTTTTCGGTTTTTCATCCATTTCTTCATCATCTGATACAACAAAATCATCCTTCACATATCCTTGTTTTGTTTTATCCATTTCTTCAGATTCGGTTTCTGATTCTGTTTCTGAATCCGATGACCCAATGTCCTCAAACCCACCATAGAGAAATTCCATAATATCATTAAATTCATCTACACTCATACTGATAATTTCATTTTTTTCATTATATAAAACAGCAATGCAATTGCCAAACAACAATGTATTATCAATGGGTGGTGGAAATTCATATTTATTTTCACTACCGGCTTTTCCCTTTGTTTTTCCAAACACCTTTAGTTCATAATTAATATTATTGAATGTGGTTGTCCATGTATTTACACATTTAAAATCAGTGAGTGTTTTAAATCCACATTTTTTACAGAGAAATTCTTCAATAGTGGTAATGTTTTTAGGGTCATAAATAACAGATTTAGATGAACCTGATTTTTCAATAATAACGAGTTTTGACATATTATGCGTATTATTATTTTGTTGATTATTACATCTATATCATTACAGAAACTTTATTGTTGTAATATATATACAATGGCTTCCAGAAAACAACGCAAACAAAAAAGACAACAAAGACGGCGTGGCACAAAAAGAGGAGGTGCGGATGAGGCTGCCCCTGCTGCTCCTGCCCCTGCTGAAGAAAAGAAAGAAGAGGGATTTCTCAGCGGCATTCAAAATATGTTAACACCCACTGAAGAAAAACAACCTCCTGCAACTGAGGCACCTGCTACTGCTGAACCTGCTGTTGAACCTGCTGCTATTCCTGAACAAAAATCCGCTTCTGACCAAGCACCTTTGCCTGAAGAAAAACCCGAAGAAAAACCCTCTGCTTTAGCATCTTTGTTTGGAAATGATGAAAAACCAGCTGAACAACCAGTGACAAGCACAAAGAAAAACAAAGGCAAACGCCGTGGTAAATATTACACAAAATCTCAATTGAAGGCTTATTGCAGTAGACGCAGACGCAGTAACAAACGCAGATCCAATAGACGTGTGCCTGCTGTTGCCAAATCTGAACCTGTTATGTACAGACCTCCTATGGAGCCTATCTACTAAACCTTTGCACAATATTTTTCATACTTATTTATGAAAAATACACACAACAAAATGAGATAAACAAGTCTATTTATTGTCTTTATTGTTATAATAAAAAGGGAAAGGGGTCATAGGGGACACAACGGCTCGGACGCGTCCGAGACGCGCCCTTGGAACCGTAGGTTTCCCTATACGACAATGCGCGCAACACCATCTTCCAACACCAATTTGCCCACATATTCCTTTGTTTCCGCATTATATAAATCTGTTGTTCCAGTTTTTCTGATATATTTTACGCCATATATGGTTATCGCAGTGCCCTTTATGACATCTGTTTGCACATTTAGCGCGGCCTGTTGCGTGGCATCCATTTCCAACACAGGCACGGTTGAAAATGCATTCGAACTCACTTTACCAAATGAATAACACACCAATTTCTCATCATTTTTCGCACCATGTTTCGATTTATGTAAACTGCAATCCATCGCGGTTTCCTTCACCGCTTTCAAAATCTGTTTAGATATATCATCCTTCATATTACTCAATTCAAACAAATATTCATCGGTTGTTATGGGTTTGTTTTTATTGGTGCGACTCACATCATTTGTGCGTAATTCAATATTGTCTTTACTGGTCTTTTGCGCCTTTGATAATACAGACAAATAGAGAAATACACGCACATTACGTAATTCCTCTGGTAAATTGGAGTGACTGCAAATACGACGCGCGCGACCAACCACCTGTTCTGTACGCACAGGATGCCAATAAGGCTCCACAATATGTACATAACGCGTGTTTTCCAAATTGATACCTTCTGCTCCCGAAGCAGTAATCATAAAGATTTTGATAATTTCACCCATATAATTGTTGTTTGAAATAGTGAGCAATTGTTCTTTTATATGGGGCGGCACAGCCGCCCAGTTACTATTATATATATTTCTAACAATTTCCTTCTCCTCCCTTGTTTCTGTTCCTGTATACAATACAAATCTGGGTTTTCCTTCATCGCCTTCATCCACCTCTTTTATATTCCATGTGCCACCGGATTTCACCAATTTGAATTCCGCATATCCATTGGCCTCTAATATAAGTTTAATAATACCGATTCCCTCTATTGTGCGGAATTGACTATATATTAAATGCAAACCCGCGTGGTCTTCATTATCAATATTTTCCACCAATTTCAACAGTTTATGACTGTACATTTGCAATTTGTCTTTTACCAAATAATCAGATTGATTATCTTTCAAATATTTCAACGCGGATTTTAAGCGTCCCTCATATGTTTTGTCTTCTACAGTTTCTTCATGTGTATCTTCATCCATAGAGACACCATCCATATCATCCTCTGTTGGGTCAGATTCTGTTTCATCATTTCCAGGGTTTTTGAATTCCAGTTTTGCGGACTTGGGACGACCAGGTGGATCAGGAAAAGCAAAGTTGCAAAAGGCGCGTGAAAATATACGATATGTTGACGATTTTTCCTGGAAAAGTTCATCCGCTTTATTTAATAGGGCTTTTCTCTTGGTTTTCTTATCTCTATCGCGCTCATCATGACGAGCAGCCGCATATACTTCAAATTGATAATCACTCATTTCAGCAGTGACGATAGAGAAATCCTGATTTTTATCATATTTCGGCAGCAATTTCTCCTGTGCACTCTTAAAATATGATGTAAGACCTAATATACGTCGTTGCAATAAATCCACATTTTTCAAAATCCCTGTTTCAGGGTTTATAAACATATTAATAAAGGCATCTTTATCGGCAGGCAATGCAGTATGATTTTCAATAGATACATCAACTACATCAGCACTATGTTTTTTCAGGATGCGTTTTATTGTTTCCTCGAAATCCGCATCACTCATTTGCCCATCTTCGCCCAATGTTACACCTGTATAACTCTCTTCAGGATCTTTGTTTTTCTTATATGTATTAATAAATCCATAGGGATTTCGTGTTATTATCAATTTGTTTCCACTGTATTCTACATAATCATAGAGTTTGAAATCATCTTTAATAAACCACGATAAAATGGCTTCTCTATTTACCTTTTCACTTGTCTTCATATTTACAACAAATGTCCATGTTTTAATATATCCACGCAACATATTAAACATAATCGCAATTTCATTTGGATAATTGATAATAGGTGTTCCAGATAAAAATACCACCTTGGCATTAGAGGCACTCATCAAATACTCATATATTTTGTAACTGACGGAGTCCTTCTTCTTCATTTTATTTACAATGCGACTCACCAAATTGTGCGCCTCATCCACAATTACAACGGAATTATCAAACGGATTTATATCGTCGCCACCGGCATAATGCACCAATTTTGTCATCATATTATTGGCATTGTAATTGACATTTCGATATTTGGCTTTTATCATAGCATCTATTTGCTTCTCTATTTGCACTTGTTCATCGGCCGATAGAGAATCGAAATTGGGACGTTTTTTCACATTTACCATCCAAACGCCGCCTTGTGATCTGATAAAATCACCGGTGAGTGCCAATACATGGGCTAATGGCGCAGCATATGTGGGCTCTTTTCGTGTGTCTATAAACTCCCAATATTGGTTGCGACGATAAATGGGGTCACCACATTTCTTCAATTCACTTATAAAATTCATAGAGAGTGATGCGGGAGTAAGCACATATATGGGTTTGTCTGTTTTCATACCCTCTGCTATAGCAATGGATGTGCATGTTTTACCAGAGCCTAAACCATGATAAATCAGCAGACCCCGATAAGGACTATACAAATTGAGGTAATCTCTGACAATTAATTGATGTGTTAGTAGCTCAAATTTGTTGCCCTCTTTTCTAAAATCGCAACTGACGGATTCATCGGGTTTCATTAGTTCGGCTTTATGGGGTTTGAATAAATCCGCCAATTTTTGTTGATAAATACGACGATTGGTCATATAATAATTGGATGCGCGAATAATGCGTTTATCCTGTTTGGGCATGCGTTCCTCTATGGTTTCAGAGCCAATAACAACTGTATCAGCATCGCCTTCGAAAACAAGCCGCTCAGTAGGTCTTTGTTTACGAGGTTTTTTCACTGCTTCTTCTTCAAATGTCTTGTCTTTATCTTCTTTATCTTCTTTATCTTCTTTATCTTCTTTTTCTTCTTCTACTGCTTTTTTAGGTGCGTCTAAAATAACCTTTTTGACAACCTTTATTTGTTTCTTTGGTGCCACTTCTTCTACAACAATAGGTTTTTCAACTTCTTTTATGCCGAGTTTAAGTTTTTGAATAATTAGGTCACGGTCTATTTGTCTTATTTCTCGCATATCCACAAAATAAGCATCTCTATCTTGTTTTTTTGTATCTGTTTCTTTATCATCTGTTTCTTCTTTTTCATCTTCTTTTTTATCTTCTTTTTTTTCTTCTTCAAACAAAGGATGATCAGGTTCCTCTCTATGTCCATTTACAATTTTTACTTTCACCTCTGTTTTACCTTTTGCATGAGGCTTTATTTTTAAATCAGACAAATTAAAACTCATAATTTATACTATATAGGATTAATATAATATAAATAACATGCAACTAGGACGCATTTTTGCAAATTATTTAGCAACTCAAAAAAATTACTATAGCATTTACCAAATATTCGATAGATATTACTACAAAAATAAGGGAATGATGATAAAAAATGATATATTAAACCAAATCTCTATGATGTCCACTAAAGATTTGCATTTTATAAATAATAAAATTTCAGGTGAAATAGCAAAGAGAAATATGAATGAAAAAATGAAATTTGAAATGTTGTTGAAGAAAAAACAATAAAGGTTATAACAAAGGTTATAACAAAGGTTTTAATAAAGGTTGAAAGAAAGGTTGCAATAAAGGTTGTAATAAAGGTTGTAATAAAGGTTGTAATCAAGAGTTAAATAAATAAATTGCGTAAAGCCTCTGTGCAAGCCATTTGCTCTGCCTTTTTCTTTTGTTTATGTTTACCTTCGCCTAAAAATATAAATGCCTTGCCATGTTGTCCCATATAGTCATGTACATCCTGCAATGATTTGAACCTACTATAATGAAGAGCACGATCATGCTTTAATCCAAAAACGGCTTGACCCAAACATAAATACACACCCATATGATATCCTGTTTCTGGATGTTGTTCTGCAATTTCCATATATTCCGGGGTAGTTTTGAATTCCCGCTGCACTTTCACTTGCAATATGTTTTTGAAATTGTCGTCATTGCGAATAAGATTCATCCAATCCACATGTTCATCGAAAACACGCTCAACAAACACTTGCGCAAATTGGAATCCAGGACCACATAAAAATGTATTCTGAAACCATTGGCCTTCATCTACCACCTTCACTTTATTAAAATCCATAAAAATTGCGCCAATAAATGCCTCGAATATACAGCCGAGTTTTTTCATATTTGTTCGCGTATCTTCGGCATTTTTCGATAAAATCACCCAATGATGAAGACCGAGTTCAAATGCAAGGCGGCCAATTGACTCGTTTTTGACAAGCGCGATTTTTTTCTCTGTCATAAACCCCTCTGTTGCTTTAGGAAAACGCTTATATAAAATCCATTTGGCAATGCATTCTAATACACCATCACCAATAAATTCCAAACGCTGATTGGATTTACTGTATAGAGGCAAACAGTCCGCTGGTTTAGGCACAATAACAATGTTTTTAGCGGCGTTTTCCGCGTCAGGTAAGCGAATATAAGAATCATTCACAAAGGCGCGTTGATATAATTTCAGGTTTTGAATGGGCTCATTTACACCATATTTTCGTAATATAGATTCAATATCATGTTTTTGTATTTCTTTATTTAGCGGATTATAAGGGTCGCAAATAAAGACATCCTCACCCTTATCGTTTTTTTCAACACGGACAGGTTTTAATTGATTATTCATGGCTGACAATATAAGTATCGTTTTGCCTATATGATTTATAAAAATAATATGAATCAATTTTTCCTCTGATTTAGCACAAATATAAAATTTCTTGTTCTGTAATTATATAAAAATGGTTTTATCTGGCTCAAAAAGAACAAGTCGTATGTCATCTCTTGTAAATGCTTCTCAAGGAGGTGGAAATAAAAAGGCCGGTTTGTATCCTTCTACTGGTATTGATTCTTGGACAAATGTTGCTTATGGCAACACCCCTGGTCATTGCTCTATGACTCTTGCCTGCATGAGACGCAACCGTCCTGGTGCGGATGCTTGCGCTGCTCGCCCTGTTGGCAGTCTTGTTGTGAATCCTCGTCTTACATGTTAAATAAGGAAACCGCAGGTTCCAAGGGCACGCCTCGGCGTGGCCGAGCCGTTGTGTCCTTATGATCCTTCCTTTCCTTTTGAACCTTCTTTAAAATTTTTAGTACAAAAAATTTCATTAATACTATAAAACATTATAGTATTGATTATTGTGTATGTATTTATTTTTGTAAAACATCAAAAATATTACTTGTATGCATTTGTATGCAGTGCGAAAGTGGATTCATCTGCCGATTCTTCATCATTTGCATACAGCGCAACATTTGTTACTTCAATATTATTTATTAATAAAATAAAGCCTACTGCGACATCCTCTATTACATAAGGATAACCAATATTTTTTTCAAATTTGAATACATTCCATGCTATTTTTTGAAAATAACTTATTAATATCTTGCATGATTTGTCAGATAAATAAACAACAACGCCACCTGCATATCTGAATTTTGGGATTTTATTATATATTTGCATTTCATCTATTGTTTTATGTATTCCATGCAATGGATTGCTTAATTCATCAATATGTGTTCTATAGTAATTTGGCATAAAATTATCGATTGAATTCACAATTTCATTTGGATTATACATATCATAAATAGGACAATGTCCCATATAATCCGTTTTTGGTCCTTGTAAAAACTTGGCAAGTGCGTTTTCATTAAATATCAAGTCATCGCCGCAACGCAATACACCCTCTGTTATATTATACATTGTATAAATAACTGCTATTCCCATTGCCACTTTTTTGGCTACATGTATGTAGGAGTCTTCGCATCGTAATATAATCAGATTGTGATATATTGCATAATCTGTTGGCAAATGCGGATTTCCAATAAAATAATATACTGGCCAGCCTTCATACATTGGTAATTTTAATCCATATTGTTGCATGCGCGTATTCATATGTTTATGACAACTGAAAATACATATTGCGCCAGGTATTGTGGGTTTTTCCATATAGGGAAACCTACGGTTTCCCTTATAAACCCTTACCTTTATTATAAAATAATAATTAAAATTTTATAATAAACTTTGCCTTTATCCTTTTATCCATGCAGTAAGTTTTTCATCTGTTCTTTCTTCTTCATAATAGGATATATTTCCGCCCTTGATTTTTACAATTGTAGGATACCCTTCAACTTTTATTTCTTTGCCACCTTTCAATTTGTTTTGATATTCAGGCAGTTTTGTATCCATTTCAGAAGCCTCTATTTCAACCATATTTGTATCACCACCATGAAGTGTTTTTTTTAAATTTGTCCAATTTGGCATAAACTCCTCACAAAAATGACAACCCTTTGAATGAATCAGAACAATATCCTTTTTTTCAGAACCGCCTCTAATGCGTCTTCTTGATTGTCTTCTTTGTTTTTTGCGTCTTTGTGTTACGGCTCTTCTTCTTCTCATTATATATTTGGCAACTATATTTATTTTATTTGACATTTTCTTGTGTATGTGTATAATGAAACGAGCATATATACTTATTTTTTTATCGGTTTTGGCATTTTTAGTGGGTCTTTATTATTATACAACAATGCCTCTAAGATGCTTGGGTGAAGGCTTTGTGGGTGCTAAAAAAAACAATAATGAAAACTTGGATAGTTGTCCTGATTTACTTGTAAGAAAAGGCAATGTGCTTTTGTTATATAATTCCAATGTTCCCGCTAAAGATGGTGAAAATCCCTTGCCCTTTTACAACTTGGATGAATATATTAATTATTTAGAAATACAGCGTAATAAAGGTAAAATATGTCCTGTGCTTTTCTTACAATTTGAATCAGATGCACAAGGCAATGATATTTACCGCATTCGTAAAAGCCCTTTTGAAATGCAGGGCGGCCTTCCTGCAAATGTGGATCCCGCATTATTTGTAAGCAATTTTGACCCTGCAACACAACAAAAAACTATTGATGGACAAGTGATTAATATTATAGACTCTAATAGGTCCAGTTCGCAATATAATACAAATATGTATGCAGGATTTGACCCTTATGGGCTGCATGTGGGTGAATACACAAATTTGGACTTGATTCATGACAGTACTGAAACAGGCGCAGCCATATCAGATAATCCTATGGACTCTAATTGGGGCGGTGTGCGTGTAAGCGAGCAATCAGTTGCTTCTGGCAAATATGAAGATCGTTATGTATCAAGGCCTATGCATATAACTCCCAAAACCAATTATTTGCCCGGGGCTGGACCTTTGCCGCCCACAGAAGTGCCTGATTTTTTAAAGCCCAGGCCGGAATAAAAAAAATAACATAATATAGATATATATATTGTATATGACAACCCAAAAAATAGGCAAACAATTACATAATAAAACCAAAAAAAAATATAACAATGGTGGTGTAAGAATACTTGAAACATATAATGCACAAGACGCAATCAAATATTTTTTACAATATTCGTCATTTTCATATTTTTCACGAGGATACCACGGTATATTGGTATTAGCAAAATTAAGAAATGGAATTAAAAGCCCCTACGCACATGTACGAACCAATTATTCAGGAGAAGTTCGCGAATTATTGATAAAATTATATAACTTAACAGAATCCAATGACCCAACTGTTGTAAGTTTTACATCAGACCGAATAAGGGAAGAAACATCAATACAAATTGAATTGTATCATAAATCAATAAGATATGATATGACATTATGTGAACCAATTTGCCCTTGTATTGTATATTCAAATCCAAATAAATTATCGGTGGAATCCAAACAACAACTGATAAAACATATGTTTCGAACTATGTCCGATAAAGATAAACGAATAATTGAAAATTCATTAATAAATGATGTTGCTTTTATTGCAATGGAATTTATGCATGGAGCGATAAAATTGTCAGATTTAGAACAATCTTCAGATTATCAAAAATATAAATTAATGGGACTGCATGCTTTACATAATATGCATAAACATGGATTTATGCACGAAGATTATAATAATGATAATGTGTTGATATTACCGGATTATATTTATTATGGCGAAAACGAAAAAGGGCGTGCAATAATCATAGATTTTGGATTATCGTGTAAAACAGACGATACAAGATATTTGCGAATGTTAAAGAAAGACTCATTTACAACATGTGATGAGAATATATTAATAAAATTTTCTGAATTGAATAGAGAACATGATATAATACAAGAACAATTTGTCAAGTTTATGGAAAACAAACACAGAACAAAAATACTTGATATTATTAATTCTTATCAAATTTATATAGGTGGTAATATGAATCAAACAAATATAAAAGAAACAAAAAATAATAATGTTAAAAAACAAATTGAAATGGAAAAAAAACAGTTGAAAAAAACCGGTAAAAAATATGATTTTAGTCCAATTAATGAAACATATGATGAATTCAGAAAAAGAAATAAAGAAATAAATAAAGAACGCGATGGAATAATTGCAAAGGCTTTATTGGCTCATTATGGATGGATGGATAAATCCACATTTTTAGATGGGCGCAGTGACGATTTTTTAACAGAATTGGCGCATGGGCAAATGAATGGTTTACGAAACCCTGAATGGAAATGTGACAAAAAATATAGTGTTTCGAATGGTGATTCCATTGAATTTACTGCCGAGGATTTTGCGGAATAATTGCTGTTGTTTTTGTATGTATTATACCGAATATAATACATAGACAATAAAAAAACGGTTCTGACTATTTTTAAATATTATATTTTCCACAATTATTTACATGTTACCATACTTGCGCAACATACCTAGTGCATGATATGCTCGCTTTGCATATTTGAGGTCCCTGCCAAACAATTGTGCAACATCCTTCATATTATTCATTTTATTCTCAGACACTCGATTGCCATTCTTTACTTCCAGCGCATTATTATACAAGGCTTCAAACAAATTTTCATATGCTTTTCTATCTTCAGGGTTTTTTATTTGAATAAAATGCACATACTTTACAATATTTTCCCTATTATTTTCATGAATAAATTCGCCTTTCTCAAAATCAATATTATTATTTGACACAAAATTTGTATTATTCTTATTATTATTTTGTTGCCCATGCTTCTTGAGTCTATTTAAAACTTCATATGCTTCATTCTTGAAATCCAATACAGAATTAGATGCAATGCTGAGTCCCTTCTTGGTATATGACTCAGCAGCCAAAATCAGGTTCGCGATTTCTTGTTTTGATACATATGCGCCTGCCTTGATATTGTTTGCCTGCGTCTTCAAACTCTCAAAAACTCTCGCATACAAATCATCTGCTTCTTTTTTAATATTATTGCTATATAGCGAATTATGCCATTTTCCAATTGCATAAAACACCAAGAATGAAATCAAATCATGAACAGCACCTGCGAATGTGATTTTTCTGTCTCTGAAATTCCAAGCACTTCTAATTGAAGTCCAAGCATTTTCAATAGGTTCTTCCTCTTCATCTTCCTCTTCATCTTCCTCTTCATACTCTGAATCAGTATCGCTAATATTATCCTCCTCTTCTTCCTCTTCAACTATTTGCATACTACTGCCGCGCAACATTGCCTTGTGCTTCTCCAAATCAAAAGGCTCATAATCAGGATCAGAAGCCTTGTAAGCATCGGTATCATTATCATAATCTTCAACATACTTGCCTTGCTCATAAACACCCTTGTTACGAGTATTGTATTGCTTCTTGACAGGAGTTGCTGATACATAGGCAATAAAATTGGGTTTATTATAAGTCATAGAACGAGTAGAAACAGAACGACGAGACATCATACGGGTTTGCATATTATAAGTGTTGTATATATTTTGCTCTTGTTTGTAAATGGGTTTGTATGAATCAATTTTTTAAGGAAACCTACGGTTTCCTTATGATCCTTCCCTTTATGTTATTGGATTTTTACTTTATTTTCAATTATTTTAAATTAACAAATTAATTTAACATAAACACTATTGGATTTAACATAAACTATAAGGAAACCAATTGTTCCAAAGGCGGGCAGTCTGCCCGACTGCCTTGTGTCCTTATGATCCTTCCTTTTTATTTTTTAATCAAATAATAAATTTAACATAAACTATATTGGGATTGTGTATTATGTGAAAAAACTGTTTTGCTATTCTTGCTCAAAAGGGGGTAACGCGTAGGGGCACAGCCCCTCGCTTATTTTTCCTTATTTTTCTTGGTTTTGTTTTTGCGTGCAGCCTGCCATGCATCTATCTCGTCTTGTGTATAACAATCTGGACCTACAGGTGCATATCTCTTTGTGCCTTTAGGGCAGCGTTCTTTGGCAGCCACTTTTACACCAATTTCTTTTGGTTCTTCAGACTTGTTTGTTTCTTCAGGTTCTTTTGTTTCTTCAGGTTCTTTTGGTTCTAAATCCGCCTGTGTTACTTGTAATAAAGCCGCTGGCACAACCACTTCACCCACTTCCATTGCCTCTCTCATGTCTTCTACATCCTTTGACACCAATTCTTCCTCATCCTCTATTGGTTTAAATTCCTCTAATTGCACTTTTTCTGCTGTTTTGATTTTTTTTGCTCTTGGTTTTCTCTCCTTTTTTTGCACGGGTTTTTCATCGGGTTTTAAAGCAAGGTCTTTCTTTACTTCTTCTATTTTTTTTTCTTCGTCTAATTCCAACATTTTGTCCAATTCTTTATCGGTTAGTGCAACAATCTTCTCCACCTTTGCTGTATTCACATTGTGTGTCTTTTTAAATATAAAATATCTATTTAGAAACGAGATCTTTTTCTCCTCCTCTGTCATAGCACTGGCATTTTCATACCATTTTTGTGATGCCGGATTCGACATAATATCCCGTTTCATGGATTGAAATAAATCACTAAACATTCCACTGCCTTTCTCAAAACCATAATCTTTGGCCTCTTCATCACTGATGACCGCAAAACCATAATTTTCCATAGACCTTCTGAAAAACTCATAATTTACCAAAAACTCCACCGCGTACTTATTAATACTTTCTTGAAACACATTGATTGGATATCCCAAACTGGTTTCATCATCAGTAAATCCTGTTTGATCATACTGTTTTACTATTTCAAATATCTTGTCTCTATTGCCATTCACATAAATCGCTACGCTCTCGTCGCGTTTTTTATTACGCAACATATTAAACACTGTATCGCCGTCATAACATGTGGCAATGAAATGCCCACCAGGCGCCGTATTTTCCGACACATTCCGCAAAAAGTTGGTAAAAGTGGTGCCATTTTCAAAGAAATAGTGGAGAGCAAACTGACATGAACTGATGTTGAATCCTTTTTCTCCAATACCATATGCCTTGTAAACGGCCGCGCCCATTTTCGTGGCATCTTTGGGACCTTTGCCAAAAACCGCATCCGCGATTGCGTGTTCTTTGGGGCTGAAAAACGCGCTACCATCACGGATATTTGCACTACTATTTCCCGGCAAGAATATGGCGTCAAACATATGATGCGATTTGCTACGCTCTGTGAGGTAACGCGCACATGCGCCATTCAATTGATTGTAAATGTTGTCTTTTGATACATCGATGCCAAATACAAAACGCAATCCAGCGTACTTCCACTTGCTCAAGTCACCCGCTTTTCCAACAGCATAATCAATAAGTGTATCACCCTTTTTACTCACTCCGTCAATAAGGCGGCGTTTGACATACAAATTGTGGAAATTTCTGAGCGCACGAGTGTAGGAAACCTGGTCATTTTTGCCTTTGTTATAATAAACATCGTCGGCACTATCCGCAGTGGGAATATCCTGACCTGTTGTCAACATCGCCTCTGTTACAGGAAAATGGATGGATTTCCAGTTATCATTAGCCACATGATATGCATTACCATATTCGCGGTTACCTGCGCGCAAATTATAGGTCTTGTCGTGACGCACACGCAAGGGAATCCAGCGCCAACCTCGTTCTCCATCCGGATTATAACTAAATTCCACAATCATGTTTTCTTCGAATCGCTCGCCTTCCTCTGTGATCATCTGCGAGTTCACACAATGAACATTTGCCAAATATGTGGTCGCGTCATGCGGATTTGTGGGCTGAAATGGCATAGGTGTATAACGCTCTTCCTCATCCGAATTTTTCTGCCCAGTTCCATACTTCCCATCCAACAAATCTTGAAATGGATTAATATATCCATGCATGATCTTGTCAAATCCACATCGCAATTCTATAGTGCGATACATCGCTGAATCAATTGTTGTATGTATAACATCTCTGCCATCCGCGTCTTTTTTATAAGTGACTAAGAAATCAATTGTGTTGTAATGAGGCGGCTTCCACTTGAACGATAGAGGCCAAGTGATTTTCTCCAATTTGCTTGTTTGACCACTTTGGGCTCCACCCACGCCCGTATTCATCGGCGTGAAAATCAGTCCATCAGTCATGTAGGGATAAACATTGTCATTAACATCTTGTAAAACTGTGCGACAGGCATCGAAAATATTGGCGGCGCCTGGATAGAATTTTTTCACCTGCATTTTAAATTCAGCCGGTTTGCCATTACGCAATACTGATTCTGGTTTAAGTTGTTTTGTTAACTTTACCAACAAAGGCAGCCGATATTGTTTTTTTGAATCCTCATCTATAAGTGTTTCAGTGGGCGCAAAATCCAATTCGCGTGTGCTTTTACCAGCCATATAATAGAGGTCGAATGCAGCATAGGTATTAATGAAGTTTTTCTTGTTGTCATATTTGATATGTTCGCCGTCAAACAACGAATTCCAGGTGGTTTTATCGCTGGCAATACAGCCAGTGAATTGCACTAACATATTTGTGTTTATTAAGAACATTTTGCCATCTTTGCCGGATACATACAGCAATTTGCGTTCACCATCGGCTTTATCGGTCACACAATAATTTTTGCGAATATTGGGTTCAACTGTGTTTGCATCGGGTTCAACCACATTTTTCAATTGGAGTGTGCAACTGGATGGCCCAATAAAATCGCGCGGCAACACACGACGAGGTTCCGACCCTTCGGGTAATCCATGCACTAATTTCATATATGAATGCAACACTTCGTCTTGCTCCGCATATGAAACAGGGAAATTGGTGCCTTGAATTCCACTGAGGATCACGCGAATCACACTGCGTAATTCATTTGCCAATTCTTTCACATTAGCCTCTGTATACTTAGTGCCAACACCCACTTTGGAATTCTCCACTTCCAACTCGATTTCGCAATGTTCTTGGTTGGTAAATATACCGGATTCTTCCATAGTATGTGTAGGAACCATTACGCCACCAGATGTGCGCGAATTACGAATAATACTGAGGTCCACTGCAATAGGGCTATCGGCTTTTACAAACCGGACACGATTAATTAAACGAAAGGTTTTGCGACTGTCGGTCCAATTACGCACGGTGTCCTCCACATTCTTCGATTTCACATCATAATCCCTCTCCATATTGTAGGACACACTAAAATTGAAATCTGGAAATGAGACTTTTTTAATAGGCTCCCCATCCTTGGTAAATGCCTGTGTTTTCTGCGTAAATTTCATCTTGTAATCGTTGTTTACAGGCATATCCATCAGTTTTTTGATACTATTTGTGCGGCAATATTGTTGCACAAGTTCAGCCCCAACGATTTCAGCACGAATACTGCTCATTTTTGTTAAACCCGTTTGTTTATCAATATATTCGGTGTTGATACGCATCATTGTCGACCCCTGCATATTAGCACATGTAAATCCACATGATAACAGTTTGGCAATCACATTATCATATTCCACTTTGCTTATATGTTTGCCCTTTTTGGGATTGGTGCCAAATCTTACCTCCAACTCACTCATTGCATTGTTTGTTTTTACAACGGGATTGGTGGCTAAATAATGAGCCAACATTGATTCCATATCTTTTGTAGGGTTTTCACTCATGTTTAAATAAAGACTATATAAATGTGTATATATTTTTGTTTCTTTAATATGAAGAAACAAAGAAGTTCTATCAATTTTCTTATGGGGGTTATTTTATATAACCTTGTTATGGATTTTCCTGAACCTTTATCGAGCATGTTGAGGAACTTTGATTGGGATGCCTATTTAGCAACTGCACAGCCAATTTCTTTTGAACATCTTAATCAAATAACCCCTTATTTGGTAACCAATGAAACCAATAAAATAAAGGTAATTGGTTTTATATATGATTTAAATAAATCAAATTCTTCATATGCCAAATATGAATTCACATTTAAATTAAATTTTGTGATTAATGAAAAAGGCAGTTTATCATCTGATAAAATATTCTCAATGTCAAATAATAATTTTAATGTTTATTCATTGCCAACAAATATTTGTCGTGAATTGTTATTAGCAAATGTGTTTTATTACGACCTTTATATAACCCTTAATCCAAACCCAAATAAATTGATTAAAGATATTCGTGATTTGGCGAAACTGAATAGAACTGATTATTTAAAAATGCCAAATTATCCCACAAAATTAAACCCATTAGTGCATATTATGATAATGGATAGTTATTCCCAACAGTGGGACTCTTTGAAAAAAGAATGGTTACCGGTATTCAAAGAACTTATCAAACACTATAGCGTGGAGGATTTACAATATGAAGATACGGTTTTAAACCAAGCAAAAGCATATAATATGCCTGTTTATGTAAAAATAATAGAGGACGCAATAAAAGAAAAAGAATTGGAAAGTTTTTTATATGCGTTAAGTAAAGCGGATGTTCATTTGCCAGCAGAAAACATTGATGAATTGTCAGAATATTTCGTTGATAATAAAAAAGGTGGTGAGAAAAAATCCAAGCGAAGACGCAATAGAAAACGCAATACAAGAAAATACAAATAAATTGACAACATAAATATATACAAACTTTTATGGATTTTCCTGAACCTTTATCGAGCATGTTGAGGAACTTTGATTGGGATGCCTATTTAGCAACTGCTCAGCCAATTCCATTACGAAGTATACAACGAAATATAACGCCTTATTTATTTACAAATGAAACAGGCACAATAAAGGTTATTGGGTTTCTTATTGGTGATATTTATTCAAATAATTTAATACCAAATAACGTGTTTGATTTACATTTTGCAA
>JACCDX011774454.1_pt1 | contig 20209 bp, 17 predicted proteins | sample 7449681 | NCBI WGS metagenome assembly JACCDX01 (sample SAMN15323450, study PRJNA562643) | freshwater metagenome | isolation source: river surface water | place: USA:Blue River Watershed | collected 2017-08-18
CGCAGCGGGGTGCGCAATCAATTCATATGACTATCGAATTGTGGATGTTGCTGGGGGTAGAGGGCCCCGTCAACAGGTTGCCAATTCTGCCATTTATGCCCGAAAGAGGGAAATCGGCCCTTACTGTCCTTCTTCTTGCGCTCGCTTGGCAGGATTTCCAGATTTGGACTTCTTCTTCTTAGGCGCCGAGGTCGACACCTTTGGCATGGCTGGCATGCCCATTCCGGGTGGCATCCCACCATTTCGAACCTGCTTCATCATCTTTTGTGCAGCAGTGAAGCGATCCACCAAGTTGTTTACATCTGAAACTTTTCGGCCAGAACCCAACGCAATTCGAGCTCGGCGAGAACCGTTGAGAACCTTTGGATCTCGTCGCTCTGTTGGCGTCATTGATTGAACGATTGCCTTGGTACGAACAATCTCGCCCTCATCAAAGTTTTCAATCTGCTTTTTCATTTGGTTTGCACCTGGAAGCATGCCCAGTAACTTGGACATATTTCCCATCTTTGACATTGCCTGCAGTTGTTCAAGGAAATCTTCTAAGGTGAAATCTTCACCACTTGCAAACTTTGCTTCAAGCTTTGCTGATGTATCTGTATCAAAAGCTTTCTTTGCTTGTTCGGCCAGTGTTGCCACATCGCCCAGACCCAAAATCCGCGAAGCCATCCGCTCTGGGTAGAAAATATCAAACTCGTGCAGTTTTTCACCGGTTGATGCAAACATGATTGGCCGCTTAGTCATAGAAGCGATTGACAGTGCGGCACCACCTCTGGCATCACCATCAAGCTTTGTCAGCACTACTCCGTCAAAGCCCACACCATCTAGAAAGGCTTGTGAAGTACGAACTGCATCTTGTCCGATCATTGCATCGACAACAAATAAAATTTCATCAGGATTAATGGCATCTCGAATATCAGATGCTTGCTTCATCAAATCTTCATCGACACCTAAACGTCCGGCTGTATCGACAATAACCATGTTGTACAGCTTGGTCTTTGCGAACTCGATGCCATCTTTAGCAACCTTTACGGGATTGCCTTGGCCGTTACCCGGTTCTGGTGCAAAGACTGGAACATTTACTGATTCACCAACAACTTGCAACTGTGTAACAGCGTTTGGGCGTTGCAAATCGGAGGCAACAAGTAACGGTGTATTGCCTTGATCGGCATAGAACTTTGCAAGCTTTCCTGCCAAAGTCGTTTTACCCGCACCTTGCAAACCGGCCAACATGATCACAGTCGGAGGATTCTTAGCAAAGCGAACTCTGCGTGCTTGTCCCCCAAGAATTTCAATCAAGCTCGCATTAACGATTTCAAAAATTGCATTTGCTTGGTTAGTGCCTGATTGCAGAGTCGGTAAAGCAGCTAGCGACTTTTCGCGAACATCAGCAATAAAATCTTCAACAACCGATAGCGCAACATCGGATTCAAGAAGGGCTTGTCGAATCTCTAGGCAGGTAGTTTCGATATCTGATGTAGATATCTTGCCCTTTGAGCGCAGCGATGAAAATGCTCCGCTAAAGCGCGATGTCAGTGACTCAAACATAAGGAGGGAAGACTACTTCAAGGCCAGCCTTAGGTGCGAAGCGACCTCGTTGGCGCGCTCAATTGATAATGGTCCACCGGTAAGTTCTGTTACATAGAGGGTGTCAATCGCCTCTGCGCCAAGGGTAGTAACAATTGCAGAGCGAATATCAACCTTAGATTGAGTAATCGCAGCTCCAATTCTAAAAAGCAATCCAGGCCTGTCGTGACTTCTTACCTCAATGACCGTTGCATCTGTTGCAGCTTCTGTAAAAATTTCTACAACCGGTGGCGGAACCGGAATCGAAGGTTTTGCTGCATATGCTGCGGCTCGGGCAAGCAATCTTTCCTCAACATCACTTGAATCGATCAGAGCTGATGCAATTAACTCGTGCAGCAAGACTTCACTTACTTCGGGTGCATGCGGCTCAGGCATCACGATCCAATTCATGACGGCTGAGTTTCCTATTGTTTTTGTACGAGCAGACTTCACATCGAGTCGAGAAATATTGAAGACACCCGCAACAATTGACAGCAATCCAGGCTTATCAGGTGAAACAACTTCAACTGCATAACCGCTTGTAACTTCTGCCAAGCTGACTCGTAATTGACCTTCTTCGGCCAAAGCCCTCTGACCATCACTAATTTCTGGTTGCTGAGCTACTTCAGCACCAGCCATAGCTCGCTTAACTCTTTGCACTAGATCATTTACAAGTGTGGCTTTCCAATCACTCCAACCCGCACTTCCTGTTGCCTCGCCATCGGCAATACTCAAGGCATGAAGCAGTTCTAAGGTATTTACATCAGGAATCACAGCAAGAACAGATTGAATCGTTGCGGGATCATCTAAGTCTCGACGCGTTGCTGTGGATGAAAGCAGTAGATGGTGTTGGACTAGATTTTTGATTACTTCAACATCCTTGCCTGCAAAACCAATTCTTTTCGCGATGGGTTCAATCAAGCGCACTCCACGTTCAGAGTGATCTTCTTGCGTTCCCTTTCCAATATCGTGAAACAGTGCGGCAAAGAGAAGCAAATCGGGGCGTTGAACTTTTCGAGTTAACTTGGCTGCATATACCGCCGTTTCAACCATATGGCGATCAACGGTATGGCGATGCAAAGCATTTCGTTGGGGCAAGGAACGAACACTCAACCACTCGGGAATCCATTCAAAGATAATTTCTTCCTGATCCAAGGATTCAAAAATACCAACCATAGTTTCGCCAGCGCCAATTAATGTGATGAGTAATTCTCGTGCTTCTTCAGGCCAGGGATTGGATAGTTTTCCTTCACCCTGCTTGAGCTTTGCTGCTAACTCGGTACATGAATCAAGAGATAGCGGCAGACCCAGTTGGGCGGCTGTGGCTGCAGCACGCAATCCAACAACCGGATCTTCATCCAAAGAATTTAGCGGGTCAATCAAAATCTCGCGGTTGGAAGCACTGACATTCTTAGCAACTGTTGCGACTCGATCTCTTTTCAAAATACGACTGATTCCATCAGAGCTCTTGTGTTCGAGTGCATGCCAGGTGTAAGTAAGCAGGAAATCAACAGAGCGCGCTGCTCTTGCAACTTCGCTCATCATGGCATCTGCATCGGCGTACTTTAAAAGAGTTGCAACTTTGTCTTGCTCCTGAAAAAGCAGTCGATCTTTGCCACGCCCACTTGCAATGTGCAAGGACTCGCGCACATTGTTGAGAGTCGCTTCTGCCCAGCTTACTTTTTCCAAAGGAACAGCAACCGCACCGGTGAGCGAAATTGCTCGTAGCGCTTGTATGTCTCGCAATCCGCCGCGGGCTTCCTTCAGATCAGGTTCCAACAAATAAGCTAGTTCGCCAGCTCGCGCATGACGCTCGTGCAAACTTTTACGCAATGACACAAGGTTGTCTTTGGCATTTTTTCGCCAGAAATCCAGGGAATCACTTTTAACACTTGCAACTAATTCTGGGTTGCCTGCAATCAGGCGAATATCGAGCAAACCTGTAGCAACACGTAAATCCGAGTTTGCTGCATCCCGAGTTTCACTTCTCGTTCGCACTGAATGATCGACGCTCTTTTTATCCCATAAGGGATAGAGAACATCATTAACGAAGGCTTTTAGTAGTTCAACGTCGATTCTTCCGGAATGTAGAAACAAAATATCCAGATCTGAACCAGGAGATAACTCGCCGCGGCCATACCCCCCAACCGCGGCGAGTGCTATCTCTTTACCCGAATCAATTCCATGATGGGCTTTTGCAGCTTTATGGAATAGCTCAGTGAGAAATCGATCGTTCTCGTTCGATCGTTCTCGCCTCTCACGGGTGCTCATAGCTAGAACTCTAGATTGCGTCTACGCCACGTTCTCCCGTGCGAACACGAATTACTTGATCAACTGGTGTAGTCCATACCTTTCCATCACCAATTGATCCAGTGGAAGCAGCCTTTACGATCACATCTACAACAGAGTCTGCATCCTTGTCGTCAACAAGAACTTCAAGACGCACCTTTGGCACCAGGTCGACTGTGTATTCAGCACCGCGATATACCTCGGTGTGTCCACCTTGGCGACCAAAGCCGCTGGCTTCAGAAACGGTCATTCCTGTAATTCCCGCGCCTTGAAGTGCGTTCTTTACATCCTCTAACTTGAATGGCTTCAAGATTGCTGTAATGAGTTTCATTGTTAAGCCCCCTTCGAAATACCAAAGACGCTGCCCTGGCTATTGTCTGATAATTCATATGCACGCTCTGCATGAACCGCAAGATCGATTCCGGCGATCTCTTGATCATGTGTGATTCTGAAACCAGTCGTGAGATCGATGATCTTTCCGATTATCAAGGTAGCAATGAATGAGTACGCCAGCACAGCAGCAGCTCCAACAACCTGCTTTACAAGTTGTTCTGTTCCGCCACCGTTAAAGAGTCCTACTTCTACTCCTACAAAGCCGATCATTACTGTTCCGACGATTCCACCAACAAGGTGTACCGCAACAACATCTAGTGAATCGTCATATCCGAGCTTGAACTTAAGACCAACAGAGAGTGCACACAGTGCACCCGCTACCGCGCCAATTATCAACGCCCCGCTTGCATTTACTGCAGCACATGCGGGAGTGATTGCAACAAGTCCAGCTACAACACCTGAAGCTGCGCCAAGGCTTGTCGCGTGACCATCACGTACTTTTTCAACAAGTAACCACGCTAGAACTGCCGCTGTTGTTGCACCGATTGTGTTTAGTAGTGCAAGACCTGCGGTTCCATTAGATGCAACAGCTGAACCCGCGTTGAAACCAAACCAACCGAACCAGAGCAGTGCTGCACCAAGCATCACCAAAGGCAAACTGTGTGGACGCATTGGAACTTTTCCAAATCCAACACGCTTACCAAGAATCAGTGCAAGAGCTAAACCTGCAGCACCTGCGTTGATGTGAACGGCAGTACCGCCAGCAAAGTCCAAAGCGCCAAGATCATTTGCAATCCAGCCACCAGTTTTTGCGACAAAGTCATCGAATGCAAATACCCAGTGCGCAACCGGGAAGTAAACAAGAGTTGCCCAAATTCCGGCAAAGCCCATCCATGCGCCAAATTTTGCACGATCTGCAATTGATCCAGAAATCAGCGCAACGGTAATTGCAGCGAAGATTCCTTGAAATGCAATAAAAACAGCTGCAGGAATTGTTCCAATCAACGCAGTGGAATTATCCAATCCATTGAGGAAAGTAAATTGACCGATGTCACCAATTAGGCCACGGCCACCAACTGAATCTCCGAATACCAATGAAAAACCAAATGCGATCCATAAAACAAAAACAACAGCAAGAGCTCCAAATGACATCATCATCATGTTCAGTACGCTCTTAACGCGAACCATTCCACCGTAGAACAATGCAAGCCCAGGAATCATGAGAACAACAAGACCCGTGCTAATCAACATCCATGCGGTATCGCCTGAATTTAGAGAATCCATAAAAAACCACCTAAGTTAGTTCGAGAAATCTCTCGCCTTTGAGATGGGTAAACCATCTACGTGGGCAGTTACAAAGGAGGGATCGGTTGGTTTCAACCTGGTGACAAAACCGTGGGTTGTGTTAAATCTGGGTTACGCCAATAGCCCCGCGATATAGCTTTGAGCGTCAAAGGGGGCAAAGTCCGTCTCTGACTCCCCTGTGCCAATCCATTTAATCGGAATACCAAGCTCAGCCTCAATTGCCAGAGCCACCCCGCCTTTGGCGCTGCCATCAAGTTTTGTCAGAACGATACCTGTTACGTCAACGCTTTCAGTAAAGATTTTTGCTTGCTGTAAACCGTTTTGACCAGTGGTTGCATCAATAACTAGTAAGACTTCATTGATTGGTGAAACTTTTTCGACTACGCGCTTTACCTTTGATAACTCTGCCATTAGATCGCTCTTGTTGTGCAAACGTCCGGCGGTATCAATTATGAAAACATCACTCTGTGAATCCTTGGCGCTTTGCGCTCCATCAAATGCAACTGATGCAGGATCTCCATTTTCTTTTCCAGAGACAACTGCAACACCGATTCGGTCTCCCCAAGTTTTAAGTTGATCAACAGCCGCGGCTCTAAAGGTATCCCCTGCGGCTAAGACAACGCTTTTTCCATTGCGCTTGTAATGTGAAGCCAACTTTGCAACCGAAGTTGTTTTACCGGTTCCATTTACTCCTACAACCATGATTGTTGTTGTCCCTTGGGCAACAATTGGATCGTGTGAGCTCTTGGATAAGTTTTGAGTCATGATCTCGATTAAAGCTGCTTCTGCGTTATCACTTTTAACTCTTTTAGCAGCCTCTAAAAACTCTTTGGCTAACTTAGGCCCTACATCGGACGATAAAAGTTCTTGTTCAAGCTCTGCCCAGTCAGCAGGTGAAAAATCATTAGTGCCCTTTATCTTGGCGATGAACTTACTGAAAAGACCCATCGGAAGGATCCTTAACTTGCGTCAGATTCGCGCAGGCGTTGTGAAATAACTTCTGTCACACCGTCTCCACGCATTGTTACGCCATACAGAGCATCTGCAATTTCCATGGTGCGCTTTTGGTGAGTAATGATGATGAGCTGAGAACTCTCGCGAAGTTCTTCGAGCACGCCCAATAGGCGTCCAAGGTTCACATCATCCAGTGCGGCTTCAACTTCATCCAGTACGTAGAACGGACTTGGTCGTGCTTTAAAAATAGCTACCAACATTGCAACTGCGGTCAATGACTTTTCGCCACCAGAAAGAAGAGACAGACGCTTCACGCGCTTTCCTGGTGGGCGTGCTTCAACATCAACACCAGTTGTCAAAGGATTATCAGGATCAGTCAGGATTAAGCGGCCATCGCCTCCTGGGAAAAGTCTGGAGAAAATTTCTTCAAAGTGCTTTGCCGTCTCTTCATATGCTTCCATGAAAATTGACTGCACGCGATCATCAACCTCTTTGACGATGTCCAAAAGATCTTTTTTAGTGTTCTTCAAATCTTCTAGCTGCTCAGCTAAAAACTTTAGACGCTCTTCTAGTGATGTGTACTCTTCTAGAGCAAGTGGGTTGATTTTTCCAAGCAAGTTAAGAGAGCGCTCGGCAGATGCTAGACGCTTTTCCTGTTGATCGCGACGATATGGAACCATCTCAGTTGAAATTATTTCGCCTTCTTCGGTCTCGTGGAATGTCGGTACATCCTTATCAGGACCATACTCATTGACCAAAGTTGCAGTATCAATTCCAAATTCTTCTACTGTTTTTGCCTCAAGAGTTTCAATACGTAGTCGTTGTTCTGCACGTGCAATCTCATCTTTATGAACGCTAGAGGTGAGCTGCTCTAGTTGTGATGCAAGTTCTCTGCCGCGAGTTCGAACAGTTAAAGTCTCGCCATCTCGTGCGGCCCGTGACTCTTCAAGGCGTCCGCGTTCTGTGGCAGCCTTTGCGATAGAGCGTTCAATATGGATCAGAACTTCATAGGCTGCTTCGGCAACCGCTTGAGAAATCACCGCGGCACGTGCACGCGCACTGCGACGAACAATTGCTCGCTCTGAAGCATCGCGCTCTGCTTGTGCAGATTGCTCTAAGGCCAAGGCGCGAGCGGCTACTGAATCAACCCGCTCTTCGATAGTTCGAACTGCAAGGCGAGCTTCAACTTCAGTTGTGCGGACAACTGAAACCTTATTTCGAAGCTCTTCGGTTCGTGAGTGATCAGGTTCTGCGACATCTCCACGCTGCTCAAGTTGTGATTTAGCAATCGTAATTTCGCCCTCATCACGAGATTTTGCCGTGGTGGCTTCGGTAATTGAAAGATTGAGGCGCTCAACTTCAGCCATTGCTGATTTCATGTTCTGACCAGAAACTGCCAATTGCTCAGTTAACGCTGCAATCCGGGCATCTGATTCATTGAGTTTTGAAAGTGCTGCATCAAAATCTGCTTGTCGTGAACCAACTTCAGTTGCTGCTACCGAAATTTCAAACTTAAGGCGATCGCAATTATGTGTGATCTCTGAAAGCTTGGTCTCTAATGCTTCAATCAGCGCCTTGATTTCAATCAGTGAAGATGATGATTTAGAGCCACCTCGAGCGCGGCCACGAGAAACGATGTCACCATCACGGGTCACAACAGTTACTGATGGGTGGGATCTTAAGATTGCTTCGGCGGCATTTGCATTCTCGGCTACGACAGTGGATGCAAGTAATGAAGCGAGCAAATCACCAATAGATGAAGAGCGAATGTGCGCCGACAACGGATTTAAGCCGGCAGGAATTGTTGAGTTGGCACTTTGCCCAGGTTCGTATACAAGAACATCGGCTTGACCAAGGTTTTCATTGCGAAGCGTTGTCAGCGCGGTAACTGCCGATGAAAGATCTTTCACAACAACGGCGTCAGCAAGAGTTCCAAGGGCTGCAGCTGCAGCGGCTTCCCAACCACTGTCGATTTGGATTAATCCAGCAATACTTCCAAGGATTGCTACCCCACGAGAATCACGCAAGAGCGCGGATGCGCCGTCTCGACTTTGTGAAGTCAACTGCATCGCTTCAAGTTTGGATTCGACCGCATTTCTCTCGCGATCAGCGGCGCGTTCTGACTCAACTAATTGACTGTGCTTATTCTTTGCCGCTTCTAACAGCGACTTAGCATTTTCATATTGTGAATCTAAGCCAAGTTCACCGGAATCAGCACTTGCAATTTCAAGTTCATACGCCGAATACTGCTGTTTAGCTTGATCAACACGGTTTTGTGCCTCATCGCGAGCCTTAGTTAAACGCTCGATTTCTTCGGTGATTGCTTCAAGACGAGCATTTAAAGAGTTGATGTGACCTTCTTGACGGGCAGTTCCTTCACGCGCATCGGCAATAGCTCGCATCGCTGCTGCAATAGTGTCTTCATCACTTTTCAGTGCAGATTCTGCCTGGGCAAGTGCGGTGGTGGCTTGTGCCAGTTGTTGTTGCGCCGAAAGTACATCAGCGCGAAGTTGAGTTTCTTCTAAACGAAGTGCCCGGGCTTCGGCATCCAAACTTTCCGGATCGCGCCCTGATGTGCGAGCTTCTTCGGCTTCTTCGTTAAGAAAACGTGAACGCTCTTGTGCCAAGCTTTGGGTTCCACGAAACTTTTCTCGCAATGAGTTTAAATTGTAAAAAGTCTCTTGAGCTGCAACTAGCAAAGGGCTTTCATATGCAGCTTGGGCATCTAATGCTTCTTCACGGCGTCTGATTGCCTCTAGTTCACTTTCAACCGTTGCTCTGCGTTCACGAAGAGCGTTTTCATCTGCAACTTCAAGTTCTAAAGTCTTAGACATAGAGATAAAGTCATCAGCTAGAAGACGAAGTTTTGCATCGCGCAAGTCGGCTTGAATCGTTGCCGCTTTCTTGGCAACTTCAGCCTGCTTGCCCAATGGGCGAAGTTGGCGACGAAGTTCAACAGTTAAATCTTGTACGCGTGCAAGGTTGGCTTGCATCGAATCTAATTTGCGGAGCGCTTTTTCTTTACGCTTTCGATGCTTGAGTACACCAGCTGCTTCTTCAATAAAGCCACGTCGATCTTCAGGCGTTGCCATCAAAATTGCATCAAGCTGACCTTGCCCAACAATCACGTGCATTTCGCGACCGATACCTGAATCGCTCAGAAGTTCCTGAATATCTAACAAGCGCGAAGCTTCACCATTAATTTGGTATTCACTTTGCCCATTTCTAAATAAAATTCTAGAAATAGTTACTTCGGTGTATTCAATAGGAAGTGCGCCATCGCTGTTATCAATGGTGAGTGAAACTTCGGCGCGACCAAGTGGAGCTCGACCACTTGTACCGGCGAAGATGACATCTTCCATCTTTCCGCCGCGAAGTGACTTTGCGCCTTGCTCACCCATAACCCAGGTGAGGGCGTCAACAACATTTGATTTACCGGAACCGTTAGGGCCAACCACGCAGGTAATGCCAGGTTCGAGGCGAAGAGTGGTTGCCGAAGCGAAGGACTTAAAGCCCTTGAGTGTCATACTCTTCAAATACACGCGGTAAACCTATCGCCTATTGAGCGTGATTTTGACGAATTCAGCCTTGCGGATTGGCGGTTTTTAAAGCCTCGTAGGCCGTGCGGGCTGCAACTTGTTCAGCCTCTCGCTTACTCTTTCCAGTTCCCTGACTTAACGCTTCCCCGGCCAACATCGCAACGGCGGTGAAGTTTTTATCGTGATCAGGACCATCTTCGCTGACAATGTATTCGGGGGTGCCCTTACCCAAAGCGGCGGCAAGCTCTTGCAACGCAGTCTTTCCATCAAGTCCAGCGCCACGAGCTACCGCTGAATCCATCGTAGGTGTAATCAAACCGCGAACAATTTCAGTACAACGTGCAAACCCAAACTGTAAATAGATCGCACCAATAAGTGCTTCTAGCGCATCTGCAAGAAGGGAATTTTTGTCACGGCCATTTGTAACTTCCTCACCTTTTCCAAGGCGGATGTACTGACCAAGTTGTAACCCTCGCGCAATATCTGCGAGTGCGCGCATGTTGACAACACCTGAACGCAATGGCGACAAACGACTCTCATCAAATTCTGGATATCGTTTGTACAACTCTTCGGTGACAATTAAGCCAAGTACGGAATCACCAAGAAATTCGAGACGTTCATTAGTTTCTTTACTTCCCGATTCATATGCAAATGATCGGTGCGTAAAAGCCAACTCAAGCAAAGCTGGATCGAGTGTTACTCCCAGCTGCTCACTGAGCATGGAGCTCAGATCAGACCTCTAATACCTGACGACGGTTGTAAGTACCGCATGTTGGGCAAGCAGTGTGCTGCAACTTTGGCTGCTGGCACTGACCACATGTTGAAAGAGCTGCTGCAGTAGTTTTCCACTGGCTACGACGTGAACGCGTCTTTGAACGCGACATTTTTCGCTTTGGTACTGGCACTGTTCTAACCTCTTCTCAATCATGACAGCGGCAACGAGGCCGCAGAGGAGAAGTATCCCTCAAAAGGGCTAAATCTTGAAATCGGGATCGTCGAGGTTGAGCCCACTCAGGCCTGCCCACCGTGCATCAACGCTCTGATGTGCGTGATCTTCAGGCAGTTCCGCCCATTTTCCACCGCATTCAGGGCAGAGACCAGGGCAATCCTGGTCGCAGAGCGGGTTGATAGGCAGTGAAAGAACAACGGCATCACGGATCGGGGTTTCCAGATTCATGATGTCCCCGTCCATCATCAACTCATCCTCGATCTCTAAATCCTCAAGGGTTTCCTCTTGCTTCTTCTTTTTCTTGCCTCGTTCATTTGTTGGCTCGTAGTTATAGAGCTCTTGAATCTTACGATCAATGACAATTTCAACTGGATCAAGGCATCTAATGCATTCACCTTTAGCTACTGCATAAACATCAGCGCTGAGCAAAATGCCCTCGGTCACCGATTCAAGTCGAGCATCAACTTCGATGAACTCCCCCGCCGGCACAGCGATTAAATCCACACCAAACTTTTCCTTCACTGGGATATCAAGCACATACTCTTTCATCTCGCCTGCACGACGCGGCAGCTCGTATGTGTTGAGTTGAAATGAATCGGGTTGTTTACTCATGAGAATGCCCTGAAACTAACCTTCTTGATTAATTTTCATCTGCAAGTTGTGACAAAACATCCTTGTCGTTGGCCCCAGCAAGTCGATCGCGACCTCGTGAAACAGCATCCATGGTCTTGTTCAGAATTACTTCAAGGGTTGCAAGTCGACCATCGATGTATTCCTCGACTTCGGCTTTTTCGATTTCGGCGGTCTCACGCGCATCATCTAGAATTTTGCGCGCTTCGTCTCGCGCGATTTGGACAATAGAAGTTTGTTCCACCATCTGGGCAACATCTTCTCGTGCAATTGCAATCATCTGTTCAGCACTTACTCGAGCCTCTTCGATAATGGCGTCTCGAGTTTCAATAATTTTTCTGGCAGATTCAAAATCAGTTGGCAAAGTTTCGCGAGCTTCATCTAGTACTTCAAGCATTTCGGCGCGATGCACAACACAGCTTGCTGACAGTGGGACGCCACGGGCTTCTTCCACCATCGTGATTGCGGCGGTTAACTTCTCAACTGAGTTCATACTTATTTCCCCGCTATTCGTAACTTGAGAGCTTCGTTAATTGATGGTGGCACCATCGTAGAAACATCTCCGTTGTAGTGAGCTAACTCTTTCACCAGTGATGATGAGAGAAATGAATGTGTTGGAGCCGTTGCCATGAACATGGTCTCAACGCCAGAGCCTTGCAAATTAACTTGGGCCATTTGCAGCTCGTAATCAAAGTCTGAAACCGCGCGTAGACCTTTAACGATTGCTTGGATCGAATTGCTCTTGCAGTAATCCACCAAGAGCCCACTCCAGGAATCCACGGATACATTTGAAAACTTGCTGGTGACCTCGGAGATCATTGAAATTCGCTCCTGGACTGTGAATAGGCTGGATTTAGTTCTGTTTTCAAGAACTGCAACCACAACGTGATCAAATTGCTGCGCAGCACGTTCGATGATGTCTAAATGTCCATATGTGATCGGATCAAAAGATCCTGGGCAAACGGCGCGCTTCATGGCGTAAACGCTAGCAAGACGGGGCCAAGTAATCCATTCTTACGGCTGGTAATTAGCGTAATAAATGGTCGCTTGCCCGTAATTTCGCTCGCGAGCCGGTGCATAGGCGTGTGGCCAAATAAACTGTGGCCCACGCGCAGTTCGTTCGACTGCAATAAAGGCATCACTGCTTAAAAATTCTCCGTCATACAAAGCGCTTAAAACATCTTCTACCGCTTGATTGCTGAAATCATACGGTGGATCAATATAGACCAAGTGATATTTTGTTTTTGGCAAATCTTTTAAGAATCGTTCGGCGCTCATTGCAAAGAGTTGGAGCTTGCCACTTGGATTAGATTTCTTTACCAGCTCATAATTGTTCTCAATTGTCTTTTGCGCTTCATCATCTTTTTCTACGACATGGACCAAGGTTGCACCACGCGAAAGTGATTCCAAAGCAATCGCCCCGGATCCCCCAAAGAGATCCAGAACATGAAGACCTTCGAAACTTCCAAATTCAGAAAGTAATGAAGAGAAAAGACCTTCACGTGCGCGATCTGAAGTTGGCCTAGTTGCACCTGCCACAGCGCCTAGGGTTCGACCACGAGCAACACCTGCAATGATTCTCAATGTTCTAACCCTTATCTAAGTAATCGACCGCTTGGTCTCGCTGTAATTGTGCAAGTTCTTTCTTGAGTAAAGGATAGTTGGTCAAATCATTATCTGTTGCAATCAATTGGTCGGCATCTTCTCGCGCTAGCTCAATCAAGGACTCATCACGCAAAACCCGCAATAGACGCAGGTGCGACTGGGTTCCAGATTGGCTGGCACCAAGGACATCTCCTTCACGTCTTTGCTCAAGATCGATTCTGGAAAGTTCAAAACCATCAACAGTTGCAGCCACCGCGTTTAATCGCTCGCGAGCAGGTGTTAATTCCTCGCAATGTGAGACCAATAGGCAAAGTCCAGGTGATGTACCGCGACCAACACGACCTCTTAATTGATGCAATTGCGAAACACCGAATCTGTCAGCATCCATGATCACCATAATTGTTGCGTTAGGAACATCCACACCAACTTCAATGACTGTGGTGGAAACTAAAACATCAATCTCCCCCTTAGAAAAGGCCTGCATAGTTGCATCCTTTTCATCTGCAGATAAGCGACCGTGCAAAATAGCGATTTTTAGCCCTTGTAAGGGGCCTGCATGCAACATCGGCGCAAGTTCTTCTACAGAAGAAATTTCATCTGATTCTTCACCGAAAAGAAAATCTAAATCCGCATCTGCCCCTGCATCAGGATCTGCTGTAATTCGAGGAGCGACAACATATGCCTGATGGCCTTGTGCCACTTCTTCGCGAATTCGCGTCCACGCACGCTCCATGTAATTTGGTTTCTCTTTCACAGGCACCACATGAGTTGTGATTGGTTGACGACCCAATGGAAGCTCACGCAAAGTTGAAACATCTAAGTCACCAAAAACTGTCATGGCCACAGTTCGCGGAATCGGTGTTGCAGTCATTACCAGCAAGTGCGGAGGTAACACCGCTTTTTCTTTCAGCGCATCTCGTTGCTCAACACCAAATCTATGTTGTTCATCCACAACAATTAAGCCCAGATCTTTGAAAACAACTGATTCACCCAGCAAAGCGTGTGTACCAATCACAATTCCGGCAGTTCCATCTGCAGCCTTGGCAAGTGCTTCTCGTCTGGCTTGTGCAGATTGCGAACCAGTAATCAGTGTTACCTGAGTTCCCTTATCCGAACCACCCAACATGCCACCTTGTGCCAAAGTTCCTAATTGTTTCTCAATTGTTCGAAGATGTTGAGCAGCCAAAACTTCAGTAGGTGCTAATAAGGCGGCTTGCCCCCCGCTATCAACAACTGCCAGCATGGCACGTAAAGCAACAATAGTTTTACCTGATCCAACTTCACCCTGGAGCAATCGGTGCATGGGATGTGGCTGAGCTAAATCACTTTCAATCTCTTTGCAAACAGCGATCTGACCGGCGGTTAATTCAAATGGCAAAGATTTATCAAAGGCATCAAGTAAGCCACCAGTTATTCTTTTTCGTGATGTTGAATTCAACTTCTTTAATTGATTCCGGCGTATGACTAAAAGCGCTTGCAGCAGAAAAGCCTCATCAAATGTAAGTCTTTCCCGTGCATTTTCGGCATGATCTAGATCTGCAGGTTGATGCAGTTGTACCAACGCTTGTTGCAAAGTCGGGTACGCATGTCGCTGACGAATACTTTCCGGTAAGAAATCTTCAATTTCATCTAATGCTCCGATTGCAAGCTGGGCGCATTGTGAAATCTTCCATGATGGAAGTTTGGATGAGGCTGGATAGACAGGTAGAAACTTTCCTGCAAAACCTTCAACAGCAGAATCCACATCTGATCCATCTGGGATCAACTCGTAATCGGGGTGGGCTAATTGCTTCTTATTGTTAAAGACACCAACTTTTCCCGCAAATAGTCCTTGGCGCCCAACCTTTAAATCTTTTTCGCGCCAGGCTTGGTTAAAAAATGTCAGAGACAACTTGTCTGTACCGTCAGTAACAACTACTTCAAGGATGCTTCCTTTACGTCCACGTAAAGGGCGATTAGTTGTTGAATAAATTTGCGCCAAAATTGTGGTCTCATCGCCTTCGCGGAGCTGCGAGATATCGGACAATTCCCCGCGGACCATGTACCTGCGTGGGTAGTGGCGCACCAGATCCCCAACAGTGCTGATCCCAAAAACGGTATTGAGAACCTTGGCGGTACGGTCGCCAACAACGGCTGAAACCTTGCTCTCGAGTGTGGCCACGCGAGCATTCTCCCTCGCATTCAGGATTATCTGGCTTACCTGAGCATGAGAGTTGCTCGATCTACGGCGGAATTGGCTTCCTCCCCCGCTTACGGGGTACCCTTACGCCCTGTTCCCATTGGAACGAGTTCAACAGAACAATTTAAAGGAGTACCGCTGTGGCATCAACATGCGATATCTGTGGCAAAGGCCCAAGCTTTGGAAACAATGTTTCTCACTCACAGGTCAAGACCCGTCGTCGCTGGAATCCAAATATCCAGCGTGTTCGCACCCTTGTTGGTGGAACTGCAAAGCGTCAAAACGTCTGTACTTCATGCCTAAAGGCTGGAAAAGTTACACGTTAATCTAAAGTTTATTTAATGAAAGTGGCGCCAGGTATCTGGCGCTTTTTTCATTTCTACACCAACTACACCCGCACCTGCTTGAACTACTCCAATACAAAATCCGCCTAGATCTTTTCCAGTTGCCAGGAATACATGATCCTCGCCTCCGGCCAGAATCCATTGCCACACATCAATTCCCTGAGACTCGGCAAGTTCGCTCAGTGTTGCAAATTCAGGGTGCTTACTAATCAATTCCTTATCAATTGCTAACTGAACCCCAGATGCATCAGCTAGCTGCTCGGCTTGAATAACAAGTGCGTCACTAATATCGCACATGGACGTTGCTTTTCCATTTGCAAACTGAACCGCCGCAGAATAATCAACTGTCGGTGCCGAAAATTCGGCAACCGCGTGTAACGCGATGTCTCCATCTAAATCTTTCTCAATCAGGGCAAGACCTGCTGCCGACCAACCTGGCAATGAAGAAACATAAACCTGATCACCAATTTGAGCACCAGCTCGAGTAATGGCGGTATCAATCTGTCCGATCGCTGTAATTGAAATAGAGATGCAGGGCCCTTTTGCTAGATCGCCTCCTACTACGTAAGCACCGCAACTGCTGGCTTCATGTGCAATTCCTTCAGCAAGCTCCTCGATCCATTCAAAGGTCTCTTGTCCAGTCAGAGTTACCGCAGCCACTAGATACCGTGGTGAACCACCCATTGCGTAAACATCTGCAAGATTTGCTGCGGTGATCTTTCGGCCAATATCAAATGCACTGCTCCATGCAGTATTGAAATGGGTTCCTTCAACTGCAACATCGGTGGTGATTGCAGTTCGCTCTGATGTCTTAACAACTGCAGCATCATCGCCAATTCCGATATCGACTCCGCGTTGTGGGCTGCCAAATATGCGGGCTAGTGCCGCAATTACCCCAGCCTCATCGAAGTTCATAGCCCTTAGCCTAATCGACTACCTCGTTGGGGCTCATCTGCGGTAGCGTTTGCCATCGACCAGAAAGGACATCTCATGTCAGTACAGGCTTTCATCTTGATTCAAACCGAAGTTGGCAAAGCAACAGGTGTTGCAGATGCTGTAGCAAAGATCCCTGGCGTAACTTTGTCTGAAGGTGTTACTGGTCCTTACGATGTAATCATGCGTGCTGAAGCTTCAAGCATGGAAGAGTTTGGTCGTTTGGTACTGTCAAAGGTTCAAGGCGTACCAGGAATCACACGCACTTTAACTTGCCCAGTTACACACCTGAGCTAATTTTCTTCCTTACTTGTTAAGGGCAGAATCGATTAATCCAGAAATCAAAGCGCTGTAACTAACCCCTGTTGCATCCCATAACTTTGGATACACGCTAGTTCCTGTAAATCCTGGCATCGTGTTGATCTCATTGATAATGATTTGGTTGTCATCGGTATAAAAGAAGTCACAACGCGCAAGTCCTGAACAACCTAGGGCATCAAAAGCCTGCATGGCAGCGATTTGAATTAATTGCGCATCTTCTTCGGGGATCGCGGCAGGGATTTTTACCGTAGTGGCATCATCTAAATACTTTGCTTCAAAATCATAAAATTCGAATTGAGGATTAACAACAATTTCACCGACGACTGAGGCGTAACTGGTTCCATCGCGTTCCAGGACTGCGCACTCAATTTCCCGTCCATTGATTGCATTTTCAATCAAGACTTTGTCATCGTATGTAAATGCATCCTCAATTGCTGCACCAAGTTGCTCAGGTGCTTTAACTTTATGAGTACCACGACTTGATCCGCCACTAGATGGCTTTACAAAGACTGGATAAGTAATTTCTTGTGCAACTGGATGGGCGTCACCTTTTTTCAGGACAATTCCCGGTGCAACCTTCATCCCCGCGGCAGCAAATAACTCTTTGGCTCGTGCTTTATCCATGGCAGTGGCAGAAGCCTTAACTCCGCTACCCACATAGGCAACACCTACATCTTCTAGCAATTGTTGAATCTTTCCGTCTTCACCAAATTCGCCATGAAGCACCGGAAATACGCAATCCACTTGCACAAACTTTCCATCAATTACCAGGCCGCCTTGGGCAAGCTCTACCGAACTTCCATTATCTTCAATCGTTGGCATCACCTTGTTAACTATTGCCAGCGGATAATTGTTATCCAGGCAGACCCATTTGCCGGACTTTGTTATTCCAATCAATAATGGTGTGAAGAGTTTTCTATCCAAACCCTTCAATACTCCTCCACCAGAAACACATGAAACTTCGTGTTCGCTACTGGGTCCCCCACAGATAATCGCTACAGTCATTTGGCTCATCGAATGAAATTCTCCGCCTTAGTAGTAATTTCCATAAGTCGATCTATAGCTTGCTCAGGAGTCAATGACCCAGAAACAACATCTGCCACGGCTTCAATGACAGGCACTTCTATGCCTACACGGTGTGCAATTTCAAGCACTGCATTTGATGATGCCACGCCTTCGACAGTTTTTGCCACAGTTGTTCTTGCAACATCTATAGATCCGCTCTTTCCTAGGACTTCACCAAATGTTCGGTTTCGAGAAAGCGCAGATCCGCAACTTGCTACTAAATCCCCCATGCCAGCTAGCCCTGCCGCGCTCAGCGGGTCTGCATTGTGTGCTGCACATAAACGTGCAACTTCATTGAGTCCGCGCGTAATCAACATAGCTTGGGTATTTTCGCCATAACCCATTCCAATAGACATTCCAACGGCCAAAGCGATAACACTTTTTATCGCACCAGCTAATTCGCATCCCAAAACATCGATGGATGTGTAGACCCGGTAATAAGGAGTTGTAAACAATTGCTGAACTTTTTCAGCGATTGCAAGTGTCGGAGCCGCGGCAACTGCGCCGGCTGGTTGGCGCAAAACAAGTTCATTAGCCAGATTTGGACCCGTAATGATGGCAACATTTTCTGTCCCAAGAACCTCTGAAATAATCTCAGTCATGCGCGACATCGTGCTTACTTCAATGCCCTTTAACGTACTAATGATCAAGGCATTTGGTTCAAACATGGGCTTCCAGTTAGTCAGGTTCTCGCGCAAAGTTTGAGCTGGGACTGCCAATACGTAAATGTTGGAATACTCGAAGGCTTCCTTCAGCGAAGAGGTGGCTTTGAGACCAATTGGCAAAACACTGTCATCTAAGTATTTGGAATTTGTATGCTTTTGATTTACTTCATCAACTAATTCTTGACTACGTCCCCACATCAATACATGGTTTCCCGCATCGCAGAGCACCTGGGCCATAGTGGTCCCCCACTGACCCGCGCCAAGAACTACAACCTTGCTCACTTCTTTTTAGCTTTCTTAAAGTTTCCAGTACGTGGCAGGGTTGAATTGTGGGGATCAAAAATTTCTACCGGACGTTTTTCGCCCCGCAGCTCTTCTAGCAAATTTGTTAGTTCGCGCATTACAAAAGCGGTTGCTTCTCGCAAAGCTTCTTGATCATTCTCTTTGCCATACCAGGCCGAAAGTTCTAGCGGCTTTCCAACCAAAATTTTGATGGGGGTACGTGGAAACAATTTAATTTTCTTTTCATAGGTAGGCATCACAATCTGAGATCCCCATTGAGCGATAGGGACGATTGGTGTCTGCGTGGCAATTGCTAAACGAGCTAGTCCAGTCTTTGCAACCATCGGCCAACCAAGCCGATCTCTGGTCAGAGTGCCTTCTGGATAAACCCCTACACAATGTCCAAGGTCTAAAAGTCGAACTGCGTGATCAAGTGCTTTGGATGCATCTTTACTTTCGCGAGCAACTGGAACCATGCCAGCCGCCAAAATGATCTTGCCAATAACTGGAACCTTAAAAACGCCCTCTTTACCTATGTAACGTGGGGCTCGACCATTTCGAAAAAGAAAGTGTGTCAGAAACAAAACATCCAAATAAGAAACATGATTGCTAGCAACAATAATCTTGCCGGTTTTAGGAAGGTTTTCGCCGCCACGCCAAACTTTCTTTCCCACTAGATTCATAATGGGGATGAGTACCTTGGTGCCTAATTTAAAAGCGAAGTTGGTGCCAAGTGGCTTACCCGTTGGAGGAGCATAAGAAACTTTGAACTCCGTCATGGAATTAATAGTAGTGCGGTACATGCAAAAACGGGGCCAGCGTTAGCCGACCCCGTTTTAAAAGTAAAAAGAATTACTTCTTCTTACCCTTCTTTACAGCCTTCTTTGCTGCTGGCTTCTTCTTAGCAGGTGACTTCTTAGCCGCCTTCTTTGGAGCTGCCTTCTTTGCAGACTTCTTCGCAGCCTTCTTTGGAGCTGCCTTCTTTGCTGCTGGCTTAGCTACAGCCTTTGGCTCTGGCTTTGGTGCTGGAGCAAGCTTGCGATCTCCTGAGATAACTTCCTTCAGTGCCTTTGCAGGTAGGAAGCGAGACTTCTTTGATGCCTCGATCTTGATTGTCTCGCCAGTAAATGGGTTACGTCCCATGCGTGCCTTGCGGTCAACCTTCTTGAACTTACCGAAATCGTTGATCATTACATCTTCGCCCTTTGAAAGGTTGCGAACGATTGTGTCAAAAACGATATCTACAGCGTGAG
>JACCDX011893817.1_pt1 | contig 20207 bp, 18 predicted proteins | sample 7449681 | NCBI WGS metagenome assembly JACCDX01 (sample SAMN15323450, study PRJNA562643) | freshwater metagenome | isolation source: river surface water | place: USA:Blue River Watershed | collected 2017-08-18
AGCAAAAATAGTTTTTTTTTACTGTCTTTTCAACAAAATGGGAGGCCCAACTTATCTAAAGGTGCGTTTGGGTAGCTTGGGGAGGGATAATCGGCTGAGGATTCCAGCCGAAATTGCGACGTGCGAGAGAGAGGATAATTCTTGGACAAGAATTATTTAAATGATTCAAATGTAAATCTCAAGCCATCCTTCGCTTTAACTGGGAGACTTTTACCTAAAGCATCGACGAGCTTTTTATTGGAAACGACGTAACTTTCCGTCAACTTAGTTAAACGCTCCGTATTTAATGGCAAGTGTATCATATCGCCCAATCTGGCGATCATTTGAATAACAAAACGAGGAATTTGCCAAAATATGGGCTTTTTACCCATCGATTCTCCCAATATTTCGATTACCTCATTGGTTGAGAGAGGCTCATCATCAGCAACATTGTAAATACCCGATGGAATATCATCACGCGTAATTAACTCATTAATAACAAAACAGATATTTTCAACACTGCAAAATGAACGCTTGTTCTCAAAAGCTGCAAGCGGCCAAGGCAAACCCCATTGGGCCAATTTATAAAGTAAATTAAGATTACCCTTGTTCCCTGGCCCATGAATCATACAAGGTCTAAGGATATACACGCGCTTTCCAGCAGGAATCTTTTTGGAGTTTATGTAGTACTCAGCTAATAATTTACTTTTCCCGTAATGGGTTTGAGGGAAAGGTTCAACACCCTCAGTTAATGGAATGTCAATAAAGTCCGCAACTGCTTTTACTGAACTTATCGTGATAAATACTTTCGCTTTTGACTTTAAAAAAGAATCATAAAGACGATTACTCATCTTTTCATTTACTTCATAATAAACGGAGGGATCTGATATGTTTTTTACATCATGAGCCTTGCCTGTGAGGTGAATAATTTCTTCAGCCCAATCAGTTAATGAGAAATCGCGTAATTCAATTTCTTTCCTTGATAAATACTGAAAATCAAAATCAAATTTCTGTAAATAGGGCACTAAATTTTTCCCAACAAATCCAGAAGCTCCCGAAATTAAAATTTTCATTTTTGAATTAAATTATGTCATAAATAGATTCAATATTTATAAACTTCACTACCAAATTTTTCTATCAGACAGCTATTGTAAAAAAATTTCAATTCTTGATATAATTTATCAGCAGTAAAATATTGATGAACCCTATTTTTGGCGTTAAACCCCATTTCTTTTACTAAATCTGGTTTTTCAATCATTAATCTCATCTTCGTTACTAATTCGACTGTATCACCAGCATTAATTAAAATACCGGTTTCATTATCTGAAATTGAGTCATATAATCCCGGAATTCGCGAGCCAATTGTTGGAACCCCTAATGCAGCAGCATCAATGACAATTGATCCAAACCCTTCGCGATAACTTGGCAAACAGAGTACATCAGTAATTGATAAATACAATTCAGGATTATCAACATGTCCAAACTCAATAACTCTGTCAAAAAGATAAGGTTTCGTTTTTTTTAAGTCCGAAATTAAACCATCCTCATCTGGACCAATAAATAACAATAGAACCTGAGGGTTAATTAAAGAAATTTCATGAAATGCAATTAGTATATCTAAAGCACCTTTAGCCTTAGTTTTCCGTGCTATGAATGAATATACAAAATCTTCTTCCTTGATTTTCAGTTGCTTTTTTAGCTCGAGGGTGTTTTTCAATAATATTTCTAAATTAAATCGACTTATATCAACACCCGAAAGTGAACCCTTTGATAAAACTTTTAACGGTTTTCCTTTATGTCGAATATAATTTTCAAATAAAAAATCTGACTGCGAATTACTATCAGTCAAACATTCCGTATTCAAAAAATTAATTAATAAATCCAAAACATAATAAACATGACGAGATATTCCTTTTTTGGCAACCCATGTTTGTCCAGTAAATGTATGAACCCTAATTGGCACTCTACAAATAAACCCCGCAATTGAAGCTAGCAGTCCAGCTTTTGGCATAATTGAGTGAATGATTTGAGGTTTATAGATAATGATAAACTTACATAATGAATAAAAAGCTAAAATATCTTCAAATAAACTCGTCTTTCTATTTATGTTGATATCGGTAAATTTAATATTCGGGTATGCATCTTTACAAAGACTAACATCTTGGCCTACGACACAAGTTTCGAAATCATCACTCATTCTTTTTAATGTATTGTTTAAATGCCAATGCACGACAAAAGATGCTGTAACGACTCTTAGAACTCTTACTTTCATTTCAATTGCCAATAATCAATTCTGATTTATATAAATTTTATACTTGACTTAATATACTTCGGTAACATTTGATTAATTTATCGACATGCACCTCAAGCGTACTTGGGGAGGCCCAATAGTGATTATATGCATTAAGTGAAAGCTTTCGAGCTAATTCAATATCATTATCAATTAGCCTCAATTTCTCTGCAAGATCATAAGGATCACGAGCACGAAAGAGCAAACCAGTTACTCCATCTATAATTGAATCCTTCGCAGCACATTCATCGGATGCAATCACAGGTACTCCCATTGCGGCAGCTTCTAAAACAGTTAATGGTTGTGCCTCATGCAATAAAGATGGGAAAACAATTGCTCTGCTGTTGGAGATAGATTGAATTACACCATTCCGATTTTGCCATCCCATAAAAATCGCCTCAGGATTCAATTCTTTGATCACCTTTTCTTCATTACCAGAACCCACAAATACAGATTTTATATTTGCTATTTTGGCAGCTTTTGCAAATAAAGCTCCACCTTTTTCAATTGAAAGACGGCCAATAAATGTAAAATTCGAATTCTTACCAACATCAATAGGATTATGCTGTTCAATTGAAATTGGATTTCCAATATTTTCAAATCTAGCAGAGGCAGGTAGGAATTTTCTTAATAATGCCTCAGAGTACAAGGAAACAGTTACAAACAAACTAATCTTCTCATGAAAATTAATTAGTTTATTTTGAACGAAATGTCGTGAAATTCGCCAAATCTTATGAAGATAACTTCTAGAATCACAATTACTACAAACGCATGAAAAAGTCAGAGGTGTTAAGTCGCAATTTTTTGACTCTTTAAAATTGTACAAGCCACCATTAGGACAAACAGAAGAGTAATCATGTAGTGTACAAATTACCTTGAAGCCCAATTTGTGAGCGATAAAAACTACACTTGATGTTAACGAGCTAACCCATGTATGAAGATGAATTATTGTTTCTCGAGGGTCAAAATCTTTGAGTAAAATTTCTAAAGCATTTAAACTCTTTTGATTCCATATTCCGTTTATTGAAGCATCAATTTTAGAAGGATTACTCTTTAAATCGTATAAATTAAAATTCACAGCTTTAACCAAATTTAAATTTATAGACGAATCAATTGGCCCTACACTTGATACATAAGTAACATCAATACCCAATTCTGCCAACGAATTCAAACTTGCGATAGCAACTTGTGCTCCACCGCCATTTACAAAACCATGATCGTTTAGAACGATTAAACGCATATAATTGAAATTTAATAAATCAAATAACCCCTAATTTTTAAATTCTTTTTTTAGGGGGATTACTATCGAGGCGAATATTAATATTAAGCCCATACCTGGGTATAGATAACGGTGATGAACAAAGCTATTTAATGAAACCATTATAAGAAATGTAAAAGAGATACAAAGTAGCAAATTTTGTCTTTGGGTAAGAATACTTGGTTGTTTTAGTACAATGAATACATTTTTAAAGTATTTAAACCATATTGAAAGCCAAATAATAGCAGATATCGAATATGCTGTTGCTATCAAATTAAATCCATTGTTGTCAATTATATTAAGCGCTGGCCAAGGTTCAACCATCATTTGAAAAAATTTAACAATGGTTGCTAATATTGAAAGTCCATAGATATTTGATTGAATCGACTCAACTATTCCACCAATACCTAATCCCGCACCCATCTCTCGATACAATTTAGCATCTTCCTGGCCTAAAATCTGTAAGTTATTTACCCAAAAAGGGTAAGTTGCCGAAAGGAAAATAAATACTAAAAATAAAAATCTAATATTGTTTCTCCCAAACACTAAATTACCTCCAATAAACAAGGCAAAACTTAGGGCGAATTGATATCGGAATAAAATCAACATTAAAAAAAATATGAAAAATTTGAACCATTTTTTTCTGATGAAAAAATATGTCGTCGCTGTAAAAAAAAATAATGTAGGAATCTCTTTTAAAATCCCAATCAAGTAAATGAATGTTTCGGGAATTAAGACGATAAAAAGCATTCTTTTTACGCTCAAAACATTTTCTATTTGAAATGCTATCTTATTCAGATAATAAATAAAACCCATTAGAAATAAGACATTTATTATTACAGAAATAAACCAATTCCCGTTAATAAAAGTCCACATATAAACTGGCAAAATTGTGTTCTTAACATTAGCATCAAGGTACAAGCCAACATTGAAATTTTTAAATATATCTCGAAATAACATCGTATCAGATTGAACTATAGCTTGAAAACCATATCCAACCGTTTCTTCATTTTCAAGAATATCGATGAATACGAAGACATACAAAAAAGCAGCCAAAATCAATAAAGAAATAATGGCAACCCATTTTAAACTTGAAAACTTAATTGACAGTTTCGTTCTCAATTTTCAGAATTAGTATTGATCAAAAACAATAAATAAAATCTGCTCATTTGAAATATCTATTGCTAATAAATTTTTTTGTAAAAATGATTGAGTATTGAATATAGGAAAGTATCCTTTTTCAATCTGAATAATGATATTAGATATAATTTAAATTGAACAGAAAATGCGTTAATAAAATATTGATTTTGAGTGAGCTCTCGCCAATACTGACTTAAATTATCGATGTCTACAGAGGCTTTAATATAAAGGTGACTTATATTGTCAGTCAAAGCTTTTCTAGATTCTCCCGAACTGTTTTTTAATAAATTACAGAAAGCAAAATTTGCAGAATTCATGTCTGTATTACTCTTTGAACTAATCAAATTTTGAGCTTCATGAACATTTTGAGTATCAAGATTATATTTCTGAGAACTATACCTCCAATATCTAGCTCTAATCCGAGCGCTAGCTTCTTGAGTTGACAAAGATGATATTTTTGTCATTTGAGTATCATGACGTCTATAATGCAATAAAACCTCCTGAACGTTACCCATTTTCCAATTATCCATGGCAGCCCTAATCCATAAATCATAATCCTCAGCTTTTTCAAAATCCAGATCATAGCCTAATCTACGAGCATATTCTGTTCTCATCATTACGGTAGGATGAGCGAACGGAGATTTAAATAACATATCAAATTTTACAGCCTCATCAGATTCATAATATTTACAAATACTATTTTCTCCATCAAAAAATTTAATCCAACTTCCACAAATATCAGCTCCAGTTTGTTCCAGCCACTTTATTTGCTTTTCAAATCTAGATTCAACACAAATATCATCCTGGTCCATCCTCGCAACCCAAGGGGCGCGCGCTAAACTTAGCGCTTCATTAAGGGATGTAACTAAACCTTTATTTTCCCTAGAAACTAAAACTATTCTTTTATCGATTGACTTGTAATGATTTAAAATTTCTATCGATCGATCTGTTGAACCGTCATCTATAATGATTAATTCAAAATTCTGGAATGTTTGACACAATATAGATTCAATGGCTGGGATCAAATTATTACCACCATTATAAACAGTCAATAAAACAGATAAGTTGGGTTGCTCATCGTCATAGTGATATTTCTGTAATTTATTGAACATACATTAAATTTAATACTAAACTTAAAGGGTCACCCAATTTTCCGGAATCAGGTCATCTATTTCTAAATTACTGACAAACCATTTTTGGGGAGCAACTACAACTTTAGACTCATTTTTATTTAACCAAGCCCCCCACCAGCTAAATGAGCTATTTGCGATTATGTTATGTTTGCACATACTCATTAATTGCATATCTACATAACTATTTTCTCTAACATTATTATTTATAAAAAGACATGGAAAATCGAGCTTAATATTTTCTTTTGCCCAATCTATATCATCTGAAAATATAAAGAAATAAGGCGATTGTATCTTACCTAAGATATACCCGATAGCTGAATCATAGTAATCAATTGAACACAAACCATGCGTCGATAAAGTTTTCAAATCCTTAGCATAGTCTCCCCGTCTTATATGTAAACTAATTGAATTTGAGTTCTCAATAATTGAAGCCAAATACCTATTTTCATCAGATAACGGAATTTGAAAGTTAAAATCACTACGAATCACTCCTTCTATCTCCTTGAAGTATTTATCTGATTGCCAGTAACCATCTAAATAGCAATCTAAAGGCACATTAATAATTTTAGGCCAATATTTAAAACTTGGCTCTAGAACTAAGAATCTTGGAATTAATTTCCCAAAATTCAATCTTTTTAACAATTTTCTTAAAATCTCGGATGAATAGATCCCTAGTACTTGATTTTTTTCAGCTTTACTAGCAATTTCGGCTGAAATGTTAAATACCCTTTTTAATTCAAACCCATTATGTAACGTGTAATTGTGAAAGCCGTCTATATCTAATAGAAGAGGTGTATTATATTTAACTGATATAGATTTAGCTGCCGCATATTGAAACATTTGATTTCCAAGTCCTCCTATCAGATTTGTAATGATCATTAATAAAATTACTTTAAAATATGGTACTGATAAATCAACTTATATATTTGTTCAATATTGCAATAAGATTACACTACTTATCAATTCTTCGATCCACTACCGAGAAATCTCCTCTAGAAATTCTTCTAATTAAGACTTTGGCTAAGTCTAAAACACAATGAATTAAAAGTTTGAAATTACGCCATAAATAAATTTTGTTGGAGTTGTTATGGCGTACAACAAATAAACATCCTCCATCTTTTTTTATTTCATCAAAATTATAAACCTCAAAAGTATATTTATTCCCATTAGGTAATGTTCTGGCCAATGCAAAACAATCCCTATAGCTTCTTATCACATCTTCTATAACTAGAACACCATCTTTACTAAGTTTTGGTAAATACAGCTCTAAAAAACGTTTTTGACTTGATAATGAATGAGGACCATCATCTATTAAAATTGAAAATTCACCTGAAAGAGAATTTGCAAAATTCTCATCATAAGCATCGCTTACAAAATATTCAACAAAAGGATAATCAAGATATTCTTTTTGGGGGCCATTAGGCGTACCTACATCTACAATATCAACCCCTATAATTTCAATTGAGGAAAAATAATTAGCCCATAATGCTACAGAAGCACCGCTTCTAACTCCAACCTCTAAAAGTCGATTTTTTAATCCTTTTCGTTTCTCAAATTCTTTTTCATAAAATCCATTTACATAAGACTTGTAATCTCCTTTATCTGTTCCCCTAGGATTCTGAGAAAGATTTAAATTGAAATCAAACAGAATCTGAGTTAAATTTCGGTTGTTTTGTGTCGTATGATTTTCTTCTAAAATGTCCATGAATGATTGTGATAAAACAAAAAAAATAAAAAATTATAAGCAAATTAAGCTCAATAAATCTCGCCTAAGAAATTGAAAAATAAAAATTAACTGTTTCATCAAATATTAAAATTAATTAAATGTTCGATGAAGAAAAGATATCAAACGAAAGTAGAATTTATTGAAATGTTTAAACAGAAAATTTTCCCTTGAGATTACAGGTCCAATTAAATTTTGATATTTATCACTCAATTTAATAAAGCTAGCTGGCAATCTTATATCTTCTAAATTTAAGTATTCTAAATTACCAAATCCGGGTCGCCTAAATATATCATAACCATGCCTTACATTATACTCAACACCTTTTAGAAAAATATTATTATTGAACTCTTTGTGCCCCCACGAATTAATTTTCAATTTAATCGCTTCTACCCCTCCTAAACTAGTAAAATGCCAGCCACCTCCCTCTAATATTATTGGAGTAAATCCCTCATTTCTTTTTGATGAAAATCTTATAGAATTTAACGACTTGTCTAAAAAATTACCATAAATAAAACAACAAGTACCCAACCAATCAGAATTATGATAATAATTTAAAAAATAACAAAATTCATGTTGTCGCAAACACACTATTTTATTACAACTAACAGATTTTTTTATTTCAACTATTATTTCTGGATTAGGAATCTCATCAACATCAGAGATAAAAATTAAATCCTCAACACTAGGATTAGCGATAGCTAAAGCTCTCCAAATATTTTCTCTTTGAAAAAAATCATTCCCCCACCAAAATTCATTCTTTTTATCAAAATGAGGACAATCTTCAATATATTTATAAATCCTGTTTAATATTTCGTCATCTAATGATTTCGGCGAATCTATAAATTGTAAATCTGCAAAATTCAGGTTGTATTTATCAATTTTGTAATGAATTATCTTGTCCTCATATTGCTTAAATCTTGTTTTATTTTTTTCATAAATAAACTCCTTTGAATCACCCTGAAAAGTTTGAGCTGACTCTACAATTACAAAATAATCAACATAGTTATACAGTAACTTAATTCTTATTTCAAGTAAATCTAATTCATTAAAAAATAAAAAACAGTCAAAAATTTTCATTAGAAATCTCTACTTTGATATTAATTTAAACTTTGAATAAAGGGACAAAAGTTGACTAATTTTTACCTTCAACAAATTCTTTTTATCAGGACGTAATCTGATTGTATTTACAATTTCATTTTGGAATCTTTCATTATCAATCATCCAATCATTTAACTCATAATTACCGCTAAAAATAATATGAAGCATCCTCTCAACATGATATGCTTCTGAAGGAAAATATGTATAACTAATTAGATATTTTAGATTTTCATAAAATTCCTTGGGGTATTTTAAAACTTGCTCTTTGGACACGATAAAACATGCACCGGGACTAAATAGTAACCATCTTGGAATAATTGGATCTTTAAAAACGAAGCTTAGTAAATCATTATAAGTTTCAAAATATTTAAATGGCTTTGCTCTAGAATACCAAGCATTATTAATTTCTAAAAATGCACCATCATAAAGTTGATATGAAATCATATGCTTGTCTTGATTTTGTCTGTCGTCATAAAGTAGTGTGTAAAATTTATTATTATAGACCTTATCAAAATAACCTTGACTTACATGTCGACCAATCATATTCCCTTTGGCTAACATCATGAAATTGGGTAATGATTGATAGTTGTCAATAAAAAATCTGAAATAATCAGAAATATTGTGACCTGTGTTTTCTACAAAAGAAATTTTACTATACTTCAATTTTAGCTTCTCCCTAATTTGAATATCGGGTGACTGATCATAAATATGATAATCCTCACAATATTTCAAATACTGTTCAGGATCGGTATTGTAATTTGAAATAATAAAAAAAGTATTCGTTTTTTCCATCACTTTTTAACTTCAAAGTGAGCACAATTAAAGAATATCATTTTAATCATAATTTAAAATTCTTTTTATTAAAATTTTGAACCTTAAGATTAATGAACTTTGGGGTTGAACATTGGGCTTGGAGCCAAACTCTTCCAATTTATTGTGGATTTTATACATCAAGTATTCTTGCTCACATTGATCATAAGTTGATAAATTACCATCACGATCTTGCCACATCCATTCACGGTATAAATTAAATGCACATGCCCAAAAACCATCTGAAATATTATGTCTTGCCCAATATTTGGGGGCAATTACATATTTCACTGTTTCGCTTGTCCAAGCAGGGAAAAAGGAAAAACTTGAATTAGCTAAAATTAAATATTTCGCATTCTTTACAATTGAATAATCTTTACCTATGTCAAAGTGAAAAGATTTATATTCAGGCAGAATACTTTTGGTGTAGCTCAAATCATCAGTAATAATAATAAACTCAAGATCACTCTTTATACAACGCATATTCTCAATCGCATTCAACCAATACTGTTTGGGTAAAATTAAATCTGCATTCCCTTTATATTCTCCACCTCTAATATTTAAAATACATACATTTTCGTCACTAAATTCATAGCAATCAAAATTTGGCTTTACGGTAAGCCATTTCTTGATTTCGCTTTTTCGATGAAGTATTAGTTTTTCAGACTGAAAATATCCTTCAATTTTCGTATTATCATTTATATTTAGCAGATTTTCATCAAAGTCTCTTATATCACAATTATAAATATCATGCCAGGTGTCTTTTTCGACGTAATAGTTTAGTATTCCATCTGGCAATTTAATAGGAGGGCCTCCTTCAGGTCCAAAACCCCCAATCACTTTTTGTCCAAAATCAAGATCCAAAAATTCATTCCCTTTGAATTTTTCAGGACTCATAATACCAAAATCTACTCCCTTATCAAGTGCGAGAGATCTTGTAACAACATAGCTCCATAACTGATTTCCTAAACCTTGGCCATTATACAACTCAGTAATTATCATAGAACTATTCTAAAATTTTGGATAGTTTCGATTTGATCCTTCCCATTTATGAAAAGCAAATGGTTTTATATTCTCTATTTCTGGGATCATAACTTCATGAGCAAAATACTTTGCTATATCAATATCTGCAAAGCGCATACCATGCTCCTCAAAAATGTGCTTATTTTTTACACAAACAAAACCGTCCTCATTAAAATACCCATGATCAGACTCCCATGGAATATTTATTTTTTTAGGTAATGCTAACAATTTTTTACTTCTAAGTGAGACACTATTTCCAACTCGAACGATATTCCCATGAATATCTCGGTACGAAAAATCATCACTTGGCAGTGGCCACGGTGCTCCTATGTAATCATAGTTCAAAAAATCATTCCTCCACTCACGGGGATTTACAATAAACCCATCTGAATGAACGAGAATGATATAATCGGTATCGATATAAGAATCTAAATCATAAACTATAAAATGAGACCATTGATCTATATCTTTCATTTTTTGAATTCTAATGAATTCAACATCATTCTCAACATAGTAAGGCGTGTAATGAGATAATAATTTAACCTTACCATACTCAATTCCTTCACAACTATATAAAATAGCTTTTAGATTTTCCTCAACATTTCTTGTAGCAACAGCAACTAACGTAACATTCGGTAATTTTATTTTGGAGGATTCTAAATTATTCTTCAAATGGCTTAGTTGAGTCGTCTCCTTATTAAATAATGCACCCTTTGCCAATATTTTTTTCACACAAATTTGAAGAAGTTCATTTAGAAATTTAGGTATAAACAAGATTGAGAAAATGGACTTCTCAAATTTCGAAGTTGTGAATTTACTATATAAAAATAAGTCAATTAGTTGCTTTTTAGCATAATTATAAATGCCTTTAATTCTATTATTTCTTATTTGATTTTCAGAAAAATAATACTTTTTATTTCCACAAGTTAATGTACACATTACTTCAGAAATAATTTTAACCGGCCCTAATTGAAGCATTGAGAATACAATCAAATTGTCCATATTAAGATGCCTGTAACCTTCTGTTAACTCCTTTAGGTCCAATTTATCTAATTCAGATTTCCTGAATAAACTGTAAAATATATTGCATTTCCCTAAAACAGGATTTTGCCAGTAATAATTTAAAATTCGAACTAACCTGTTTTGACTCTGATAAGACTGAAATAACCTTAAATGAGTTGCTGGGTAACCATTTGCGGAACTACCATCTTCGTATACTTCCCGATAATCACAGAATGCCATATTGAATTCCTCGTTACATTCAAGTTCGTCGACTAGAAGTTCAACAAATTCTGGAGAACGCCAATCATCATCAGAGAACCACATAAAATATTCTCCTGTTGCTTTTTTTAATACATAGTCAGCGTTCGCAAGTACTCCACAATTAACTTCTTGTTTAAAATACTTAATTCGACTATCTGATTTGGAATAGAAATCTACAACTTGTTTTACCTCAGGATCAGTGGAAGCATTATCTGAAATAATTATTTCTAGGTTTTTGTAGGTTTGCCCTGTAATTATCTCTAGCGCCTTTTTTAAATTTTGGGGGCGATTATAAGTGGGGATGCCAACACTAACAATCCCTTTTATATAGTTTTCCTGAATCATATTATTTTATGGGTAATGGAAAAACCCATTCTTCATCAATTAAGAATCAAACATTAACTCACTAAAGTTTTGATTTTATGATTTCTTCATAGGTACCCTGCCGCAGTACCCTACCTTTATCCAATTCAACAATTAAGTCACAACCTTGCAGTGATGTCAGACGATGGGCAATAATTAAAATAGTTAGATTACGATTTAAACGAGTAATTGAATCCATTACTGCCTGTTCTGTGCTATTGTCTAAAGCACTTGTTGCTTCATCAAAAACTAAAACCTCTGATTGTTTGTATAGAGCGCGTGCGATCCCTATTCTTTGTCTTTGACCGCCTGAAATCTGAATACCTCTTTCACCAACTAATGCATTATACCCCTCAGGAGAACTCTCTATATATTCTGAGATTTGCGCTAATTCTGAAACTTTTCTTACTCGATCGAAATCAATAGAATCACTAGAAACCCCAAATGCTATATTTTCTGCTATGCTACAATCTGATAAATATATATTTTGAGGAACATGAGCTATATTTCTTTGCCAAGACCTGTAGTCATCAGAAACAATTTTTTTCCCATCAACTTGTATTTCACCTGAAGTTGGAATGAGTAGACCCATTATCACATCCAAGAGTGTACTTTTCCCTGTACCGGTGGTACCTATAAATCCTACACGAAAACCTTTGGGAATAACTAAATCTACACCGTCCAAAATCCAGGGAGATTTATTATTATACCTGAATTTCACGTTTTTCAATTGAATATGATGATTGAAAATCAATGGTTCAGGAGGCAACAAGTCTTTAGGCATAGGTTGCTCTAACAAGTCAACAATATCTATTAATTGACTTTTGTTCCCAACGATACTAACCCAAGAGCTGTATATTTGCTGCAAAGCTGGGAGTAATCGCTGAGAACCTATTCCCATCGCCCCAAGTATAGGCAAAGCGGTTTCAACTCCCCCTGGATTAAGACTCATAGAATAAGCAAGAATGGCAATTAATATAATTCCTATTGTTTCCATCGAAAAACGTGGATATTGACCAATAAAATTATTATCACCGGTTGCCCTTCTTAATGGTATATCAACCTCGCGAAAAAAATCACTGTAAAGAATTTGTGAACCATCAAGAATTACATCTCGAATACCACCTAAACTTTCTTGTAAAACTTTGATTGTATGTGATTGCCCAATGGCTATTCGTCTACTATTTATATTTAATCTTCTACGAGATGACCACGCTAAAATTCCATAACTAATTCCAAAAACAATAATTGAAATCGATGCGACAAAAGGATTAATTATAACAAGGGCAACAAGTATTGCTACCAATAAAAAAAGTGAATTTACTAGAGTTAATAGTGGTAATATCACTCCAAATACAACACCATTTACTTTATTAGTTATTCCACTGATTACTTCACTACTATTTGTAGATAAATGAACTGAATAAGGCTGATAAAGAATTCTTCTATAAACATCAATGCTTAATTCCGAACCACTCGCAGAAGTTAATCTTGAACTTAACCATAACAATAGTATACGAATTACTCCAGCCATAAATGCTGCAGTAATAAATAATAAAGTAAGAGGTAACATCAGCTCATTAGCTGAATTAATCTCTAATGGACCTGCAATTAATTCAAAATATGGATGATTAAATACTCGCTCTGGCGCTGTCAACATTGCGAGAAAAGGCAATACTGCACCCAAACTTACAACCTCAGCAGAGGTACTCAAAATCATAAAACAAACTAGAAAAACAAATTGTTGTTTTCTCCGCTTACTTAAATGAAAAAATAATCTAACGATTAAATTCACTAAACCACTAGATTTAAAAGTTTGACTCATAATTATTTATTGCCAAAAGTTGAAGCATTGAATTTCCCTTCAACTTTATTCCCATTTAAATAATTATCAAGATTACTAAAGCAAAATGTAGGAAACTCGTTTAAAAATTTTTGAGCTATTAAGCCACCCAATAAGGGCCTAGGTGCAATTTGATTTAATTGTTCTGTGGTAACTGAATTAATAGTAAGAACATTATTAAAATAAGAATTCACCTTTTGAATAAATTGAACTCTATTCAAAAAGTCTGTAGAAGCAATGTGATATACTCCTATCTTCTCATTATTGATCAAAAGAAGTATTGCTTTGGCAATATCAAGAGCGTTTACAGGTGTGGCATATTGATCAAACGGTGCTGTAATCGATAAATTAGAATTTGAGGTTATTTGGGAGATAATTCTTGATAGCATATTTTTTGATCTCACTTCATCACCATAGACATTTGTAATACGAATGATCAAATATGCTGTTAAGCAAGATTTAACAAAATTTTCGGCTTCTAATTTATGCTTCCCATAGATGTTTATCGGATTTGGAGAATCTAATTCTGAATATGGACCAGAATTCCCATCAAAAACATAATCAGTTGAAATATAAATCAATTTGGCTCCAATTTCTGAAGCAAAAAGACAAACATTTTGTACTGATTTTACTGTTAGATAATAACTAAGTTCTGGCTCTTGTTCACATCTGTCTACGTGCGTCAAAGCACCGGTATGAACAATGATATCCCATTGGGTATTAACAATAGACTTAGACCAACTACTTATCTCAGACGCATCAAAGTGTATGAAGGGTTCTAAACTGTAATTATTGTAGGTTCCTGTAATTTCAAATTCTGTATTTTCGGATAAATAATTAAATAAATTCCCTCCAACTAAACCCGATGCTCCAATAATTAATATTTTCATTAGTTTAGAATGGACTATGGAAGTCCTCAAAAGTTTGAAAATTCAAATCCCTGTCCGATACAATTGGCGAATCAACATTCCAACCATAACCAAATGAATCAAATTTAATTCCTGCTTCATTGACAGCACTATAAGGTGTAGTTGTATGGTATTCAACTATTGAATCATCCATCAATGAAAGGAAACCATGAGCAAGGCCTTTGCCAATGTAAAGTCCCTGCCTTTTTTCATCACACAATTCTAGAGTTAAATATTTCCCAAATGTCTTGGAATCTTTTCGTATGTCTAGAACTACATCAATAATTTTTCCTTTTACACAGTAAACCAACTTAGAATGATCATCAGGAGGAATTTGAAAATGCATACCTCTCACAACATTTTTACTTGAAACTGAAAAAAAACTTTCTTCAAATTTATATTCAAGGCCAAACTTATTAAATGACTCCGAATTAATTGTTTTGACAAATTCCCCTCTTTTGTCTTTAAACGTCCCAAAATCAATTATAAAAAGATTATCAATAAAAGTATTTTCTATCGTCATAACTAATTAATTCAGGGCTTTATAATTCAATTTTAAACAATGAATAAAAATTTAGTTTAATCCCGACATTAAAATAAATCAAAAATTAACTCCAAAAAACTCCTCCATTTTTTCTATAACATAATCTAAATGTTCCTTGCCTAAAGCTGGCTGAACACCGATCCAAAAAGTATCATTCATAGTTTTGTCTGTATTGATTAACTCTCCTACAACTCGATAATTTACATCTTTAAAATAAGGTTGTTTAAGTAAATTCCCAGCGAATAATAAACGTGAACCAATAAGATTTGATTCTAAATATTTAGTAAGATCTACCCTCTTTACGCCACAACCCTCTTTTAATGTAATTGGAAATCCAAACCAAGATGGGTTACTATTCTCTGTAGCAGTCGGCAAATCCAAAAAATCTGTTAATGATTGTAATCCATTATACAGATAGTTAAAATTACTTCTTCTTTTAGCAATAAACTCATCTAATTTGTCAAGTTGAGCTAAACCACATGCAGCCTGCATATCAGTGATTTTTAAATTATAACCGATATGAGAATAAACATATTTATGATCGTAGCCAAAAGGTAAATCTCCATGTTTTTGATCAAAGCGGCAACCACATGTGTTGTCACATCCTGGAGCACAATAACAATCACGCCCCCAATCTCTAAATGACTCAGCAATTGCCTTTAGCTCCGGACTTTTCATGAAAACAGCTCCACCTTCACCCATCGTCATGTGATGCGCTGGATAAAAACTTAAAGTTCCAATATCCCCAAATGTGCCACATTTTTTCCCATTGTATTCAGCGCCCAGCGCATCACAGGTATCTTCAATAAGCCAAAGACCATATTTTTCACATAACTCTACGACTTTACTTAAATTAAACGGATTGCCCAAAGCATGAGCTAACATTATGGCTTTTGTCTTTGAAGTAATTGCCGACTCAATTAAATCGGCATTTATATTATGTGTTTTTATATCAACGTCAACAAAAACCGGAACAGCACCAAACTGAATAATTGGGTTAACTGTTGTCGGAAAGCCTGCTGCTACACCAATTACTTCATCCCCCTTTTTAATTGCCCTATCTCCTAATTTTGGAGATGTTAGAGTACTAAAAGCAATTAAATTTGCTGAAGAGCCTGAATTAACTGTTAGACAAAAATTTACACCTAAATAAGCAGCTAACTTTTTCTCAAAATCTTTATTGAATCTACCAGTTGTCAACCATCCGTCCAATGATGCCGCAACCATATTTTGCAATTCTCCTTCACCCAATAATTTACCCGATGGGGGAATTATAGTTTTTCCTGGAACAAAAGGTTTTTCCGAAAATTGAATATTTGCATATTCTGTTACTAATTTAGAAATATTATTTCTAAGGGAATTAAGTTTATCTGTTTGTTCCATCGCGTTAACTTATGTAATTATTTATTTCTTTAATGCATTCCTGCCGCATATCTTTATTTGCTAAATAGCTTTTTTGCCAATCAACTATCAATGATAAGGAATATTCTAAATTCCATTTTGGCTTCCATTTTAACCTATTTAGTGCTTTTGAGCAATCCAATTTCAAAAATTTGGCTTCATGTGGATTAACGTTTTCATCTAAATGCCATGAAACACCATGGCCCCATGAAGTAACCAGTTTATCTAAAATCCAATTAACTGATTTACAATCCTCATCCTTGGGGCCGAAGTTCCACCCTTCCGCAAATTCATCTCCAAAAAGATATAAATGCTGAGCCAAAATTAAATAACCTGATAAAGGCTCTAATACATGTTGCCAAGGTCTAGTTGAATATGGATTTCTAATAAGAACAGATTCCTTTTTTTCAAATGCTTTTAATATATCAGGCACCAACCTATCTTCCGACCAATCACCTCCACCGATTACATTACCTGCGCGCGCGGAAGCAATAGATGCAGTATCTATTGAATTGAAATAAGATCTTTTGTATGCAGATGTTACTAATTCTGCACAACCTTTGCTACTACTGTAAGGATCGTGCCCTCCCATAGGTTCGCTTTCTCTATAACCCCAATCCCACTCTTTATTTTCATAACATTTATCAGTTGTAACAGAAACGATAGATTTTAAATTTGGACACTTTCTTGCTGCCTCCAATACGTTTACTGTACCCATCACATTGGTTGAATAAGTTTCAACTGGCTGCAGATAAGATAATCTTACTAACGGTTGCGCAGCCATATGAATTAGGATTTCGGGATTAAAGTTAACCATCGACTCCGAAATTTTATTCAAATCCCTAATATCGCCTATTTCGGACTCCATATTTTCCTTTACTTTAGCAACAGTAAATAAATTTGGAGTGGTATTGGGCATTAAAGAAAACCCCTTAACATGAGCACCCATCATTTGTAGCCACAATGATAACCAACTACCTTTAAATCCAGTATGACCAGTTATAAATACCCTTTTACCCTTCCAAAAATCAATATCTACTTGACTAATTAATCTTTCCATACTTTCCAGGGTGCTTTGTTTGATGCTAATAATTCCTCTAAATGCATTTTATCTCTAAGAGTATCCATGGGTTGCCAAAAGCCTTCGTGTTTAAATGCCATTAATTGATTATCCAAGGCTAAATTTTTAAGTGGCTCTTGTTCCCAAATTGTGGAATCATCTTCAATCCGGTTTAATACCTTTGGGGATAAAACAAAAAATCCACCATTAATTAAAGCTCCGTCTCCTCTTGGTTTCTCTTGAAATTCCATTACCTGGCCATCGAGTATTTTAAGTGCACCAAATCTACCAGGAGGAAAGGTAGCTGTAAGTGTCGCCTCTTTCCCATGTGATTTATGGAATTTAATCAAATCAGAAATATTTATATCTGCCACACCATCACCATAGGTAAAACAAAAACAGTCTTCATCCATTAAATAGCTTGAAACTCTTTTAAGCCTACCCCCAGTCATGGAATCATCTCCTGTATCAACCAATGTAATTGTCCAGGGCTCAGCTCTTTCCTTGTGAACAACAACTTGATTATCCTTCATATTAAATGTTACGTCGGACTGGTGTAAAAAGTAATTTTGAAAATATTCTTTAATTACATATCCTTTATATCCACAACATATTATAAAATCATTTATTCCATAATGAGAATAGATTTTTAAAATATGCCATAAAATTGGCCTTCCTCCAATTTCGACCATTGGTTTGGGTTTTGATACTGTCTCTTCACTTATGCGAGTACCTAATCCCCCAGCTAGAATGACTGCTTTCATAAATATGAATTAAAATTAATTTGTCTGAATAAAGGCATCAGAATAAAAATTACTGACCAATAATGAATTTTGTATAAAAAGATTTTTTGCGGATTCTATCATTTTTTCGGAACCACAAGCATAAACTTGGGTATTACTTAAATCTAGATTAAGTTTTAGAACAACATCTTGTACATATCCAATTGGTCCATTCCAATTTACACTTGGCTTAGACAAAACAGTGATATATTCAATATTTAAGTCACTTTCCGATTTAAATATATCCCAAAAAATATCCTCCTCATTTCTCGCTCCCAATATCACCCAAAATTTGGTCTCTTTATTTTTAATCTTACTTGTTTCTATACTTTCAATTATCGACTTGATTGGGGCAATACCCGTTCCAGTTGCAATGAATACTATATTTGGATTTGAAGATTCCCTTAAAAAAAAAGTCCCTATTGGCCCTTCAATTCTTAATAAGTCATTTTCCTTAGCCTCCTCAAACCAATATTTACTCATTAATCCATTCGCATAATTCCTGATATAAAATTCTAAATTAGCAGTATCTCGCGGACTATTTGAAATAGAATAGCTTCTTGTTAAGTCTCCTTTAATTATATTGACGTACTGACCAGGAATAAAATTAAAATTTGAATTAGGGGGTAATCTTAAACATACTTTTACAACTGATTTCGATAAATACTTTATTGAATCAATTTTTGAAGGTAAAATTCGTTTATCATGAATAGTAATCCCGGATAGGTCTTCAATATCAAGCACTAAGTCACTTAAAGGTTTGGCATTACAAGACAAAACGTAGTTACTCCCTCTCTCTTCCTCAGTAAGCACATTTTCTTCACATAAATTTTGCGTTTCTCCTGAAACAATCTTAACAGCACAACTTCGACAACGTGCAGACAAACAACTATGCTCAAGTAATAATTTTGCATTTTTTGCTGAATCAAAAATTGTAGAATTGTCATCACAAAAAAATACTTTATTATTTCTAAGAGTTATTTTAAACATACCTTAACCAATTACAAGAGAAAACCATTTGGAATAACTGCTGGAAACTACTAGGTAATTTTTTCTGAAATTATAAAAACAAATACCCAAAATAAATCCCAAAAAACCCATTTCAATCTTCATGAAAATAGGATGAATATATTTAATAAGATGAAAGCTTATTTAAAATTAAACCATCATCCTCATCCACTTCCCACTCCCCACCATCATCCCCTCACTAAACTCCTCTCGCCCAAAAACCCCTACTCGGACCTTCTTTTGAATCAAGGGTTCCACCTTTTCGATCAACTGATATAAATACGGACGATCCACATTCCCCACCAGCACCAGGTCCACAAAAGGGGAATTCTTGCCCTCCGCCAGCTCCCCGGTCAGATACACCTGGTCCAAATTACCTAATTTCTTGATGATTTGATCCACAATCTGATCCAAACCCACAAATTGCAGAATAATTCCCCGCAAGGTCTGAAACATCGGATGCGCCTGATTCACCACATAATGCTTCACCTTCGCATTTTCCTCCTCCTCCTGCACCTGAATCAAATGCATCTCCTGCAATTTATTCAATTCCAAACGCACCGTATTGCTACTCACCC
>JACCDX010687855.1_pt1 | contig 20186 bp, 17 predicted proteins | sample 7449681 | NCBI WGS metagenome assembly JACCDX01 (sample SAMN15323450, study PRJNA562643) | freshwater metagenome | isolation source: river surface water | place: USA:Blue River Watershed | collected 2017-08-18
ATTTGATTCCAATCGTTGCGGTAGGTTGGGGCTATTACATGCATGAAAGCTTGAGCTTTTGGCAAATCGTATTTGCTGGAGTTATCCTCCTCGGCGTCTACCTCGGCAACAGGCCTCAGAGGTAGGGTTTGAAGAGGAGTTGGCAGATATTATTTTTTCGAAATTTTACCATAACCCTTGGCTTTCCAATCGGGACCATACCCATCGAAAAAATACAATCCTTTGACATCGCGAAACCCCATAGATGTTAATTCTTTAATAACCGGTTCTACATTGGGACAATTGTCACAACTGCAACATCCACAATAAACAACAACAGGCTTGCTAAAACTCCTTTCTAATTTATTCTTAATCAAAACTTGCTTCAAAGTAGTTTTCCAATTGGTGCTTTTTGAAATCTCACCTATTGAGATAGCTCCAATTATACCTTCTTGATTTCCGCAATTGATGATGATTGGGGACTTTCCAGAAGATATCAATTTATCCAATTCCAAACACTCAATTGTCTTATAATTCAAACTAGGATGTTTGGAGTTAACCGATTTTGTGCTTTCTTTTTGACCTAACATTAGGTTTGTCATTGCCAATAAACTCAGAATGCAGATGATCTTTTTCATAGTATCCATTAATATGTCCCTTGATTTAAAACCTCGATAAAGCGAGCCGGAATGAGGAAATTCAAACCAGATCCAAAACCGCTTACTGCTATACCGATGACATGACCTTTTTCATTCACGACAGGTCCACCACTGCTGCCATTGGTAATCTGGACATCCGTTTGATAAAAACTGGCATGGGCAGCATCTTCACAAACCCCGTTACCATCCATTTCTCTGAATTGAGAAATGATTCCACTACTCATAGTGCCCTCTAGACCCTTGGGGCATCCCAAAGCATAAATGCGTTGACTGAGTTGGGGCATTTCTTTGCTTATGGGTAAAACAAAGGGTTTATCGATAGACTCAACTCTAATGATGGCCACATCGTGTCTTACATCCACCTTTAATACCTCATTGATGGCATAATTGGGCGACTTGTCATTGATTCGAACAAAACCCTGATGAAATCCATCAATTACATGATAATTGGTGACCAACAAATTATTATCCAACAAAAAACCAGACCCCTGATGCCATTCACCTTTTGAATTTTCTACAACAACAGTGTAAGTACCCTTGAGTGCCTCCCCAATAGGAATAGAGGGCAACTCAATGCTCGCGACATTCGACGACGTATCTGCTTCTACCAAGGATGATGAATCCTTATCTCCGGCACTCCCATCATATCCCACATCAAACCATTTCGCCATATCATTGCTATCACCCGAATTACTCGGCATGTTGCAGGAAACAATTGAGATTGTGATCAACAAAAAAGGCCAACGAATCAATTTCACAACTTGACAATTTTTATGGTTTCTGAAACACCATCTTTACTGAGAACAACATAATACAATCCAGATTCGAATTGAGTTAAATCCAGACGACCGTTTACTTTTCCTTGTTGTACTAAAACACCAAATGAATTGTACAATTGAAATTGAGCATTTTCAGCACCATCCAATGTCATCCATCCATCAGTGGTTGGATTGGGATAGAGTTGAAAATACTGTTCCCCACTATCTTCAACACCAATTGGGAACTGTGGCGCATTGTAATAGCTCCTCGTAGAGCAACCTTCATCCGTATAGGTTTCCACCCAATAATAGTATTGCGTGAGATCTAAAATTTGAAAATTAAAATATTGATATCCTGAGAAAATCGATTCTTCTACTCCCTCACCGATGCTTGTTTTACCCCATCGGTACTCGCTAAAAGTACTGTCCGGATGAACCAAAGTTGCATTACCTATCAATCCCAATTGGACAGTAGAATCAGCTAAACCGCTTAATTCTATCAGCATTGTATCCATAAAAACACAACCATAAACATCCGTTGTTTGCAGATAAATCTCACTCTGGTCACCTATACCAAGATTGAAATAAGCTTGGGCACTTTCCTCTCCTGCGACAATTGTTGCATTATCAGCAGTCCATGTCCAGCTTGCGTCCTGAATCGAATTGCATTGAAAACCAACGTTCATTTGATTTTGACAATGTGCGTCAGATCCTTGAATCATATTCACTGGCAAGTCATGGATATCAATATAATGCTGTGATTCCTGGGAACAATTATTGTTTTCTATTACAATAAAAGATATCTCAAAATCTTGTTCAGGATAAAAAGAAATGCTGTTACCCAAACCCACTTCGTCACCGTCAATCAACCAAGTATATTCGCTGTAACCAATATTTTCCGCTGACAGAATCAACAAATCACCTGAGCAAAAAGATCCTGATAATATAACATTGGCATTCAGCATTTCGTGCAGAATAATCTCCACAGAACTGGACTCTGAACATCCAAAAGAATTGGTGGCTGTTGCTTGGGCTACTCCTGAATTATTAGCTATGAAAACTGTCGAAGCTGTATCAGCATTCTCAAACCAGGATTCTGGTGACCAATGAACATTCAATGCAGACCAATCAGATAAAAGGATATTTTGAATCTCTCCATGACAGAAATCAAAAGCAACATCGCTATTGGACACCGGCAGTGGATTGATGGTTACATAAAAATTGGATACTGCCGAGGTACATCCCAATGAAGTACCCGTTATCGTATAATTGGCGGAAACACTCTGTGTGTTGCTTGCATTGGTCAAAGCATGATGGATAACTGAACTATCTGACAAATAGGAAGGTGTAGTTCTTGTCCATGAATATGTCGTATTTGCTGAACTCCATTGCGGTTCATAAGTCCAAACTTCTCCTGAACAAACAGTTTGATTCGTAGGAAGATTCGTCAATACTGGTAGGGGTTTGATATCCACAATCCAAGTCATCAACTCACTGGTACAACCACCATTTGAAACTTGCCCGGAATAAGTAACTTGCCCCACTTGATTGCTCAAGTTGCTCCAAGTATGATTGAAAGAACTTGAAGTCCCCGTTAAAGAGCCACTCGTTAAGGATACTCCTGCAGAGGCAGCAGCATTCCAAGAAAATGAATTTTGACCCGTTGTGATACTAGACAACAAACCTGTATTTAATGCTGCTCCTGAACAAACATTTGACCCAGCATTTACGATCAAAACCGGAATGGGTAAAATAGGAACGGTAACATTTACAGGACTTGAACTGCATCCATTGTAATAACCTGTAATGGAAAAGACACCTGAAAGGGATGCATTGGTATTGTTCACCAATATGTCAGAAACCATTCCTTGACCTTGGCTATTGCCGCTTGAGACCAGTCCGTTGGGCAATGCATTCCTGCTCCAAAATACAGTGACATCGTTTAATCCATTGGAGACATTTGGAAAGTAGCTCAATTCAGTTCCTGAACATATTCCAGTTAATGACAAATTGGAATTGTTATTCAACACAACATTGGGCTGTATCCAAAAACCCAATTCCTCTGAACTTCCGCATCCTGCCGTAGATGTAATACTGAACTGATACGCCACCCATTTTTCTGTATTGGTATTGTTTAGAAGCGAGTGATTAGAAATTGCAGTAGATCCTGTTGATGCACTCGATGTTGTAACACCACTCACAGCAGAGCGATTCCAGCTAAAAGTAGCACTCGGGGATGTTTCTGGAGTAAATCCAAATGCTGTACCCGAGCAAAGGCTTTGTGGAAAATCTTGAACATTGGAAATGGCAGGTAACGGATGAACCACTACACTCACAGATTGCACATTGGTACAACCCTCTGCATTGACCAAACTAAAATCATACGTCACCGAAGTTGGATTGCTCAACTCATTGAAAATGACATGAGAAATATTGGCACTTCCGAATCCTGTGTTCGAAGAATAGGACCCATTGTTGATCCTCTCCCAGTTATAAGTTGTTCCTGCAACCACTGACGGATTGAAAGAGAAAGTTGATCCACTGCAAATAGAAGATGTAGCAGATTGAAGATTGGAAATGATGGGCAAAGTGGAAACATTCACCGTAACAGAGCGACTGGTAGAACAATTGTTGGCACCTGTAACCACAACAGAATAGGTTGCTGTGGTGTTGGGAGTAACCGTAGGATTATTAATAAAAGGAAAATTAATATCAGCGTTGGATGGTATACTCGACCACAAATAGCTAGCTCCTCCATCCACGAACAATTGCACCGATTCTCCAGGGCAAATGGTCTGGGTACCGATAATATTTGGATTTGGTTCAAATTTAATGGTCAGGTTAACAGTGAACGCCGCACCAGAGCAGCTGTTGGCCGTTGGTATCAATGAGTAGGAAATACTTTGATCTGCACCAGTGTTATTACCCAAGGTTTGAATGAAGCTACTCTGATTGGTACCCGATGACATCCCGGTCAAAGCTGAGGAAGGTGCGGGCCATGAATATGTCGTTCCCGAAGGCACAACATCTCCGTTCCCATTGGTTGGCGATAGGCTAATAGCCAAGTTGCTACAAATAGCAAGATTTTTTGTTGTAATTGCGGGAAGAGGTTTCACTTGCACTGACAACGCAAACGATGCATTGGCCGAACAACCATCTGCTGATGCACTGATGGTATAACTCAATGCAGCTGGCGTGGTATTTTGGCTATGCGACAATGTCCCTGTTGAAAAGCTCGTGGTAGGGGTATTATTATTATTCTCACCACTTATGCTGGGTGAGTTTGACACACTCCAAGTAAATACGGTCCCAATTGGAACAATTGCATTGGGAACAGTTGAAAAATTGGTGGAATGACTTTCACCCGAGCAGATTTGCACTGTGGCAGGCGAAACAATGCTCGGACGAGGTTTGACGTTCAATACAACGGTAAATGAGCTAATCGCTGCACAACCAGCAGCTGTGGGAGCAAGGGTGTAGGTCAATTGTTGCGCAGTTGATTGACTGTGTGACAAGCTTGCGGTGGAAAAATTACCACCACTACCAGCGGCCTCCCCTGTAATGATTGTTGAAGTGGGCACGGTCCAAGAATAGGACGTTCCGGTTGGAATAACAGAGCCATTTGGAAAATTCAAAGCAGTACTATAAGAATCCCCTGAACAAAGATCAATGGGAGTGTTGATGTTGGCGATACTGGGACGGGGTTTGACATTCAGTGTAACCGTAAATGAACTATTCGCTTGACAACTAGCCGCTGTGGGAGTGAGGGTATAAGTCAACCCTTGCGCAGTTGATTGATTGTGTGACAAGTTACTGGTTGAAAAGGCACTACCACTGCCATCAGTCTCCCCTGTAATGATTGTTGAAGTGGGCACGGTCCAAGAATAGGTCGTTCCAGTTGGAATAATAGAGCCATTTGGAAAATTCAAAGCACTACTATAAGAATCCCCTGAACAAAGATCAATGGGAGTGTTGATGTTGGCGATACTGGGACGGGGTTTGATTTCAATTGAAACCGATACAGCATTGCTCGCACATTGATTCGTTATGGTGGAAATGCTGTAGGAAATATCAATTGGAGCAGCAGTGGAGTTGGTTAAAGTCTCGCTGATGGAATTTGAGGTACCACTGGAAGAATTTGGTGTAATCCCTGTTACAATAGGCCTTGACCATGAATAGGAAGCGCCACCACTGCCGAGGCTATTGCTCAATGAAATGGACAATGGACTTCCTGAACAAACGGAACTTGCGGAAACATTGGTTTGAAGAACAGGTTTGGGTTTTACCGTAAAAACAACCACCACAGAGGTATCGCAAGCACCCAGCGCATCAGCGACCAAGCAACGGTAACTTGAAGATCCTGCAGTTGCATTGAGACCTGAAATGGTCAAAGTGGCTGTTGTGCTCCCAGAGTAGTTGGCGCCATTGAATACATTGCTCCATGCACTAGTTGTATTGTTTTGCAACTGCCAAGCAAAGGTTGTAGCCGTTGGCGCAGACAGACTGAAAGAAGCCGTTTGGTTGGTGCCTTGACAAGTTGATGCGTTGACGGGTTCTGTGGTGATGCATTGGGCATTGGACAATGATGCACCAAACATTAGCATTACAAAAGCGATGATTCTCATGACTAAAAAATTATACTAGCTCCTAAAGTGATGTAAGCATTTATCAATGACATTGGCTGCACTGTTGACATCAAACCATTGTATTGTCGTCCATTGAAAATCAGGGCATCTGATTTCATAGGTTGAATTTTTGTTGAAGCTATCCCACCACAACCGAGAAAAAAATCAATCTTTTCCAAGTTGTAATGAAGGCTTAAATCCAGATCTACAGATCCAAAAAAGCGTTTTACCTGATTCTCTCCGCTGACTCCTAATAAAATCTGGTTCTCCTGAAAACCCAACTCCGGAACATTGATAATCTCATCACCGATGCCATCCAATTTTCCACGCACATCCATTTCGCCTGAGGACCAGCTGTAATTTGAAGAGACTATTCGATTCAATTGCATTCCAATGCGGGTATGTATTTCCAATGGTCCACCGTCAAAATCTTTAATGTGTTTATAACCGACGGACAAACCATTGAATTTGGTTAGACTAGATTCTTGAATTCCGCTTATTGAATATGTACTAAATCCGTCTCGATATTCATAGTTATCCAAACTTGTTTTTCCCTGCAACTCACCAGCACTTATACCAAAAACAAAGTAATGGGACCTTTTTACATCATCGTGATAAAACAAACGATATGATATCTCGGAAAAATTATTGGTAAAACGAAAAGAGGGTTCGAATCTGATTTTACTAAATTTATCATCTTCACTTTCCTTCAATTTATCATCTAAAGCTTTTATCTGATCTTTCACGTCCTTCAAATCTTTTCTTATCCCGGAGAAACCACTATTAAACTCGTTTAATAGTTTTGTGTAATCATCCTTTGATGAAGCAGGACTTGGTCCTTTAAAAAACTCAACAATTTCATTAATGCGAGGAGACAGAACTTGTAGTTTAAACTCTTCCATCAAAATCGGATCTTTAGAGGAACAGACCTCTTCAAAAAGAAATTTAAAAATATTATTATCTTTTGAATTCAATCTCTCAAAAAAAGAATCCACCTTTTTTGCTTTAAATAATTCATCATCAAACAGAAATCCATTTTGGTAAAACACAAATGTTGTAAAGTCCAATATATTGCCCTCGAAATAAGGTAAATCTCCAATAGATTTTTCGGTCTTAAATGGTACTATCAAAATATTCCAGTTCAAAAAAGTAGAATTCGCAAGATTCAATATTTCTTTTTTATACAGCTCCTTATAACTCTCCTTACAGAATAAAAGTAAATTCAACCGCTCTGTGTCAAGATTTTCTTTAAAATAATTCAAATTAAAATTCCCTCTAGGCCCTATTGATCCAGAAACAGTTAATTTAGACTGACTAAGCAAATCAACCGAAAATGAAACTAGATAAATAAACAAACAAATCTTCTTCATGGACATGCACTAAAAAAAACATGAAGTGAATCTTTACCAATAGATACGTTTCTTTCATCATATCCTTCAATTTCCAAAATATATTCCAAATCTGTGGTTTGTATTTTACCCTTTTGATAACCGCAATTATATTCGAAAGTCAATTTTTTATCAGTATCAGATGGAAACCGAATAACATCCACATCAATTAATTCAGGAAAAAACTGGGCTGATGCGCCTCCTAAATTAATTTTTAGTCGATTAAAATTCTCTTCATAAATTTTATCTTTCCAATAAAGAGAATAAATTCTTAAAGTGTAATTATCAACCGCCAATTTTCTATTCAACAAAAGTCCAAACGATGGTAATTCGTCAGAGTCTAAAAATTTAAACCTGTATAAAAAATATGAATTCTTTTTGTTTGAATCAATGGTAAAATATCCTGAAAATTTTTTAATATCATAATAACCATTGTATTCAAACTTTGGATCTAAATCAATCCCAATATCTTTTCCACTATCCACTAACTTCAAACTTTGCAGTGTAACATCAAAAGATTTGGATTGTGTTATTTCACCATTTATGATTTCATTACAAATGACCTTTGTATAGTACAAAAGTTTATAATCAACCCAAGTTCCTCTTTTTATTTCAACTCCGTTGATATTATCTATCCATTGATAGATAGCGGTCGGCTTAGGATTAACTATTTTAAAACTTAAAATATCACCTTTAACCCCTTCAAAATCTCCCTCTACAATGATTTCTTCATTGTCCTTGGATTCTTCAATCACTGGTTCAAAATCAAGAATAAAAATTCTTTCAAACTTCTTCGAACCTTGTCTATCAATTATATTCAGAACATCTAGAGCATTACCTGGAACAAACTCAGCTTTAATTCCCAGATCAACTAATATCTGTTGAGTTTGGTAATTTATACTGTAGATTTTCCTACCCAATTCTTCTCCTATTATTTCCGGTATCACGCGTTTTACATCTAAACCCTTTTGCTCAATTCCATCTTTAAAATCTTCTTTAAAAACATGAATTGTCTGCTGACTGAATTTTGACAACTGTACATAAATCAAATCATATCTCCGTTTGAATCTTGAAGAAGTAGTCGTCTGGAGCTTCTGATAATCCTCACGAACCAAAGGTCTTTCTGAATAATTGTAAATTATTCTGTCTTGAGATTGGCAATCAAATAAAGCAAACTGAAAAAAAATAATAAATATTACTATCGATTTCATAAAGAACATTGAACTTTTGAAACTGTTTGTCTGCTACCACGTAATTGGTTTGAAAATATTTTCCTCCCTCTGGCATCCATTGGAATTATTTCCATATATATATCTCCTTTACCATTCCAATCCTTTGCATTTAGATCATTTAATACCTGATAATTTGATTTGATATCCATATAATCTTTAACCGCTGTTCCTAATTTTGACCGTACTATTAATCTGTAATGATGAGCTTCGGGAACTTCATTCCATTTTGCAACCATTGTTCTATATTCATATCGTAAATTAAGATTAACCGTAGGACAACCATTACTCCTGCCGCTTTCATTGGGGCAATCATCTCTGTGGTCAGGGAATCCATCACCATCAGAATCAGGACAACCCTCTAGATTTCCAGAAATATCTATGCATTTGTCTCGAGAATCAATTATTCCATCCCCGTCACGATCACCCGGCTTAGGTGGTTTAGGACATTTCAAAATTTTAAATACCACTTTGGTCTTTCCTTCAGCAACCAACCTGTTGACATAGTATGTCAAATTGTTCGCATACATATCGGTATCCCTGAATCTGAAATTCTCCCTTATATTTTGATAATCACATGAGGCATTTGCACCCTGCTTGGCTGACAATAATTTTTCCAATTCAGGTGTAATGGCCTTACTCTTAAAACTCTCGATATCGTCTATCAAATCATCCTTTGTCAATGGAAAAAGGCTCGCTCTGAAATTATTCAACCATGAAATCGTTGGGGAAATAACCACCTCATTGGGCGCCTTTAAATCCAACCTCCGAACGGTTATTCTTGGACAACTATTGTCTGCATACACCTCAATGAGATTCGTAATGACTGATGCATCTACAGGACAGTTTAAATTTACTTCAACTTCCGTGGTATTGATATTGCCATTGGAATTGTTTGAATTGGCTGTTACCAAGTCATCCTGAAACATAAAGAACACGAGCCCAAAAACAACAACTGATCCTGCCAATAAAAGTACTAATCGATTCATGCTTACAATTTTTAATTACCGTTACTATTTGTAATGCCTGCAGAAGAACTGCTAGTTGTAACATTTGAGGTTACATTGCTATTCCCAATCGCTACAGTTTGGGTTAATTGCAACTGAAGACACTCCAGAGCGAGCACGGGTCTTTCTTCATGCAATAATCCCATGCAAATTGTTGCAATGTCCTCATCCCACATTAACCCGACAGATTTTAATTCAAAACTGTACAAACCATTTGAAAATGATTGACAAGTCAACGTTTGACAATTGACATTTTTTACATCCCCAACTTTCAATTGTAAACCGTAGGGGGTTCTAAACTTGTGTATGTAAATCTGGGCATCATTCCCTTTTTGCGCGCTCCATTGGACATAATCAAAATCTATTTTCCTCTTAAATGCAAATTCAGCTAACCACAGACCCGTGTGGTAAGCATGAATATAGATAACCATCAAATAAAAAATACACATCAAAACAATCATGAGTTTAGAAGAAAACAAACTTCCACCCAAAACAGCAATCGAAGTAATCTTAAGAAGAGCACTTAGAAATAAAAACACCACTCCCATGTCCTCCTTCAAGGTTCTTTTGTTTAAATCATCTTCAAGTTGCGCTCGTCTCTGGGGTGTCTGCACAATTAACAATTCATTTCTCCAAACTGCTCGCTCGCCAGACAAATGAGAATGGAACAATATCCCTGCATAGTCCAAAACGACAAATAAACCTACAGCTATTGATGCTCCTATGGCTGAACCAAAACCCTTTTCTAATCCAAGCCAAATCGTCAATACCACCGCAACTATTTCAATCACGACAGCCATGATTACCCAAATCGTATCAGTGGACAAACTGTGAGTCCCAAATAACCCAGGCAGACGCGTAGCCCCATAACTCGTTGTCTGCTTTCTGGTTTTGTACCAAGCGGTTCTTGCTGCAGCTGAAGGCTCAAAGGATTGGCGATTTTGATAATACATGTGCTTTTTTTTAGAAAAACAAAAATGGACTTAAAATTCAACTTAATAAAATACCCATAGTTTTTTAATACAACTTGAGGTGGTGAACTTTTTATAAGAATTATAAGTCCATTCAATTGCCTTTCAGTATTGAGAAACTCCATTGTTGTATAGCTGTAGTTGCCCAATAAAACCATCAGTTGTTTTTTATGTCGCTATTCCTTACCTTCGAAACAGAAATCAAAAGGGCTATGCTTACAACCAAAGTAGGAGAATCATTGAAAAATTATCGGGAACTAAAAAAAATCACCCGTGAGGACATGGCTGATCAATTGGGGATGACCGTCAGCGGTTATGGCAAAATCGAAAGAGGCGAAACCGATGTCCCTTTGACGCGTCTTGAACAAATCTCAAAAGTCCTAGGAGTTTCAGTATCCCAAATTCTGCAATTTGACGCCCAACAAATTTTCAACATATCCAATAATCACCTTGTACAAGGAGCGGGCAACAAAGCAGAACAAATCCACTATCATCCGGATTCCTATAAAGACAAATACATCGAAATTTTAGAGCGAGAAAACGAAAGACTAAGAAAAGCTTTGGGGGAAATATAAACTACCTCCTCGGCGTCTACCTCGGCAACAGGCCTCAGAAGTAGGGTTTGAAGAGGAGTTGGCAGATTTCTGCCTTGGTCTGTATCCACTTCTGCTCGTATTCCAAAGCCTTGATGCGTTGATCAATCCAAGTGTTTTCACGCTGATTGACCATGAATACCGAACTCTCTCCCATGCTTAATCGCTCTTGCTCCGCCTCCCACAACTGCCGATAATAATCTGAGTTGTTCATCGCCCGCATCCGCTGGTCCGCAACTATACGCTCCTGCTGCTCCAACACACGCGCCTTCTGCGCCAAGGTATTTGTCTTTAATGACAAATCATTTTCATTCTCCATTTGCTTGATCCGCTGCAACTGCAATTGTCCTCTCGCATCGCGAACAAACATCGGAAACGCAAACTGTACTCCCCATCGGTAATTGTTCACCGAAAAATCAGCCCCATTGGATGCCAATTCCTTGTTCAAAAAATGATACTCCACATTCAACTTCGGCTTCAACTTTTCCCGCTTCCATCTCTCCTCCCAATCCAAAATCTTGGTCTTGGACTGGTACCATTGTATCATGGGATGATTGGACATCCATGTATTCATATCCATTGTTAACGCATAGGTTGGGATAACCGAAAACATAGCCTCATCGGGCTGCAATCGCAAAGACAGGATGTTTTTCTTTTCATTCAACTCAGGCAAAAATGCCGTCATCGCCAAACGCGATTTGATGGAAAACAATTGCGCCTCTTGCCAAGCGATGTTTCTGGTTTGCCATTGCGCAAAAGCTTCTAAAGTGTCTATTCCTGGTCGATCTCCGACATAATATCGCGACTTCACGGCCTGCAATCGAGTATAAGCAGCGTCCATCATCTCCCTTTGTAAAACCACTCGCTTATCTGCAATGTACCAGTCTAAATACAACATTGTACTTTGAAACAACAACTCGTTTAATGCCATCTGCTTCTCCAAAACAGACATGGCCTGAATCTGCTCTGCCCTTCTCAAGGCCAAGCGCGTTTCGTCAAAAAACAATCCTTGCAATACGGGTAAATTCAATCCCAAGGACATCAATCCATCCTTGCCCGTGTAAGCCTCAGGATCCAGGTAATCACCACTGTTCACATCCCATTGCGCCACCAATCCAAGCGCATACGGCGATTGAAATGCCATTTGCGTTTCAGAACGTTGGTAGAAATTTTGTCCGTCATAGTACTTATTCTTCCATTTAGAGGACAATACTGGATCCAATAGTCCTTTGGCTTGCAACCATTGGGCATTTCCAGATTCTTGAAGCAATTGCGCATTCTTGGCCTCTGGATGTTCTTTCAAAACCCAAGATAAATACTCAGGCAAGGTAAGCACCTCAGGAATTGATTGGCCCAAAAACACTGTTGCTTTAAAAAACAACAATAACATCAAACAGCGACTCATTTCTTATCCTCCTTCACTTCCATCTTGGATTCCTTACCTTGGGGTTGATAAAAATCTGGTGGGAAACCATTGAGCACCCGCCACATTTCATAACCCAAGGGAACATCGTTCAAGAGCATGATTCCTTTGACACCGCCACCCAATCGCAAATTCTCTGGCCATGGTTTATCATTGATGGGCTTCACCCAAACCCTGAACTTTCCATTCTCTTGTATGGCAGGGTCCACACTCACAATGGTTCCATCAAACAAACCGGTTGACATCTGATTCCAACCACTGATCACAAAAGCAGGCCAGCCATCAAAGATGATGCGAACATGCTCGCCATAATGAATCAGCGGATTGTTGACAGGATCAATCCACAACTCCACGGCCTTATCAAATCGATGCGGGGTAATGCGCACCACTTCCTCTCCTTCTTTGACCGTCTCTCCAATACCCGACTTGGTTACTTTGGAAACAAATCCATTTTGTGGCGCGATGATATAATAGTAGCCCGTTCGTCGATCGTAATTGTTGAACTGATTTTGCAACTTGGTCACCTGCGCCTCTGCATCATACATGGCCGAGAAGGTGGAGAACTTATCACTTTCCGCCTTACTAATCTTATCACGATACTCCGCTTCAACACCACGGTAATCTCTCTGTGTATTCAACAACTCGGCCTTAGCGATGGCGAGTTTATTGCGCTGGTCATTGATCTTGGCTTGAGCATTCTGTAAGGATACCTGCCTTCCTTCCCATTCTGTTTTGGAAATCAACTCTTGTTTGTACAATTGGTCAAAACGCTTCATTTGATCCTGAACCACTCTGTAATTATTCTCAACGGCAATCAAATCAGTACTGTCCGTTTTGATTTTCAATTGGGCTTGTTGTAGCTTGGTTAAAACTTGTTCCCGCTTGATGTCCTTGGCATTGAGTAAGGCATCAATCTGGGCATCCAACGCTTTTACCTTCTCCATATAATTGTCTACAGCACTCTCTTTGGACTTGATTTGACGATCTGTATTGTCCAATAATTTGGGATCAAAGTAATCGTCTTTTATCTCGGACAAAAACAATAGCGTATCCCCTGCAGCAACGGAATCCCCCTCTTGCACATACCACTTTTCTATGCGACCAGCAATGATGGTCTCGACGGATTGCGGACGCTGATTGGGCTCCAATGAAATCACCTTCCCCTCTGACTCGATATTCTGCGTCCAAGGAAGCAACAACAATCCAATCAAAGCCAACAAAACAGCAATGAGCCGGTACTTGTGTCTTTTCGCAATTTTCCCAAATTGTACTTTATACCAAACAGGATATTTTTCACCCTTTGGCATGTGAAAGAATTCATCAGCGTCTTCTTCATTGGTATCGGCAATCAAAGAAAAACCCTTTTCAAAGGAAACCATGGTTTCATAGATAGAGGACAAACCGAACAACAATTTCTCAATGCTATTGACCACCAAAACAATCACCAACTCGGCCGCTAAAAATTGACCCAATGAAATTTTCTGTTCAATGGCCAACCAAACACCCAAGAGCAGCATTCCCGTAATGATGCACATTTTAAAAAACAAAAAAGAACGCATTTGAAACAGCACCACTGCAAAATGATCCCGCTTAACTTGCACATAGTTCAATGATCGTCCATGCAATTCTTCTTTGGTCTTCTCAATATCCCCTATCTCTTTGGACTGCTTTTGAATCCAATCGTACATGCCATATTTCTCGTTGGAAACTTCGACCTTGGTTCGAATGGCCTGCATGCCTTTGGTTTTAATAATAATAAAAAGTCCCAACAATAAAGTCAAACCAAAAATCATGAAGAACGGATGATAAAAAGAAATGAGCATGACTCCTAAAATCAATTGAAGACAAGCGGCGATGATCTCTATCATGCTCTTGCTATATCCTTTTTGAATACCTGAAATCTCAATAAAATATTTGGCTTTTGATACAAACTTCTGAAAACTTCCCTCGGCTGGTTGAATGAACAATCGCTGGGCATATTCATAAGCCATCAGCACAAACAGACGCTCCTCGATTTGCTCACCTGTTTTTACCATTTCAATCTGCCAACGATTGGCCATCCAAGTGGCCAACAGAACAAGGAAGACCACCGTTAGTGTACCCATCCTGAACTCGCCCCCAGAAATAAAACCCATCAAGGCCTGGATGCCCAATGGCAGAGCCAATTGAAATAGACTCGCTAGGATGGATAATAAGAAAATCTTGCGCAGGGCCTCACCCTCCAATCGCATACCCTGTAACCACAACGCTCTAAAACCTCTCTTCATAAAAAATGACATTTGTCAGCAAAAATAATCAGATGTTGGACAACAAACATCCAAGAAAACACAACAAATGAGAATGACAAATGTTGTCACTCTTCGTTTACCCGCCAGGCAATTGGGATAATCGTCACTTCAAAAAAATCATTGAACACGCTGTAGTCATTCACATTGGGCCAAAAAGCTTCTATGTCGGTCCATTCCGATAAAAAATGAATGAAAAGCGTGCTGAAATGATCGGACAACCAATGATAGACTTCAATATCATCTGACCAATCAGGAATTAAGAAGACATCTGCATCCAAAGGTTGAACGGGGGCGTAAGGATCGTGAAAGGGCAAAGACCAATTTAAAAACTGTATACTGGGTTTTAAAACAATCGCAGTGTGGGGTAATCTTTCTATCTTTTTCATGGGATTAATTGTATAAAGAAGCTTGATTTATGATTCTACCTTGCTGGAAAGAATACTTACTTCCAAGCGGTAAATGTTGACAGGCGTGGACCATGGATCCGCAATCGTGTATATCCACCAACTTGTTTTTTTTGAAGTGAAAAAGAAAGCTGGTGTAATTCCAAGATTGATTTCCAATCAGCAAATATCCAAGGGCATCGGATTGGGCATAACAGACGGCGCATTGAGCGGGTACGATTCTCAGGAATTGATCACCGCAACTTCTAAAAAAATCAATCAATTCAAAAGTTCGGTTGATGAAAATATCGAAAGGCAATTCAATCTCCAATGCACTGAAAATCTCGACAAATACATGGTGCTCAATAAAGTCATTCAATGATAAGATGTCTCGAAAAAGTTTACTCGCCAATCCTATTCGCCCTGCAAAATGCTCATCAAAGGCCGAAGGAATTATCCCTTTCCACTCTGCCGTTCGGATCACATGTAGTATTTTAAAACAATCCCTCTCAGCCAACAACTGCACATTCAGATAGTCAGAAGTTCCGTTTTGAAGTTTGTAATTGACGTAGCGGACAATGCATTCCTTGGTGAAGGCGTATTCAGGAAAAAGGGCGACCATTTTATTGATTTCCGAGGCCACCAAATATCTGCAAGCCCTTAAATAGGGATCTGCAATGGTCCCTTGCTGATCAATATCGTCACTGCTCCATACAACAAAATGTTGCCGGTTACAGACACATTGGAACACGGTATCCTTTGAATTCAATGGGATGTATGAAGAAATGGAAGATGGCGCAACGCGCACTGTTGGGGCTTTGCAATAGGGACAAAACTCCCCTCTGATTCCCTTTTCGGAAATAGAAATTGGATGATACATGGACATTCGGTTTGTCCGTGCAATCAAATTCACCTCGTTGTAATCTATTTACAATGAGCCACTCAGAATTCTCTTATGAATAAAATTATTCGATACAATAATCCTCCTTGTTTCCAATTAATAAAATGACTGTAATTAGTGGCTTTAAAAATCAAGTACTTATCCATCTCTGTGCACTTTGCGCATTCTCTGTGCTCTTCGCGTGAATAAATAATAGACTACCCGGTGTACATAAAAATCTTGGTAAGATGAAAAATTCTATTATCGATGGATAAATTTGAAAATGTATCACAGATTATTTACCAATCGCTTGATTCCTGACTTTAATACAATAGAATTAAAATTCAGTAAAAGACCAAGTTTATAACCGCCTAAACGCAAATATGTCAATGTCTGAGCCGTATGCAGATCATTTAAAGATTCAACGCTTTTGATTTCAATCACAACTTTGTTTTCAACCAAAATATCAATTCGATAAGCACAATCAATTTTAAGATCATCAATGACTATTGGAACCATAAATTCCTTGACAACATTCAGACCTCTCTTTCGAAGAGAGTGGAACAATGCTTCCTGATATACCCTCTCCAATAAACCGGCTCCCAACTTTTTATGTATGGCAATCGACTCTTTAATAATCAAGTATGAAATCTCATTTTCCGTCATATTTCTTTCTCAAAGTTCTGACTAATTGAAATTAAATACAACCTATAAATTATGCGAATAAAAATTTCAAACGAAAAGAAAACATCGGCTGTTTAGCGACTCACAACAATTTTACTTGATTTTATTTCATATTGATAACGCTAAGAGCACAGAGAATTCGCAAAGAACACTAAGACTTTTATGTAATTCAATACTATCTTGAATAGTATAAAACCATTGTGTAAAATCTTTCAAACTCAATAATCACCTCATCATGGCCTCAATCTCCTCCACTGTTGTGGGGAAATCAGCGAACAAATCCAATGGTTCACCATCGGTGATGACGATATTGTTTTCTATGCGGATACCCAAATTTTCTTCTGGGATATAAATACCTGGTTCAACCGTAAAAACATTTCCTGCCTCTATCGGAATGTTCCAGTCCCCGACATCATGTACATCCAATCCCAAGAAGTGACTGGTACCGTGCATGAAATACTTTTTGTAAGCCAAAGCTTGCTTGGCTTCCTCAGCAGTTAACAATCCCAACCCAACCAATTCTATTGTCATCAACTTACCCACCTCAACGTGATAATCAGCCATCATTACGCCGGGTTTTAATAACTTCTTAGCTCCTTCCATGACGCGCAAAACAGCATTGTAGACATCTTTTTGACGATCGGTGAATTTTCCGTTCACGGGTATGCATCGGGTCATGTCTGCATTGTAATTGCCATACTCCGCACCCACATCCATCAACAACAAATCCCCTTCTTTACAGGGTAGATCATTTGCTATATAATGCAACACGCAGGCACTCGATCCAGAAGCAATAATGGGTGTATAGGCAAATCCACGTGAGCCGTTCTTGACAAACTCATGCAAATATTCCGCTTCCAATTCATACTCCATCACACCTGGTTTGACCATTTTCATCACCCGCTCAAAACCTTGTCTGGTCAAGTTGATGGCTCGCTTCAACTGCTCAATTTCTTCTTCCATTTTTACCGCACGTACACGGTGCATGATGGGTGCTACGCGAAAGATTCCATGATTGGGATAATCTTGACGCATTTTCTTATTCCACCTGGCTTCTCGCGTTTCCACCTCAATGGTGGCTCGCGTATGAGCGTTGTCATTTAAGCCCATTACTTCAGCCTCATTCATGATGATGCGCATGACCTTATCAAAATCACTAGTCCATTGAATGTTCTGGATTCCCGTCTGCTCGCGGGCTTGGTCTTTGGTCAATTTGGCGCCTTCCCAAACCGCAATGTGTTCATTGGTTTCGCGAACAAACAAAATTTCACGCATTCCAGATTGTGCCGATGACGGAAACAAAACCAAAATCGTTTCTTCTTGATCCACACCGGTCAAATAAAATATATCCGAGGATTGCTTAAAAGGCAAAGTACCATCTGCACTGGTTGGATAAACATCATTGCTAAAAAATACGGCTGCACATCCTTGTGGCATTTGGGCGCTGACTCTAGAACGAGCACCGGTATAAAAAGAGGAGGAGAGTTGTTGGTATTTCATCCCTCAAAGGTAATTCATCACCAACCGACTTCACACTGACAAGGGAAAGAAAAATGCATTTGACAATTCGGAAGTCCCTCCTGTAAAGCGCGCTGTACAGACTCATTGATGGGATTATTTAAGAAATCCAAATGCTTCAAATTGTTCAAACGCAAAAGCTCATGGCTATAGATGCCAATGGGATTGTCCCACATGGCCAATATCTCTAACTCCTGGAGATCTCCTATGGCATCTGGAATGGTAAATACATCGTTGTAACCCAAATCCAACTTCTTCAAGTGTGACAGGGAAAACAAGGCGGAAGGTAAACTATCAATGCGGTTAAATTGCATTTCAATCCGTTGCAATTCTTTGCAATTTCGAATGGATTCAGGAATCTCACGAATATCATTCTTGTTCATCTTCAACTCCTGCAAATGAGGGCATTGAAGGACTTCTTGTGGAATGGCTTTGAGCTTTTTCTTGCTGAGATCAACGCGATATACTTCATGCTCATGACCTTGAATGGCAGCAATGGATCGATAAATTTTACAGGTATCCAATTGTTGAGCACTTAAACATTGGGCGTTGTACTGAAGCACAACAAATGTCAAAATGAAGAAACAAACCAATCTCTTACCCATTGCACATCCTTTTTTATTTGTTCAATCAGCATGTCGAGTCCGTTCATTTTCATCTCATCTCTCAAACGCTCATGCAATTCTAAGGTAATGCTTTTTCCGTAGATATCCGAATTAAAATCCAGAATGTGGGCCTCTATATTCAATTGCAGCGAATGACTCACCGTTGGTCGATGCCCTATATTTACAGCGACTGCATATTTCTTGTTGTTCCAATTCAAGGTTGCGGCATAAACCCCAAACTTAGGGATCAATTTATCCTCCCCCGATACATGAATGTTTGCTGTAGGAAATCCTATCTTACTTCCCAATTGTTGCCCTTTGATCACCTCACCCTGCAAAACAAAAGGACGTCCCAACATGGCGTTGGCTTTGGAAACCTCCCCATTCAATAAAGCTTGACGAATCTTGGTAGAGCTCACGGGAATGCCTTCAGGAGCATAAGCTGGGATTTGTACAACTTCAAATTCATAGAGTTCTCCTAACTCGGACATCAATTGAATATCTCCCACTCTGTTCTTGCCAAAGCGATGATCATAACCCATGTAAACCCCCGCAGCGTGAAGGCCGTTTACCAAAATATCCCGCACAAAATCTTGGGCGGTTAATTGGGCCAAGGTTAACGTAAAAGGAAGAAGTACCAAATGGTCAATTCCCCAACTCTCCAACACTCCAGCTTTTTCATCCAAACTTTGAATCTGGGGCAAAGGCTCACCCTCAGGAAACAGAACCTTTTTGGGATGGGGATCAAAACTCAACACCACAGTTTGGGCATGCTGGGCTTTGGCCTTGAGCATCATGTCCTCCAAAATGGAACGGTGACCCAAATGTAAGCCATCAAAGGTCCCCATGGTAACCCATGTTTTTACATGGGGCGGCAAACTATCGATGGCATAATGAATCTTCATGGCGCAAAGGTAAGCAGGGAAGATTTTTGTTTTTCAATGATGTGATTATATTCGCAACGTCCAAAGGGGTGACGCCCAAAAGCGTCTGAGATTATACCCTTCTTGTTTTTGAACAAGGGAACCTGGGCAGGTCATGCTGCCAAGGGAAATAAAGTAAATTGCAGTGTCATGACCAATGCACTTGTATTTTAAGACAAATGATAAAAAAAACGCTCTTAGCCGCTTTGGTTGGGATGATTGCAGTCAATGGGATCACCCAAGTGATTGAACCGGTGCAAATTCAAACACGTA